>Ga0116160_1001890_pt1 | contig 20820 bp, 20 predicted proteins | sample AD_JPNAS2_MetaG_FD_89879 | JGI IMG/M metagenome (GOLD analysis project Ga0116160, IMG submission 89879) | Active sludge microbial communities of municipal wastewater-treating anaerobic digesters from Japan - AD_JPNAS2_MetaG | ecosystem: Engineered > Bioreactor > Anaerobic > Digestate | place...
CTCGTGGAATTTGATGCCTATGCCATGGCCACCATAGTCCCGGACCACCGAAAAGCCGTTCTTGACAGCATGCTGCTCAATGGCATATCCTATCTCGCCGATATCATGATACGGCTTCACCTGTTCAATGCCGATGTAAAGGCATTCCCTGGCGACCTTGACCAGGCGCCGGGCCTCTTCCGAGGCATTGCCGATGATGAACATCCGTCCGGCATCGCCAAAATATCCGTCCAGGATCGTCGTTACATCGACATTTACTATATCGCCGTCCCTGAGCACGGTAGAGTCCGGGATGCCGTGGCATATGACGTTGTTGTTCGACACGCATACGCTCTTTGGAAAACCATTGTAATTGAGCGGAGCCGGGGTAGCGCCATGCTTTATGGTATAGTCATGAACCAGATCGTTGATGCTGTCAGTGGTGATGCCGGCCCTGATATGACCGGTTACCATATCCAGTATTTCTTTGGTCAGCTTACAGCTTTTCCGTATGCCGTCGATCTGCTTTTCAGTCTTGATAATAACGCCCGGCGGCACATGGATCTGTTCCTTTTGTACGACGCCGCTGACACTATCAGAATCGAGGTGGCATTTTTTATATTTTTTCCCGCTTCCGCACCAGCACAGATCATTTCGGGCAAGCTTTCTCATTTCCTAATCCGTAACCGCACTTCAAATATTCTCAATAATCAGTATTTATCCATTTAGCTATATGTCAAGAATATATATAATATAATATGATGCCCCGATCGCATCTTTGTTGCACAACCCATAGCGGCAATCAAGAATACGATTTATCCTTGGTCCGCGTCCATCTTTCTTATTATAAACATTAATGTGAATTTGGCATCATGTCAACTGCAGTATTCACGTTATGAAATTTGACCGGAAATGTAGAGGCACTATATAAAAAAAGGTGATCCCACACGGAATCACCTTTTTGTGATGCATCCCCGAGGGGGATCGAACCCCTGTTGCCGGGATGAAAACCCGGTGTCCTAGACCACTAGACGACGGGGACATGGTCAGACATTAGATAAAATATTGAGACGCCCGAGAATTGAACTCGGGACCCACTGCTTAAAAGGCAGTTGCTCTACCGACTGAGCTAGCGTCTCAAAATGTAAAAATACCTGATACTGAAATGCCCTGTTACTGTCAATAATAATTAACAAATTTAATAAAAAAAACAAAAATTACCGAACTCCTGTAGCAGCTTACAGCCGGCCGGAGAACCCTGATGCAGAAAGAGCACCTTTCTATCTTTCAGAAGATGCTCGTGGCGCTTTTCATTTATTCTTGAATGTGCTGTGCCTGCCCGGACCTACCGAAATTATTGCTATCGGCACCCCGATGTGTGATTCAATAAAATCAATATACTTCCGAGCGTTTACCGGCAATTCAGATTTATTCTTGCATTGGGAAATATCTGTATTCCATCCTTCCAGTTCTTTATATACGGGTTCCGCCTTGTGGAGATTATTGACCGGGAAATAGTCAACCTTTTTTCCATCCACCGTGTAGCTCACCGCAACCTTGATCTTCTTGAACCCGCTCAATACATCGAGTTTTGTCATGGCGATGCTGGTCAGCCCATTGATGAGGGCGGTCTCCCTGATCAATGGCGCATCGAACCAGCCGCAGCGCCGCGGCCTGCCTGTTGTGGACCCGAACTCCGAGCCATTGACCCTCATGCGGTCCCCGTCTTCCCCCGGGGCCTCCGTCGGAAAGGGCCCCTCGCCGACCCGGGTGACATAGGCCTTCATGATGCCGATCACCTGGTCGATATCGAACGCATTCAGTCCGGTACCCATCAGGGCGCCCCCGATGGTCGGATTCGACGACGTCACATAGGGATAGGTGCCATGGTCAATATCAAGGGCATACCCCTGGGCGCCTTCGAGCAGTATTCTTTCCCCGTTCTTTATCGAATCATGAAGGAAATGCTGGGTATTGATGATCATGCCGCCGCATTCCTTCTTGAATTTTTTCAGGATGGTCATTATTTCTTCAACGGAAAATTTTTCCTTTTTAAAAATCCGTTCAAGCTGCAGGTTCTTCAGTTTCAGCACGAGGGCGACCTTGTCTTTTAACCGCTTCATGTCAAAGACATCGCCGGCCCTGATGCCGATGCGGAGGCATTTATCGGAATAACTCGGGCCGATGCCCCTCACGGTCGTCCCTATTTTTTTTGACCGGAATTCCTCCATTGCCTCATCATAGGCCTTGTGATACGGCAGGATCAGATGCGCCGCATCGGATATAAAGACACGCTTCCTGACATCATATCCTTCGTCCTCTAGGGATTCGATCTCATTTATGAGTTGCAGGGGATCCACGACAACGCCGTTGCCGATGACGCATTGTTTGTCCTTATGGAGTATCCCTGAAGGGACAAGATGAAATATGTATTTCTTATCCTTGACTACGACCGTATGGCCGGCATTTGCCCCGCCCTGGTAGCGCACGACAATATCGCTGTCCCTGGTGTAATAATCGATCATCTTGGCCTTGCCTTCATCACCCCATTGTGTCCCTATGATTACCTTACAGCTCATGACCGCACCTGGATCTTCGTCTTTTTTAATCACGTATTATTTGGTTAATAAATGCATGTACGATGCAGGAAACCATCTAGCATGCTTTTGGCAGAAGTTCTTCATATCGGTTTGATTTTCCAACCGCCAAAAATAGACTGACATGATAAAATATCATAAATAAAAATAACAAGCCTTTTTCATGGCATAAGCATATTATTAATCCATATAATTGTGTAAAAAGAAGGGGCGGCCGCTACTCAATCCGACCCCGGATTGTTATGCATTATGTCTCAATTAGGCCCGTTTCACCGGAGTCGCTTTTAAGCAGAGATACAGCCCGCCATCTTTCGCTGAAAAATCTCTGCTGAAAAGTGCTTAACTATTGCTCCTCACATGCCGATGGTAAGAACAAGGCATATATGCCCTGAAAGGGCAGAACGGAAAAAAGGATGTTTACCGTGTCTAACAGGGATGTTATTCTGCAGATATCCATTGCTGCGATTTTTTGCATTTCCATAGTTTCCCATGCACATGATTCTCTGGCAGAAGGGAGAATAGCAGGAGAATCAGATACCTGCTACACGAATACTAATGAGACATATGATTCCTATGAGAACTATCTCCCTGCGGCCAAGCGCAATACCGCAACCCGCAGCGGAATAAAGCAAAAAAAGGTTATCAATCAGAAACGACCTGTACAGAGCATCAAACATTCCTCGGTTAAAAATTATAAAAGAAAAACCAATACCCGCTATACGGTACGCAAAGGCGACACTCTGACAAGTATCGCAAAAAAAAATAACGTCACCATATCATCACTGCAGTCTTTGAATAAACTTTCCAATCAAAATCGCCTGAAAAAAGGCATGATTTTGAAAATACCTTCCCGGCAGGCTTCTCCAGCCCTGTCCGGGAATGCTGAAAAAAAATCAGCGCAGACCGCACCCCTGCCGGGCAGCCCCAAGTTCCAATGGCCCATCAAAAACATCATTGATTATCGCAATGATGGATTAAACGGAGTCAAATCCATTGGCATTATTATAACCGGTAAACCCGGATCAACAGTCCTTTCTTCAGCATCGGGAAAGGTAAGAAAAATCGGCAGGATGAGAGGATTCGGCAATTATGTCGTCATTACTCATTCAGGGAGATACTCCACCGTTTATTCAAATTTAGACATGATCCTGGTCTCGCCGGGAGACACCGTCCCTGGAGGGAACGCCATCGGAAGGATGAGTTCAACTGAACAGAAGATCCATTTCCAGATTGACCGGGAAGGAAAACCTGAAGACCCGTTGCAGTATCTCCCGAAAAAATCATAATTTTTCTGAAAAAAATATTTTCCTGCATAATTTATTGACGAACACGCCGTTTAACAGTACTTTTTTTCCATGGAGAAGCGCCTATGGAACCGAAAAAAATTTCGATAAAAGACCTAACTTCTGTTTACCGGGAACTGCAAAAAGGATCTGAAACCGCCATTGGCAATTATCTGTTCAAGGGCCTCAGGATCCAGGTGAGCAAATACAAATCGTCCGGGACCGAGCGCTACATGAGGCTGTACAATAAAAGAAGGAATGACGGTTTATGCATACGGTGCGGCAACAAAGTGACCAAGAGTAACCCCCATACCGGCAAACTGTACCGGCTCTGCGAATATCACCGCGACATAACTGACCGCAAATAACAGGACGGCTGCAGCAGTTCCATCTCGCATCACAACTGTTTGTAACCAGAATTATGCTTATTCTCGCTGAACGGAAATAATGACTACGGGTTCAACGGGAACGTCACGATACATGCCGATTGTTTGTGTCCTCACCTGCCGGATCTTATCAACCACGTCCATGCCTTTAACCACCCTGCCGAAAACGCAATACCCGTAACCCTTGCTTCCGTAATCAAGGCCGTGATTATCCGTAATATTGATAAAGAATTGAGACGTGGCGCTGTGTATATCATGGGTCCTGGCCATGGCGATGGTGCCGCGCATGTTGCGCACGCCGTTGTTCGATTCATTCATCATGGGGGATTCCGTGTCCTTTTCGGTCATGTCCGGTGTGAACCCACCGCCCTGAATTATAAAATTGGGAATCACGCGATGAAACATTGTGCCGTTATAAAATTTTTTATCGGTATACTGCAGAAAATTGCGCACCGTTTTCGGGGAACTGCGGTCGAAGAGCTCAATATGAATATCACCCAGTGTTGTCTTCATGATGACTCCGGTGTTTTTTTTTTGCATCCGATGACTGCAACCATCAGCATAACCGCCGCCACAATCAGAATTATCTTCTGCATGGAATCCCCCCTTCTCGGTGAAAGCTAGTTCCCGACGTTAATCAAAATCCATGGATAGATCGAAAGCCGCCACTGAATGAGTGAGGGATCCCATGGATATATAATCAACATCAAGGCCGACAATTTCTTTAATTCTCTTCTCATCCATGTTCCCCGATACCTCAATCCGTGCCCGCTTCCCGATCAGCTCCACCGCCTTTTTCATCATTGCCGTATCCATATTGTCCAGCATGATAATATCGGCGCCGCATGCAACGGCTTCCGATACGTTTCCGAGATCTTCCGCTTCAACTTCAACGGTGTACTTAGTCCCGTACCGTTCCCGCACCAGTTGCACCGCCCGGGCTATGCTTCCGGCCGCCCGTATATGGTTGTCCTTGATCATGACCATGTCATAGAGCCCCATCCGATGGTTGGTTCCCCCGCCTGTCTTTACCGCGTATTTATCAAGCCTGCGAAAGCCGGGAAGGGTCTTGCGTGTATCCAGGAGTTGTATATTCGTCCCCCGGAGCATTGAAACAACAGACGCCGTGCGCGTTGCGATGGCGGTCATGCGCTGAATGAAATTCAGGGTAATTCTTTCTCCGGACAAAATGCCCACGGTTGGGCCGTCCACTGCGATGACCTTGTCATTTGCCGCTATTGCCTCCCCGTCCCTGACCAGTTGCGTCACTGAAACGGCCGGATCAATAATCCCGTACACGATCCGCGCAATGTCACCTCCGCAAAAAATTCCCTGCTGCTTGGCGACAATGACGCCCTTTGAGGCATCGCCCTCCCTGAAAATCGCCCTGGAGGTTATATCACCCTCCCCGATGTCTTCGCTGATAGCAAGCCCTATCAGCGTCTCAATATCCTTCCGTTGTATGCCGTCATTCATGATCAGATACCTGCCCATTTTGACATTGGATGCGCTTTTTCCCTATTCATCAACCTTTTCCAGGAGTTCGATCTTCTTTTCAATTTCGAGCATCTGGTCCCGCAGCACCGCCGCTTTTTCGAACTCAAGATTATCGGCGGCGGCAAGCATCTCTTCGCGGATGGAATCCCGCGCTCCCTTGAGCTTGGTGACATCGTTGGTCTGATAGACCGTCCCGTATTCAGCGACCATGTCCGCATACCGGCTTTCATCATGGTATTCGCGTTCGATGATGTCCACGATGTCCTTGGATATGCTTTCAGGCGTTATGTTATGCTCCCGGTTGTACTGTTCCTGGATGCTTCTCCTCCGGTTTGTCTCATCGATGGTCTGGCGCATGGATTCCGTCACCGTATCGGCATAGAGGAGCACCGTGCCGTTGATGTTCCGCGCCGCGCGGCCGGCGGTCTGGATAAGGGAACGGGTTGAGCGGAGAAACCCCTCCTTGTCAGCGTCGAGGATCGCCACCAGGGACACTTCCGGGAGGTCCAGCCCTTCCCGGAGGAGATTGATACCCACCAGGCAGTCGAACTCGCCGATGCGGAGGTCCCGTATAATTTCCACGCGCTCTATGGTATTGATTTCCGAATGGAGGTATTTTGCCCTGATCCCGACCTCCTCGAAATACTTCGTCAGGTCTTCCGCCATTTTTTTCGTGAGGGTCGTCACCAAGACCCTCTCGTTTCTCCTCGCCCTCGTGTTGATCTCGCCTATCAGATCGTCAACCTGGTTCACTGCGGGCCTAATTTCTATCACCGGATCGACGAGTCCGGTTGGACGGATGACCTGCTCCACCACGTTGCTGCTCTTTCCCAATTCATACTCTGCCGGTGTGGCCGATACGAACACGACCTGGTTTATCATTTTCTCAAACTCCTCAAAGTACAGCGGTCTGTTGTCAAGAGCGGACGGCAGCCTGAACCCGTATTCCACCAGGTTTGTCTTTCGCGCGCGGTCCCCCTCGTACATACCCCTGACCTGGGGGACCGTGACATGGGACTCGTCTATGAACATAAGGTAATTGCCCCGGAAGTAATCAAGGAGACAGGAAGGCCGCTCCCCTGCCCTGCGCCGGGAGATGATCCGGGAATAATTTTCAATGCCGCTGCAGTACCCCATCTCGGCGAGCATTTCCATGTCATATCGTGTCTTGCTCTCCAGACGCTGGGCCTCAACGAGCTTGTTCTGCTTTTTGAAGACATCCAGTCTCTGCATCAGTTCCTCTTCAATGAGACGGATCGTCTCCTTCATCTCGTCCATGGATGACACGAAATGCTTGGCAGGGTAAATATAACACTCCTTCACTTTTCCCGTGGCATTGCCGGTTGTGGGGTTGATACGCGAGATGCCGTCGATCTGGTCGCCGAAGAACTCTATGCGGTACGCCTCCCTCTGCAGATACGCGGGGAACACCTCCACCACGTCGCCCCGCGCCCTGAAGGTGCCCCTGATGAAGGATATATTGTTACGATCGTAGTATATGGAAACCAGGCGCCTGAGGAGGTCATCGCGCTCCATTTCATCGCCGACGTGGAGCCGTATATGGGACCGGTCGAATTCCTCCGGAGTTCCCAGTCCGTAGATGCACGATACCGAGGAAACCACTATGACATCCCTGCGCTCCAAGATTGAAGAGGTGGCCTTGAGGCGGAGCCGGTCGATCTCGTCATTTATGGAGGCGTCCTTTTCTATGTACAGGTCAGAAGAGACGACATAGGCTTCGGGCTGGTAATAATCATAATATGATACGAAATACTCAACGGCATTTTCAGGGAAAAAAGCCGAAAATTCGCGGTACAGCTGTGCCGCCAGGGTTTTGTTGTGGGTCAGGACCAGGGTCGGCTTCCTGACCGCCTCTATGACCTTTGCCATGGTAAAGGTCTTGCCTGAACCGGTGACGCCGAGAAGTGTCTGGAATTTTTCCCCTTTTTTAATGCCTTCGATGAGGCTATTAATGGCCCGTTCCTGGTCACCCGAAGGCTGGAACCTTGATATCACTTTAAATTCCGCCATGATCACCCTTCTTCAAAAAAATCGCCATAACCATTGTCTTAGCCGCAATCAATAACGTACTGCTCTTCCGTCGCCCCGATATTGTTTATCGAAATAAAGGGTTTTTCAATCATTATTCCCTGAACGACACTCTGGAAACGGGAAAGCAGGTCAAAGCCCTTCTTTTCCTCGTTGTACCGTGCCAGTGCGGTGGAGGTGCTGTGAAGCAGGGACGATACCAGTCCTATGACTCCGTCCAGATCAGGTACTTCTTTTGATGGCGCCGGTCCCTCACTGAAAAAAGCATGGGCGTCGCTGTTGATGCTGTTCAACCTGTTGCGGTTCCGGTTGAGACAGTATACCGTCGGCCGGATAGTTCCATAGTTTGAAAAGGTTTTCAGCACAATGTTATTAAGCCTGGTCAGGTCATCATTTTCCCTGTCAACCTGCCCCGCAATAAAATCATCCACCTGTGTGCCGGTGATCTCGTGAAAGATCTGCACCGCAGTTTCATAGGCCAGGTCCATCTCATTCTTTGCCGCGTCGATGGTAGAGAGAACAAACGTGAAATATCCTATGAAAAGGTCAAAAATACCGAAATAAATCGTGATTTTTCCCCTCAATGAAAAACGGAGATACGTACCGATCATTTTTTTCATATTTTAATCTGTGATATGGGAATTAACGCAACAGCTGCCGCTTCATCATGAGAAAAATACCGCGGTTACTGATCCTGCCCTTCTATGATGTGAAAGATATTATTTTTTCCAGATTCCGTAAAAACCTTTTCTGCATCAGCCTGTTTCTCACAAAGGGGGTTTTGTTGATCATGATTTCCATGGAATGAAACAGGAGAACAAGTTCGGGGTTGTCATATTTCCTTGATAATTCACGGATGATGCCTTTTTGCTCAAGAACGCTCATGTGAGTCGGGCGCAGCCAGCGATAAAAAAGCCAGTTATCGGGCAGAAATCTTCCCGCGATGCCGAACCTCTTTCCGGCTACGGTAACCGGATATTCCATGATGCCGGCACTTTCCTCCCGTGACGCCGGTTTACATAAATCATCCCTGCTGATCCAGTACGGCTGCAGCGGCGCCTTCCGGTGGTCCGGACCGCCAATGCCCGACCAGTCGATCCCCGGCGTCACGGAACTGTCGAACCGGTACCCCAGATCTCTGAGGATATGGATTGTGTCAATGTCCGCGCCATACCGGGCAGCCCTATACCAGAAAGGGCGGAAGTCCAGGCGTTCCTCGATCAGCCTGGTCAGGTTCCGTATTTTTGCGAGCTCGGTATCGGTGTCATGGGCATAGCAGGGAAATTCCGCGGAAACGGCTCCGGCAGGATCCTTGATGGTCACCGCGGGCTCGATGTATTCGGAATGCAGATGGGTGCCGATGACGGCTCCTTTGCTTATTTCTGATTTCAGGACCCTGCAGCACCCGTCGTCCCGGACCACCTCCGGGGACACAAAGTATATGGGCTTGATCTGGTGCGCGTCCCAGAGAGGCCGCAGCAACCCGGGAATTCCCTCTGTTACGGATGTGAAGGTGAGGGGTGACGACCGGCGCCATGCCGTGTCGCAGTCAGGCTCTGTGTCAATTGTCACGTAGAGAACCATATCAACTCTGCAACAGGGATATATAGTCCTGGATCACGTGGTCCCAGTCAAACCGCTCCAGGGATAGTTTAACCGGGGCCGGCCTCCGGTTTAACAAGTGCTGCAGTTTTTTCCTGAGATCATCCACATTTTCTTTTTCAAAAAAATAACGGTCGTCCTTGAGTATAAAACGATGGCCCCCAATATCGGAGACCAGGGGATAGCATCCGGCGCTCACCTCTTCAAGGACCGTCAGGCCGAAGCTTTCAAAATAACTGGCGGAAATGAAAATCGACGCCCTGCCGTACATTTTCTTCATCTCAGGGCTGTCATTATCGATCCATCCCAAAAATTTCACGCTGCCCTTCAGACCGTTCTCCTCCGCCTTCTGCTTCAGCTCCTCCCGGTAGGGACCGTCGCCGACAATATCCACTTTCCATTCGCCGAGGTCCATGCCCTTCAGGGCATCCAGGATATCCTGCACCCCTTTATTGAAAAAAAGACGGGCCACAACAAGGATTCTTTTTTCCTTTTTCAACGGCCTGAATCTCTGCAAATCAAGGCCATTGGCAATGGTCATAAAGGTTCCTTCCCGGGTAATTTCCTTGATTTTTTCTATGAGATAATCGGATGGAGCGGTAACGCACTTGGCGTGCTTCACGATCATCTTCCAGGGTCCCTTTAATAAAGGATACAACAGGGCAAACCGGTTATTGTGGCCCAGCACATCGCTGCCATGGGAGGTGAGGATATAGGGCAGCCTGAATTTCTTTTTAACCCAGAGAGCCAGGACGCCGACGGGAATTATGAAGTGGGTATGGTTGATGTCATACCTGACTGATGCAAGGCGCTTTCTCAAAAACCACCATGCTGAGACAAGATAGGTCACCTGCTCCCAGGGATGGCATATCTCTATTTTGGAGCGCCACGATTTGACCCGGAACACGTTTATGCCGTCAATGACTTCAAAAGACGGGAGGGTTTTATAGCTCATGGTGACCACATCAACCTCATGGCCATGTTCGACGTAACCCCGGGCTATTTCAAGACACACGGGGCTCGCTCCGCCGCCGATCGGGGTAAATTCATAATTCAGGAACAATATCTTCATCGGTGAAAAACCTTATTCAATAATACTCGTCAGCTATGCGCCGGTGGGCATTAGCTTGCCAGCGGTTATTATTTATTCAATAACATTTTCCCCTTCATATGACAAATAACTATTTTCATTTTTTGCAATATTACACCGTTATGCGTATAAAACTGTTGAAAATTATAGCTATTTATGTATAATGCTACGAAAAATACCATGAAAAATCAAATCGCATTATTGTCGGATAATCAGGAAATCCAGGGGATAATCAGCGGCTATTATCCCAGCGTGGAACTGTTCATCTTCAGGTCAATCGAAGCCATCAAGCGTGACGATTTTTCGATTCTCATCACTGATTTCGATATTTTCGGTTCCACTGATTCGATCCAGTTCCTGCTCTCCAAAATCAGAAAAAAAATCCAGGAAAAACCGGTGCTTCTTATCTTGAGGGACAGATCAATTTCCGAGCTGAAAACAGATTGGTTCTTCAACGATTTCATATTATTCCCTTTCAAGAAAGAAGAACTTTTCGTCCGGATCAACAGGATACTGTGGCAGAAGGGCATCGATGACGACTCAATATCCATCGGGCGCCTGATCATCAATTTCAAAGAATACAGCGTCTACATGGACAATGAAAAGCTCGATCTGACCTACAAGGAATTCGAGCTTCTCCGCCTCCTTGTCATGAACAAGGGGGAAGTCTTCTCCCGCAAGGACCTCCTCGGGAAAATATGGGGAGTTGAATATATCGGCGGCACCCGAACCGTTGACGTTCACATCCGGAGACTCCGCGGCAAGCTCGGAGATGAATTCAATTCCATTATAGAGACTGTCCGGAATGTCGGGTACCGCTGCAAGGTGTAGCAGGTCCAGAGAAAATTACTTGCTATTTTTAGCAGTATTTTTTAGTTTTACGGTACATCGTTTGATTCTGGCTGTGCATAATTCCGCCAGCCAGTAATGAATTTCTACGAGGGCATGTATGAACCAGTTAAAAAAAATAAAAAAGGTGCTTGAGGTCGCCTATACCGAAAATCTTGACGAATATGAACTCCTGGTCAAGAGACTGAAAAAAGAACTTCCCCTTTTTAACGGCGCCAAAAGGATCGCGGCAGCCGTTCTCAAGGAATACCTCGGCGATATTTCAGGGATCGAGATCCCGAAAGAAAAAATTTATCAGAATACCGAAACCGGCCAGGTCGTGTTCGAGGACATCAAGGATGGAAGGGCCCGGCTCTTTATCAACATCGGGAAAAACCATAACATCAGCACCGGTGACCTCATACGCGAAATAGTAAAAAAATCCGGCGTCGACGGCAAATCCATAGGAAAGATCGATATCCATTCGACCTATTCCTTCTTTGAAATCCCGGAACAGTTTGCGGAACTCGTTCTGCATTCCTTTGACGGCGCCAAGATCAAGGGCCTCAACGTTGTCGTGGAGCCCGCCAAGAAAAGAAAGAAAGAAAAAGAAGGCGAAAAAGCATAAACGGCCAGTTGCATGGCAGACAGCACGCCACACTGTCCGGTATGTTCTTCGCCATCGCCACGGCGTATACGTGATAATCTTTATCTATGCAACCCCTGCGGTATTACCTTTAATACCGCCTATGCTGTCAAATCGTACAGCGATACCTACTTTCTCGACGAGTACCGGAACCAGTACGGCAAGACTTACATTGAGGACTATGACACCATCTATTCCCTGTCTTCCGGCAGGCTTAAGACCATATTCAGTTATCTTCCGAAAAAAACGGCAAGATCGGACCTGTCAATCCTCGACGTTGGTTCTGCGGCGGGATTCTTTCTTTCCTGCGCACGGGACATGGGTGCAGGCTCCGTAACCGGCATAGAGATATCAGACTATGCCTCGGCATATTGCATTGAGCATTTCAATATACCGGTCATGCGTTCGCCTTTTGCCCAGGTCACCTTACCGACTTCCTACAGCATTATCACCGCGTGGTATTTTATTGAGCACACGGATGATCCTGTTTCCGTGATGAAGAAAATTCATCGTTCTCTTTACCCGGGCGGTGTCTTTGCCTTCTCTGTGCCGTCAATCTTCGGGCCCTTATTTGTATTTGACCGGGACAGCTGGGTGCGGACTCATCCGACGGATCATTATATGGATTTTTCTCCGCGGGGGATAAGAAAAATACTTACCGGGATAGGCTTCAGGAAAATTCATGTCAGGGCTGCCGGCATTCATCCGGAGCGGATCGTCGATCCTCATTCTGTCTTCTTCAGGCCCTTTGCACTGCTCTATGGATCAGTATCGCGGTTGATATCCTTTTCCGATACGATGGAAGTGTATGCGGTTAAGTAGTGTGCATGTTTTTCAAGCGGGCGGCAGCTCAACCTAGATGAATACTTCGCGGGGCTTGCTGCCGATCTGCGGGCCGATATAACCCATGTCCTCCATTTGCTCGATAATCCGGGCCGCCCGGTTATAGCCAATGGAAAGACGCCTCTGCAGATATGAGGCCGACGCTTTCTTTGTTTCCTCTATTATTTTGAGGGCTTCCTGGAACAGTTCATCGGACGCCTCATCAATTTCTTTCGATTCTTCTTCCTCCATAAGGCTTTCTTCTATGTCAATATAGGATGGTTTGCCCAGCCTGCACAGGTGTGTAGCTATCTTTTCAGTTTCTTCCTCTGAAATAAACCCACCCTGGATGCGCATGGGGAAGGAACTGGTCGGTGACTGGTAGAGCATGTCTCCCCGGCCGAGAAGCTTCTCAGCACCGTTTTGATCGATGATGGTGCGGGAATCCGTTTTCTGCGCCACCTGGAAAGCGATGCGCGCCGGGAAATTAGCCTTGATGAGACCGGTTATGATGTCCACCGAGGGCCGCTGGGTGGCAACGACAAGATGGATTCCGACGGCCCTGGACTTCTGGGCAATTCTCGTTATGTAGCCTTCGACTTCCTTGGAACTCATCATGAGGTCCGCCATCTCGTCAATGATGACGACGATATAGGGCAGATGCTCCGTCCCGTCCTTGAGCCGCTTCACCTTGTCGTTATAACGCTCTATGTCGCGGGTGTTCATCGCGGAAAGGAGGCTGTACCGGCGTTCCATTTCATGCATGGTCCATTTCAGCACCATCGGCGCGACCTGCGGGTCAACGATGACCGGTGTCAGCAGGTGGGGCAGGCCGTTATAGAGCTGCAGTTCCACCATCTTCGGGTCGACCAGGATGAAGCGCAGGTAATTCGGGTCATAATTGTAAATCAGGCTGGTAATGATAGAATTGACGCATACTGATTTCCCCGACCCCGTGGTCCCGGCGATCAGGAGGTGGGGCTGCCGTTTGAGGTCAAGCATCACCGGTTTTCCCAGGATGTCCTTGCCGAGGGCCACCACCAGGCTCCCCTCGTTATTCTTGAATTCATCGGATTTCACGATATCGCCGAGGGTGACCGTTTCGCGGTACAGGTTTGGTATCTCAATACCGATGGCTGACTTGCCGGGAATCGGCGCCACGATGCGGACACGTTGCGCCGCCAGAGCCATTGCTATGTCATCGGCAAGGCTCACGACGCGGTTGACCTTGATACCCGGCGCTATCTGCATTTCATAGAGGGTAATGACCGGACCGCGGTTCACGTTGACGACCTCAGCTTCGATGCCGAATTCAGCGAGTGTATTCTTTAAAAGGACTGAATTTCTGTGTATCTCCTTCTTCCAGCTTTCAGTGTCCAGCGGTTTGGACGATGTGAGATAGTTGGTCGGTATGATATATTCCTCATTGATCGGTATCTTGTCAAAAACCCGCTCGGTGCAATCCGCACAGACATTGTTCATTCCAGCAGAATCCTCTTTATTCATTGTTGCTGCCGCTGTTTTAGCGTCTTCTGTTACATAGTCATCAAAGCCGCTTTCTTCAATGCCATCCTCATCAATGCGGGAAACACCGTCATCACCATCCGCGCTGTAGGATACATCTCCGCCATCCGCCTCACCTGCTGTATCACCGCTTTCAATAGCATAATCACCTTCGTTGAGAATAACCTCCGTATCCTGATCGATGACTGTTTCTGCAGGTTCGTCCAGAAGCCGCCGGCCGCTCTCTATTTTTCTGTCAGAAACAAGCGTGTAATACCTGTCCCGCGATGAATCAGGGATGGCGCGGAAGGGCAGGGCCTCAAGGGGTGATCTCGGCGACTCAGTCTCATACACGATTATTCTTTTTTTTGTGATCCAGGGAAACTTACGGTAACTGTCTTCAACTTTTTTTTGGCCCATCGACCGGTGAGATGCCTCTTCCTTTCCAGAAAACAACGGTATGCAGTCAACAATATTTTTCAGACTTCCGGAAAAGCGTGCCGTGATTTCATGCTGTTCGCGCTTTGGTCCAAGAAGCAGGACAACCAGCGCTATCGCCATGAAAATGGTAATACCTGACAGGAGGATATACGAAGCGGTTCTTCCGATAGTTTCGATGCACAGGCAGCTGATGGCCGACCCTGCATATCCCCCTGACAGCTGGGGCACCTCCCCCATAAAGAGAGACAACACCGCAGAGAGACTCAGCATCAGTAAAAGCAGGAGGGCGGATTTTTCCGTTACCTTGTCCATCCAAGCGGCCCTGATAAGATAAAGGCCGGGCAGGGCCAGAACGCCGGCGAAGCAATAGGACGCACCGCCGAACAGGGAACGGACGAGGTAACCGATCCATGCCCCCACGGGTCCTACTATAGTATTGACCGGTGCGTTGGAAGCCAGCAAATTATAATCAGAAGGATCAAATGCGGCTATTGATACAAGGCAAAAAGCAGCAATAGCGATCAGCACAGCGCCCAGAATTTCCTGATTCCGTTTCAAGAACACGTTATGATCCTCCTTCCGCAATGAGGTCCACACAGAAAGCAACTCCCACAGCCGCCTTGCAGTCTCTCATTTCTCCGATCCAGCCGATTTATGTTCACCGCTGCTGATTCAAGAGATAATGGGACTTCATCGAAAGCACCGGTAAAAAGAATGTCCCATGGCATAATTTCGACATAGACCATTTCCTACCCGGCCTGACTGGACCTACCTGTTCTCATTTTCGGTTTTTTTGGGGATTTTTTTTAGCAGGGATATGCACCGTAATATAATAATCACCGGTGCATTAATATCTAAAAACAATACAATTTATATATAATGTCATATAGAAATACTGTTTAGACTTCAAGAATCTCAACAATGATAAGGGGATTTCTTTTGGTGAGTTTGTATACGTGGTTTTTCAATCCCTTTTTCAAGCTTGCCAATATGTCGTTGGTCGAATTTCTTTCCGCCAGAAGTTTTTTCACCTTCTCATTGAGGTCCCTTTTTATTAATTCCACGATTTTTTCCTCCTTGTTCCCCAGGAATCCACGGGAAAACACGTCTGGTTCTCTCATGAGCATGCCTCCAGAAACAACTATGGCCACAAACAGTATACCGTCCGAAGACATCGCATGACGATCCTTGATCACGTTACTTTCGATATCGCCGATTTCTTTGCCGTCCACGTAAATTTGCGACAGCTCAATTGAATCGACCTTCTTGAAGCTCTTGGCGGTCAACTCCAGTACGTCACCGTTATCGGCAATCATTATGCGCGACGTCTTGATGTTCAGCGATTCGGCTATCTCGGAATGCGCCTTCAGGTGGCGGAATTCACCGTGTATGGGCATGAAAAACTTGGGCTTGGTGACCGCTATCATGAGCTTCAATTCCTTGGAGGATCCGTGACCTGACACATGGATGTCATCGTCCTGGTCATAATACACTTCCGCACCCATCTTCATCAAGGAATTGACCACGTTCGTTACCATCCGCTCGTTCCCCGGGATGACCGACGCGGTAATTATCACCGTGTCCCCCTTCTCTGCGAAAAAATGCCGGTGCGTCCCGTACGCCATCCGGTACAGGGCCGACATCGGCTCGCCCTGGCTTCCCGTCCCGATGATGACCAGTTTTTTGTTCGGCAAAGAACCGGCCTTTGAGATGTCGATGATGAGATCATCACGGTAATTCAGGTACCCGAGGGAATTGGCAATCTCGACGTTTTTCTGCATCGTCAGCCCGGATATCACGATCCTGCGGTTATAGCGCTGGGCCACGTCCATGACCTGCTGTATCCGGTGGATGTTTGATGCGAAGGTGGCCACGATAATCCTGCCGTTGGCGGATGCAAAGATATCGGTCAGCTTGTCTATGAGGACCGATTCCGACTTGGTGAAGCCTTCCCGCTCCGCGTTGGTGCTGTCCGACATCAGGAGCAGGACCCCTTTTTCCCCATAATCGGCGAACCGGAATATGTCCGTGACATCCCCGTCGACCGGGGAAAAGTCTATCTTGAAGTCCCCGGTATGGATGATGGTTCCGATGTCGGTCTGTAAGGCAAGGCCGACGCCCCCTATTATTGAATGGTTCACCTTGATGAATTCGACTTTAAAGCATCCAATCTGCCTCTGATCGCGCGGCTCGATCTCAATGAATTCAGGATCCTTTTTAGGCGGGATCTCCTCCAGCCTGCTCTGGATGAGTCCGATAGTCAGCTTTGTCGCGTAGATGGGGGCGGATATTTCTTGAAGCAGGTAGGGAATCGCGCCGATATGGTCCTCGTGCCCGTGGGTAACCAGGATCCCCTTGACCTTGGATTTATTTTTTCTGATATAACTGAAGTCCGGTATTATATAATCGATGCCCGGCATTTCTTCTGTGGGAAACATGATGCCGCAGTCTATGATGATGATTTCATTCCGGTATTCGAAAAGCGTGATATTCTTCCCGATGCCGCCCAGGCCCCCCAGGGGGATTATTTTGATTGCCTTATGATCCTGCATAGATCGCCTACACTCCTGAATGACCGAACCCGCCGTCGCTCCTGTCTGTCTCGCTTAAATCACCGGTAACGATAAAATGACCCCGGTAAATTTTGTTGAACACCATCTGGGCAATGCGCATGCCGTTATCTATGGAAAAATCCTTGTTCCCCAGGTTGGTAATGATGACCTTAACCTCACCGCGGTAATCCGAATCTATGGTACCGGGCGTATTGAGCAGGGTAATACCGTGGTTAATGGCAAGTCCGCTCCTCGGGCGAATCTGCGCCTCGTAACCATCGGGTATTTCCATGGTCAGACCGGTAGGTACAAGCTTCGTATCACCGGGACGCAGCGTTATCGGTTCTGTTAGGAACGCGCAAATATCGGCCCCTGAGGCGCCCTTGCTGTGATAGGAAGGCAGTTTTGCACCGGGCCGGGCATGTATTTTTATCGGAACCATACGCAGAATTACATGATTGAAGATTGCTCGAACTTTGTCAAGTTAATAGCATAACCAGTGAATCATCCTTTTTTTATGCTTCCCCGTGCGCTATATGAAATATTTATTGCCTCACCCGGACCGTACCGATATTATACCATATAGATACTTGGCGTGGATGCAGAATCATGGCGGTCACAGCAATCAATAAAAAATTCAACAGGGCTGTTCAGCTTGAAAAGGACGGCAAATATGAAACCGCCCAAAGGGAATATATTTCCATTATTACCACCGATCCGGCATTCCGGCCCGCCTATGTCAATCTCGGTTCACTCTATTCACGGATGAATCATTTCGCCGAATCCATCCGCTGCTTTGAGGCAGCCTTGACCCTGGGAAGAGATTACATCACCTATTTCAATATTGGCTGTACCCTGTACAAGATGAATGAATACTCCAAGGCCCTTGCGAGTCTCCAACTTTCCATTTCTCTGAATAAACAATTTGCCCTCTCCAAACTAGTCGCCGGCCTGTGCCACAGCCGGCTCAATAATCTCAACGGGGCCGAAAACTATTTCCGTGACGTCCTGAAACTATGGCCGGACAACAGGGTTTCCCTGACGGCCCTCGCCATCATTTATTATAACAAGCGCAATTATGATTATTCTCTCCAGATGCTGAACCGGATCCTGTACCTTGACGCAGGCAACATTAAACTTCGCGAGCTGAAATCGGATATTCTGATGAAAACCGGCAGGATTGAGGAGACCGTGAAAGAAATAAAGATAATTAAGCAGAAAGCCGACGGGTACCGGTATTTCGATGAATTCATCAAGTCAATACCGGTTGACTCATTGACTGATAAATACGGAACCATTGACAATAAAATTGATCTATTAAAAAATAAAACAAGCATCAGCGGCGATCATCTTATTTCTCTCAGCCTGTGTCATCTTTTGAAAGGAGAGACTGACACTGCCATCGATTATTTATTTAAATTTAAAAAAAACTTCTCTCATTAAAACTGTTTATCCATAAACAACAATACAATATCAAACAGTTATGAAGAATGCCTTGCCTGGCTAACTACTCATGAATTTTTCCTACATTATCATCTTTAAATCTTATAAACAATTACCTCAATTTTTTAACTTTTTTAAAAAATTATGATTTTTATTATTGACAATTATTAGAATAAATTTCTTATGGTAAGTCCTGGTGGTTATAGAGAGAGGGAAACACCTGTTCCCATTCCGAACACAGAAGTTAAGCCTCTCATCGCCGATGGTACTGCATGGGTAACTGTGTGGGAGAGTAGGACGCTGCCAGGACTAGCAATCATACATAACAAGAAAGGCCATGAATTTCATGGCCTTTCTTGTTTATATCTTTAGTAGCTTATTAATCCCACTTAGCCGCAGAAACCTTTTTCTTCAGGCCTTTGGCATGAACAACGTAAATGATCTCGCAGTTCTGCTCTTCATCCCAAGTCACTTTTTTCACGGAACCGCCTTTGGCGATTGCCTTGAGCTCCTGAGCTACCGCTATGCCGGTCATTTCAAAATTCTCCATGCCGGATGCTCCTTCAATCTTTGAGCCTTTGAATTTCTCGATTACCTGATACTGCGCATTGAGGATGGCGGCCCGCTTGGAGGCTTCTTTCCTCTGGACAACATTGGTCAGGGTCTTGGTAGGAACGCCTGCCGCGGCCAGTTGATACGTATCATCATCAATCCAGCCTTCCATGGTATACGATTCGCCTTCAACAGTCCCGCCGATCTTCTTGCTGCTGCATGATGTCAATGCCATAAGGAGACCAGCCGTTAGTATTAATGCAAATATTATGAACCTCTTCATCTAACATCCTCCTAATAACTTTTATTAAATTAAATTCTTTCTGGAATATATTGATGTGCCACGAAATCTTTACGGAGGAACCCGCGTTCACCTTCTCGTAATTATATTATATATTGCCCTTTTAATTGGTTATCATATTAATACCGATTCTGGCCGATGTCAACATAAAATCAGTAATAATTTACTTTATTCCGATAACCTGCCATTCAACTCGCGCCCGTTCATGCATCATTGGGCATCAATATCTCTGATCACCATTCCGATAAATATTGTCAACAGAATCAAGTTAATAAGGAACCATAGGAAATTTATCGCTTTATAAACTCCCCAGGCGTACATGATTCCTGTCGCCGTCCCGGTCCCGAAACCGACCAATATGACGCTGTTGTATTTCACAAAAATGCTCATGGCAGTATCTGCGAATGACCCACCCGTGGTAATGCGTGCCATGTCATAATTCTTTTTTGCCAGGGGAAACGTAAAGAACATGACAATAAAAATGATCGCAGAATTTAAAAACCAGTGCTGCGACAGCATCGGCAGCAGGATACCGATAAGGGAAGCCACGCAGAGGCATATCAGCATGATGGATAATGAATAGGAAGTCGTTATCCTGTTCCACAATTTTGTCAGATACGGCATAACATCTTTTAATTCATCTTTGGTAAACTGATCCTTGGTCAAATACAGGTTCACATAATAGCTTCCGAGGACTATGATCAGTAAATAAACAATATAGATAAGTAAAATTTCAATTATCACATGACGCTCCTTATGATGAAAATGTTACCATCATTCCCCCCATTTTAAACAAAAAGTCAACTATTTTTGGCAAAATATATTCCCTCTCAACGCACTGACAATGAAAGTCACCTCGTCGGTAATCCATTCTTTCCCGTCGTTTTTCTTTTGGTCCCGTTTCTCAATTTTGTTCTTGAAATATTCTGTCAGTTTATTAGATTATTAAATATGGGTAAAAGTTCTAAAAAATTGAAACCGTGGTGCTTATTATGAAAAAAGTTATATGGCTTTTTCTTATTTCGACTGCCATTTCCTGTGCCAGTAACACGGTTCCCACCAATCATGCAGCCAAGCCGGCTGCAACCGGGTGGAGCGACGAGGATACGTATACCGTTCAGGTAACCGATAAAACCGAAGATGATGCCGTAAATGCAGCCAAACACAAGATTTTAAAGGATATCGTTGATGTAAGAGTCAGAAACAACAGCAGGTATACAGATATCGTAAAGATTCGCGATGAGTTTGA
>Ga0116160_1001901_pt1 | contig 20764 bp, 18 predicted proteins | sample AD_JPNAS2_MetaG_FD_89879 | JGI IMG/M metagenome (GOLD analysis project Ga0116160, IMG submission 89879) | Active sludge microbial communities of municipal wastewater-treating anaerobic digesters from Japan - AD_JPNAS2_MetaG | ecosystem: Engineered > Bioreactor > Anaerobic > Digestate | place...
CACTAAAAGAATATATAACACAAATAACATCTATACTTTCTCCTACAGAAGTTATATCTATTTGCGCATATGATTATATTTTTTCAGGCACATGTTGGACTAATGTATAATTCATATCGGTATAAAAGCTATAAAAACGCAGATTTTTAAAGAAAAACTAAAATATTCCAAAAATTTTTACTATTATTACACATTATTATAAATATTGTTTAGATGAAACTTAATATTTTAGGCGGAAGAGGTAGTCTTTTAGACCAATTTGTTGCAGAAATTCGTGATTATCAAATTCAACAAGACAGAATGAGATTTAGAACAAATCTTATGCGTGTAGGAGAAATTATGGCTTACGAAATTAGTAAAAACCTAGAGTTTGTTGATGAAGAAGTTACAACTTCGCTAGGAATTGCTACAGTTCCAACTTTAAAACAACAACCAGTAATAAGCACAATATTACGAGCCGGACTACCTTTTCATCAAGGATTTGTAAATTATTTTGACCATGCTGACAATGCATTTGTTGCTGGATATAGAAAATATAATAAAAATGGAACTTTCGAAATAAAAATCGACTATATCACTGCTCCATCAATAGAAGACAGAGTTGTTATAATAAATGATCCTATGCTTGCAAGTGGTGGTAGTATTGAATTGGCTTATAAAGGCTTATTAAATTTCGGAAAGCCAAAACATGTACATGTAGCTACAGTTATTGCAAGTAAAGATGGTTTAGACTATGTGGACAAAATACTTCCAAATAATATGATTACTGTCTGGACAGCTGCAGTTGACGATGAGTTAACAGTAAAATCATATATAGTACCAGGTTTAGGCGATGCTGGAGATTTGGCTTTCGGTCCTAAAATAAACTATTAAATTTTATTTTCACCATACCTATTTATATTAATGCAAAATCTTAAATGATTTTGTTAATTTTGCAAAGTTTTTAAAAATGACAAAGAATATGTATAGAACACATAATTGCGGCGAATTGCGTAGCAAAAACATTGGACAAAAAGTAAAACTAAGTGGCTGGGTTCAATTAAAAAGAGATAAAGGCGGAATGATTTGGATAGATTTACGCGACAGATATGGAATTACACAACTCGCTATAGAAGAGGCAAATACCTCTAAAGAAATTATAGAAACTATAGATAAAATAGGACGCGAATATGTAATAAGTGTTACTGGCGAAGTTATTGAAAGATATAGCAAAAACGACAAAATGCCAACAGGAGACATTGAAATAAAAGTTGAAGAAATCGAAATTCTTAACGAATCTGAAACGCCACCTTTTACAATTATTGACAATAGCGACGGTGGAGACGAACTTAGAATGAAATATCGCTATCTTGACATTAGACGTAATCCAGTAAAAAATGCACTTTTACTTCGCCACAAAATGGCTCAAGAAATAAGAAAATATCTTGACGAAAAAGATTTTATTGAAGTTGAAACTCCTGTTTTGATAAAATCAACTCCAGAGGGAGCTCGCGATTTTGTTGTTCCATCACGTATGCATCAAGGTGAGTTTTACGCTCTTCCACAATCGCCACAAACTTTTAAGCAATTACTTATGGTTGCTGGAATGGACAAATATTTCCAAATTGTAAAATGCTTTAGAGACGAAGACTTACGTGCCGACCGCCAACCAGAATTTACTCAAGTTGACTGCGAAATGTCTTTTGTGAACCAAAATGATATTATCGCAACTTTTGAAGCAATGACAAAACATCTATTCAAAACAATAAAAAATATTGATATAGATTACGATTTTCCACAAATGACCTATAAGGAAGCAATGGAAAAATACGGAAATGACAAGCCCGACATTAGATTTGGAATGACAATTACCGATATTACAAATTTAGTAAAAGGAAAAGATTTTGTTGTTTTCGACTCTGCCGAATATATAGGAGCTATAGCACTTGAAAACGCAAGCGAATATTCTCGCAAACAAATTGATGCACTTACCGATTTTGTTAAAACTCCTCAAATTGGTGCAAAAGGATTGGTATTCTGTAAATATAACATAGATGGAAGTTTTAAATCTTCTGTTGACAAATTTTTTAACGAAAACGATTGGACAAAGATAAGCCAAGCCATGCAAGCAAAACAAGGCGATTTAATCTTGATAATTGCAGGCGAAAAAGATGCAAGTCTAAACGCATTAAGCGAATTAAGATTAAAATTAGCTGATGAAAATGGTTTGCGTTCAAAAGATAATTTTGCTCCGCTTTGGGTTATAGAATTTCCTCTTTTAGAATATGATAAAGAAACTGATAGATTTTATGCAAAACATCACCCATTTACAGCACCTTTCGACGAAGACATAAAACTTTTTGACACAGACCCAAGCAAAATTCGAGCTAAAGCATACGACCTCGTTATAAATGGAGTTGAAATCGGTGGTGGCTCAATTAGAATTTTTAATAAAGATTTACAAGCTTTAATGTTTAAAAATCTTGGATTTTCCGAAGAAGAAGCACAAGAACAATTTGGATTTTTAATGAACGCTTTTAAATATGGAGCACCACCTCACGGAGGAATAGCTTTAGGATTTGATAGATTAGTTTCTATGTTTGGAGGAAGCGATTCAATTAGAGATTATATAGCTTTCCCAAAAAATAATGCAGGAAGAGATGTGATGATAGAAAGCCCATCTACAATCTCTCAAGCTCAACTTGATGAATTAGGTTTAATTATTAAAAAATAAAACCTAAAACATTTTATATACTCAAAATTCTATTTGAGATATTTTCATTTTCTATGCTTTTGTCTAAGTAATTTTATTATTTTTGTATTTCTATCAAAACAATATTGATATGGCTAAGCAAAAAACTAAACATAATTTAAAACAGAAACCTTTACCACAGCAAGAAATTAAAAAAGTTACAAAAAATAATAAGTATAATTTATTTGTTTTTTTAACAATTAGCATTTTTGCTTTTATTCTTTATGGAAACACCCTCTCACACGATTATGCTCTTGATGACGCAATTGTTATAACTGAAAACACATTTACGCAAAAAGGTTTAGCTGGAATTTCAGATATTTTAAAATACGATACATTTGTTGGTTTTTGGCTTACAAAAAATCCTAACAAAACTGCCGAACAAATTCAAAAAGAAAAAAAACTAGTTGCTGGTGGACGTTACCGTCCCCTATCTTTAATTAGCTTTGCTATAGAAATAGAATTTTTTGGTAAAAATATTAAAAATGATGCAGGAAAAGTTTTGTACAAAGGAAATCCCTTTGTCAGCCATTTAGGTAATATTATTTTGTATTTACTAACGACTTACTTGTTATATCTAATTTTAGCAAAACTTTTCCCACCCAATGAAAATAAAAAATGGTATTTAAGTTTTCCTTTTATTGCATCTCTATTATTTTTAGCACACCCACTTCATACTGAGGCAGTTGCAAACATAAAAGGCAGAGACGAAATTATGACTTTGCTTGGCTCGCTTGGAGCTTTATGGTTTACTTTAAAATATTTAGATACGAAAAAAATAGTATTTTTAATTGCTTCTTCTGTCTCATTATTTTTAGGACTTTTATCAAAAGAAAATGCAATAACTTTTTTAGCAATAATACCAATTACAGTTTATTATTTTACAAAGCACAATTTAAAATCAAACTTTAAATCATTATTGCCTTTATTACTTGTTTCTGGAATATTTTTACTTATTCGTGGCTCTGTACTTGGAATGGGTACAGGCGAAAAACAAATTGCTCAAGAAATTATGAACAACCCGTTTTTCGGAGCAAGTGTAGGAGAAAAATTTGCTACAATTTTCTTTACACTTTGGATATATATTAAACTTTTGTTTTTCCCTCACCCACTAACTTACGACTATTATCCTTGGCAAATAGAAATTATAAATTGGTCTAACCCAAAAGCATTTTTACCTTTGATTTTATATTTAGCATTAGGAATTTACGCTCTTTATGGATTAATTAAAAAGAAAGATATTATCTCATATTCAATTTGGTTTTATTTAATTCCACTATCAGTTGTTTCAAATATATTTTTTCCAGTTGGAACATTTATGAACGAAAGGTTTATTTTTATTTCATCAATAGGATTTTGCATTTTTATAGCAATTTTATTAACAAAATATTTAAACAAACTCATAAAAAACACACAAACTCATTCTTACTTTTTGGTATTAATTGCAGTTAGTATTTTAGGTTTATATTCGTTTAAAACCATTGATAGAAACAAAGCTTGGAAAAATGATTTAACACTTTTCACAACTGATGTTAAGACTTCTACAAATTCGGCAAAAAGTAATTGTTCTGCTGGAGGTAAGCTTATCGAAGAAGCTCAAAAACCAATGTACAAAAACGATACCGCAACTCGCAACCAAATGCTAAATCAAGCCATAGTTTATTTAGAAAGAGCATTAGAGATTTATCCCGAATATATTGATGCTATAAACCTTTTGGGCAATGCTCATTATGAATTAAATTATGATATTTACAAGTCTTTATATAACTATGCAAAAATTTTAAAACTCAAACCATATCATAATATTGCATACGGAAATTCAAGAATAGTTTTACAAAACACTATAGGTTTATTAAATTCTCAATCAACAATTTCCACTCCAGACGATGTAATTGCAGGCTGTAACGAAATTTTAAAAGCACATCACGATTTTGGCGAAGCAAATCACATAATGGGGACTATGTATGGAAAATATAAAAACATGCTCGACTCTTCATTATTTTATTTAGAAAAAGCTAATCAATGTAATTTTAATAAAGATGCAAGTTTTTATCGCGATTTAGGTGTTGCATACGGAATTTCGGGTCAATTTAAACTTGCTCTTGATAATTTTATTAAAGCTATAGAATTAGATCCAAACGACTATCAAACCTATATGAATATTGGAATTAGCTACCAACAACTTGGAGATATTGCCAATGCAAACAAATATTATTTAAAAGCTCAAGAATTTCAAAATATAAACACAAATCAATGATAAAAGATAAAAAAATAGTTGTCGTACTTCCTGCTTATAATGCTGAACTCACATTAGAAAGCACTTATAATGAAATACCTTTCGACATTGTTGATGAAGTAATTTTAGTTGACGACAAATCAAAAGACAAAACTGTTGAAAAAGCTAAAGAACTTGGGATAAAACACATTTTTATTCACGACGAAAATAAAGGCTACGGAGCAAATCAAAAAACATGCTATAATAATGCTTTAAAATTAGGAGCAGATATTGTAATTATGCTTCACCCCGATTATCAATATACGCCAAAACTAATTCACTCAATGGCTTATCTTATCGCAAATGATGTTTATCCTGTTGTTTTAGGCTCTAGAATTTTAGGAAAAGGTGCTTTAAAAGGTGGAATGCCAAAATACAAATACTTTTTCAACCGCATTTTGACTTTTAGCCAAAATCTTTTAATGAATCAAAAACTCTCTGAATATCATACTGGTTTTAGAGCTTTTTCTGCCGATGTGCTAAAAAAAATAAATTATAATATTAATTCCGATGATTTTGTTTTTGATAATCAAATGCTAGCACAAATTTTTTATGCTGGCTACGAAATTGCAGAAATAACTTGTCCTACAAAATATTTTGAAGAAGCCTCATCAATAAATTTTAAACGTAGTGTAAAATATGGCATGGGCGTTTTAACAACTTCATTAAAATATTTTTTCAACAAACTAAAACTTGCAAAATCCGATATTTTTAAACCAATTGCTTCAGAAGAATAATGCAAAGTTTAGATAAAATACTCGATATTAAATATCCTGTGATTTTAGCACCAATGTTTTTGGTTACTATGCCAGAAATGGTAAAAATTGCTTTAGATTGTGGTATCACTGGAGCAATTCCAGCAATGAATTTTCGTAAAGAAAGCGAACTTAAAACAGCTATAGAAGATTTGAAAAAATATTCCGACAAAGCTTTTGGAATTAACCTTATTACAAATCGTTCAAACCAAAAATATAAAAAACAACTTAAAGCAATTTTAGACGCAAAACCAGCTTTTGTAATTTCTTCATTAGGAAATCCTAAAGAACTTATTACAGAAGCCCATAAAGTTGGGATAAAAGTATTTTGCGATGTTGTTGACCTAAAATTTGCTAAAAAAGTTGAAGACTTAGGTGCTGATGCGATAATTGCTGTAAACTCTTCGGCTGGTGGGCATAGCGGAGTTATAGAAAGAGATGAACTAATAGGTCAACTTGTTGCTAATTGCCAAATTCCAATTATAAATGCGGGTGGTGTAAGTACAAATTCAGAATTAAATCATGTTATGTCTCTTGGAGCTGCAGGAGCTTCGGTAGGCACAATATTTATGGCATCTCATGAGTGTCATATTTCTGACGACTACAAACAGGCATTAATTAAATATGGAAAAGATGATATTGTACTTACTCGCAAACTTTCAGGAGTTCCTTCTAGTGTAATAAATACAGAATATGTCAAAAAACTTGGAACTAAACCTAATATTTTAGAATTATTAGTCAAAAACAATACTTTCTTAAAAAAATATGCAAAATATTTAATTACTAATTTTGGAATGAAAAAGTTAGAAAAGGCAGCTTTTTCGGCAACTTACAAAAATTTTTGGGTAGCAAGCAAAGCCATTGAAAACATTAAAGAAATACAAAATCTTAGTGTGATAATTGAAAAATTAGTACAAGCAAAATAAAATATTCAAATATTTTTCATAATTTTGACGGTTAATAAAAATTATTACGAAAAAACATAATCTCATGAAAAAACTACAAGTAATTTTTATCTTATTTTTTGTAGCATCTTTCAATATTTATGCTCAAAATTATGATGACCCACAAAACATTGATTTACAATATAACAGAGATGCAGAATATCCAGGTGGCATGAATAAATTTATTACCGACTTATGGAATAACATGTCATATACCCAAGAAGCTATTGACACACGTGTTGATGGCGAAATAACAATAAGTTTTGACGTTGAAGCAAATGGCGAAGTTAGCAAAGTTGATATAATTAGTGGTCTTGGAATGGGCATTGACGAAGAAGTTTCTAATGTTATAAAAACTATGAAATTTATTCCTGCTCAAATTAAAGGCAAAACTGTTAAGATGAATCTCACTCTTACTGTTCCAATTAGAGTTGGTCCTAATTCGAGACTTAAAAGATAAAAAAACGGTATTTTATAAGTGTTCAACTGCAACCTCCTATGTCCAGAATTTGAGTTTCTAAAGTCCTTAAAATCGGAATTATAACAGAACATAACAACTGTTTTAAGGACGAAAAAACACTTTAAGCAACACTTATCCCCTCACGCTCAACAAATTAACAGCCTTGTTGATAACTATTTTTTAAAAATCACAAATTTTAACATTTATTTCATCTGCAATTAAATTGTTTTGATTAACTTGTAATAATTGTTAATAAACAAAACAGGGAATTGAGGGTGTTGAAAAAACAAGCATATATATTGCTAAAAGGTTGTGATTAAATCGTTTGTACGCAATATTATATTTGAAAAGATTAAACAGAGTTTGATAGATAATTATAAGATTTAAAAAAAAATAATAAAAGAAAAGAAAAACATGAACAAGCAAATTTTAATACTAACAATAATGAGCGTTTTAATAAACACTTATGTTGTGGCACAAGAAAGTATTGTGTTTGAAAAAACCTATCGCACAGTTACTGACGACACTGTAATTATAGCATTAACTGGAGCACAAACCTCAGATGGTGGCTACTTGCTTAGTGGCTATGCTGCTTATGGTATGTACCTATCGCAAATGATGTTTTTCAAAATTGACAGTATAGGCAATTACCAGTGGAAAAAAATGTATGGTTCCTTACCATGCTCATCAAACATGATTTATGATATGGAGCCAGTTGGAGACGGAACTTTTATTTGTTGTGGCGAAGGGACTTTTAGCACCGAAGGCGCACCTGGAGACCTTAAACCAAATAATACAATGATTATGAGAGTTGATGAAAATGCAAATATTATTTGGTACAAAGAGTTTGATACTGGAGGGCAAGAACGCCTTCTTGAGATTGCTCTTTCCGATACAGGTTATATATGTGTTGGAGCTACGTACATTTATGACAAATACTCAGATAGGCTATTTTGGATAACAGGAGATTTTAATGGTGCTTACTCTAATACAAATATTTTAGATTATGGATATTTATCTCAAGCTTTTCGAGGGGTTACAAAAATGCCAGATGGCAACTTTGTAATTGCTGGGCATAATTCAAGAAACTCATTTGTTTTTAAAGTTAATCCTATTGGCGATACTCTCAAAACAATAGTTTTAGCAGAAGAGTTTCCTTCTCAAAGAGCTGTTGATGATATTGATTATACAAATAAAATTTTACTTTGTGGATCTTATATTGAAGATTGTCATTATATCAAGGTAGATCCTTTTTATGCTTTTTGCAACAATAATTTTGAAAATATTGAATATTCATTTTATGAGCATGAAAATGAAGTTCAATATTCTTATAGTCAAAAAATAGTTACTTCAAATGATAATAGTTTTTTAATAATTGGAAGTATGCGTACTTTGGATAGAGGTGATGATTTTTGGCTAAAAAAGCACAATAGCGATGGTGAGCTTTTATGGAAAAGATATGTTGGTGGAAAAAGATTAGAGCGTTTAAGAGATGTTATAAAAACTAATGATAATGGTTATTTAATAATTGGAGAATCAGAAAGCTTTAATCAATATGTATCTATGTATATTGTGAAAACTGATAGTTTGGGTTTAGGAAATTACACATCACCAGTAGAAAATTATATTGCTAATATTAATAAATTTTTAATTTATCCAAATCCTGCTAAAGATATTGTTTGTATTGAGTTTGAAAATAAAAATTCTGATTATACAATAGAAATATATGATATGAGTGGTAGGTTGGTAACACAAAAACACAATTGCAATTATCAAAACTTTTTGAATATAGAAAACTTAACAAATGGCTTGTATATAGTAAAAATTATTTGCGAAAATTATAGCTATCAAAATAAATTAATTATTAATCATTAAAACAAATTATTATGAGAACAATAAAGAAACCCAATTAAACTGTCAATGACTTTTGAATATGATTAGCCAACGTTTTCAAAACTATGAAATTCATTCCTGCTCTTGTTGAAGGCAAAGCTGTTAAGATGAACCTATGCTTACTGTTCCAATTAGAGTTGGTCCTAATTCGAGACTTAAAAAATAAAAAAGCGCAGGTTTTATTACCTACGCTTTTTATTTATCTACAAAAATTACTTCTTAATAATTTTTTTCAAGATAGTGTCTTTGTCTAATTTTTTAGTACAGAAGAACCAGTCTTTGCAATCTAAATCTTTTTCATCGAATCTTGCTTGTGCTGCACCGCAAGTAGATGCAGGAGATACTATTACATCATCACCTGGTTGCCAATCTGCTGGTGTTGCTACTCCAAACTCGTCTGATACTTGTAATGCTATCAAAGCACGGTAAATCTCATCGAAATTACGACCTAAACTTTGAGGATAATAAATCATAGCACGCAAAATACCTTTTGGGTCGATAAAAAATACCGCTCTAACTGCTTGAGTTGCACTTTCGTCAGGTTGAATCATTCCATATTTCCTTGAAACATTCATAGAAATATCATCAATTAAAGGAAATTTAACTTCTATATTTTTCATTCCTTTATACTCAATTTTTTCTTTAATTGTTCTCAACCAAGCAATATGGCTATGTAATCCATCTATTGAAAGACCTACCAATTCGCAATTAGCTTTGTTGAATTTTTCTTCTAAACTTGCAAAAGTCATAAACTCTGAGGTACACACAGGAGTAAAATCAGCAGGATGACTAAATAAAATCACCCATTTTCCTTTATAATCAGCTGGGAAATTAATTTTTCCTTGAGTTGTGTTTGCGGTAAATTCTGGAGCCGGAGCATTTAATCCTGGCATTGTGTTTACTTGTTCGTTAATTCTTTCTTCCATTTTAATTTAATTTTTAAAGTTAATATTTATTTTAATTTATTCACTAATATATTTTCCTTTGATTTGTAGCTTAACATCTTTAACTTCAAATCCGGGGATTGTTTTATTTCGAAAATATTCTTCTAAAATAGAGTTTAACTCATCGTCAAAATAATCTTCAATCTTTCCTGAATCAATCTCATACAAATGATGATGCATTTCTTGTCTAGCATCAAATCTAAACTTACCATCTTCTGACAGAACTTTTGATACTACTCGTTTTTGCACCAATGTCTCAATATTATTATATATGGTTGCTAAAGAAAGCCCTGGCAATTCCTTTTTCAAAACTTCTGCAATTTCTTCTGCACAAGGATGATTTAACTCATTTAAAACCTTTAAAATTGCAACTCGTTGGGGAGTTACTTTTAATCCAGTTTCTTTTAGTTTCGATATATAATTGTTTGTATTCATTTCTAAATAATAATAATTCTTATTTAAGAACTATTATATCAACAAGCTAAAATACAAATTGTTCAGCAGGCATTCACATTTTATACAAAACGTTATTTTTATAAAACTTTTTGAGATTTACATCATACTTTTAGCATGTAGCAAGTTTTATCTTTTTAAAAACCTGCGAGTTCAACAACAATTATATCAGATTTTGTAACAGCCTTAACATCAATGCTTTTATCGTTGAACAAAGTTTCAAAAAAAATAACATCGCCACTTTCGACAGTTTTTTCACATATTTGCAATTTGCCTGAATAAATGTAAAATAAAGCCTTTTGAGTTTTTACATTAAAATTAACTGTTTTAGCATTTTCTGTTTCAAATCCCAAGTGTAGAATATGACCACTAACATTGCCTTTTGTCATCAAATTAAAATCTGTTGCTTTTCCAATGCTTCTAGTATTCCACTCTCCGGAAAATGTATCAGTATCAAATTTGTCTAAGTTTTTGGAGTATCTTCCCTCGTGAATTAGCTCGATTTTTCCATCTAAAATCATTATTTTGCGATTAACTTCGTCAAGTTTTGTAAACTGCGACTCCTCAATCTCAATAGTTGCCGTGCTTACACGAAATAAAAAATTTTTCTTTTGATACTCACTCTCTCTCGGATAAATAAAAAGTTCAGTTGTAGTTCCACCCGACCAGTTTGTTGTTTTATGAGATTGTTTTTGTATTACAAGCATCTTCATATTTTATAAAAATTAACCAAAAATCAATCTTTTTATTTCTCCAATCCACAAAACTAAAGAAGTTGCACCAAATACTATAAGCCAATCAACAAACAAAATTGGTACTGTTCTAAACATTTCTCCACCAAATTGCACTATAAATATTTGTCCTAGTAAGATAGCAAGTGCAACAATTAAAAATGCTTTACTTTTATGCAACGATTTCAGAGCTGATTTTCCTGTAAATAAAGCTTTTACATTAAACATATTCCAAAACTGTAGCATTACAAATGTAGTGAAGAACAAACTTAAATTATATGTAGAGATATTTCCTTTTTCATCTGTAAAATAATATAACAGAGCTAATAATATAACAACAAAACTAAGTCCTGTTACAAAAATACTATGCTTCATTTTTTTATTAATAATAAACTCATTGCTTTTTCTAGGTTTATTTTGCATCACAATTTTATTTGGAGGTAAACTAGCGAATGCACCTGCTGCAAAAGTGTCCATTATTAAATTAATCCACAACATTTGAGTTATTGTAAGTGGTATTTCATGTCCAACTATAGAACCGATAAAAACGATAAGCATTGCCACAAGATTTATACTTAATTGGAACACCACAAACCTTTGAATATTTTGATACAAGGTTCTTCCCCACAAAACTGCAGAACCTATACTATTAAAAGAGTCGTCCATAATAGTAATATCGCTTGCTTCTTTTGCTACAGCTGTTCCACTGCCCATAGAAAGTCCTACGTGGGCAAAATTCAAAGCTGGGGCATCGTTTGTTCCATCTCCGGTTACTGCAACCACTTCTCCTAATTCTTGAAGTAGCTGAACCAATCGTTTTTTGTCTAAAGGTCTAGCACGACATAATATTTTAAGGTCTTTTATTCTCAACAACAATTCTTCATCAGTTAAACTACCAAATTCATCACCTGTTAGAACTGCTTTTTCATCATAATCAGCAGTTAACAATCCAATTTTTTTAGCAATCTCGACAGCAATTCCATAGGTATCGCCTGTTACAATTTTAATATCAATTCCTGCTTTCAGGCAAGTTGCTACTGCATCGTTTACATCATCTCTAATTGGATCTTGAATTCCGACAAAACCATAAAAAGTTAAATTATGATTTACTAATTTAGAGTCTTCAATTCTAGAAATATCATCTTCTAATATTTCATAAGCAAAGCCGATAGTTCGCAATGCTTGAGAATGGTTTTTTGCCAAAATTTCTTCAATAAGTTCATTACATTCTGAAGTTGGTTTTAATCCTTCTTCGCAATAAACTTGTTTCGACATATGGAAAAGTATTTCTGAAGCACCTTTTACATAAAGAATTTTCTTTTTTAAGACTGGCGAAAACACAATGCTTGCCATGTATTTTCTATCTGTTGAAAAGCTCAATTGCTCTAAAACTTCTGTAGCAGTTCTAACTTTTTCATATGGGCAGTGCATTTTATGAAGCCACAACAACAAAGCAGATTCTGTTGGATTTCCTACCCCTTTTATTTTTGTTTCATCAGAATAATCTAAATCAGCGGTTGAGTTTGCAGAAAAATTTTCTTTCAAAAAAATCAAATTTTCATCATTGCTACTAAAGTCAAAAACTTCTTTTCCAAAAAACATAGCTTCAACAACTTCCATTTGATTTTTTGTTAATGTTCCTGTTTTATCGGTACAAATAACTGTACAAGCTCCCATGGTTTCGGTTGCTTGCATTTTTCTAACCAAATTATTTGACTTCAGCATATTTCTCATACTCAAAGCTAAGCAAAGAGTAACGCTCATTGGTAAACCTTCGGGAACAGTAACAACAACTAAAGTTACAGCAACCATAAAATATTGTAAAATCCTTGATGCGGTGGAAATATCCATCCAAGCAGATTTTTCTAAAACATGAAAATCAAAAATTAAAGACACTAAAACACTAAGTATCAATACTATTACAGCAACAACAACAAGTTTAATAGTTTTTATTTTTTCAATTTTTTCTAATAAAACACTTTTTTTCTTGAAAAGAATTTCTTTAAAACTACTGAAATATGGAAACCATAACTTTAAACTAAGAATAGCAAGAAACACAATAATGCTTATAAAAAAATATGATTGTTCAAAAGTTAAGCTAATCTTGTTTAACATCAAGTCTTTAAATAAAAGTGCAAAAAAGGTTAAAATAGCGACACTAGTACCTACAACACCAATAAATCCTGCTAACTTTTCTAATTGAATATTAAGTGGAGTTTTTACATTAGATATTTCTACAGAGCTTTTTGCCACTTTTCCATATTCTGTACTATCTCCAACTGCATCAACAACAAAAATTCCGCTTCCATCAAGAATTTTAGAACTACGCAAAACCTTATTATATGGGAAAGTGCTTTCTTTCTTAAACTCATTTAGATCTACACCTTTTCTCATAGATGGCTCACCTGTTAAACTCGATTCATCTACTAACAAAGAAACAGACTCTATCAAAATTCCATCTGCTGGCACTTCATCACCAACAGACAAAATAACATAATCACCAACAACAATATCTCCTTTTCTAACTTCAGTTACAAAACCATCTCTTATAACTTTTACTAAGGTGTCATTATTAACCAAATTTAAAATATCAAATTTTTTGTTAGCATCATATTCAAACCAAAAACCTATGCCTGTTGCTAAAAAAATTGCAAAAAATATACCTATCGCTTCTATAAATTGATCGTTAACAAAACCAATTCCTAAGGATATTAAAGCAGCGATTAATAAAATTTTTATTAAAGGGTCATTAAATTTTTCTAATAATAATTTAAAAGCAGACCTTTTTTTATGTTGTGTTACAAGATTATTACCATAAACTTGTCGGTTGTGTTCGACCTCTTTTGCAGTTAAACCCTTGTATTGCATAGCTTTTTATATTTCTATATTTTTTGACTGAACGTTCGGTCAAAAATAATATTAATTTTAATATAACAACATGAATTTTGCTTTTTTTTACATAAAATATTAAATCTTTATGTTTAGCTATAATTTTGATGATTTCAACCCCTAAAAAGGATTTAATTTTTTATCTTTGCATTATAAATCTTAAAAATAATATATACTATGAATATATTTTTTAAAATTAAAGCTACATTTATTTTTGTGTTTATTGCAACTTTTGCATTTTCACAGGATTGGACTGAAAGATTAAAAATAACTGCTAACGTAAGAGCAAACGACGCTTATTTTGGCGCTTCTGTTGCAATAAGTGGAAATTTTGCCATTATAGGTGCTAATCAAGAAAAAAAAGATGCAGACAATAGTGAAGAAAATAGTTTAACAAACGCTGGTGCTGCTTATATTTTCAAGAATGAAAACGGAGAATGGATTTTTTATCAAAAAATAGTAGCAAGCGATAGAAGTGCTGGAGATTATTTTGGGCATTCCGTTGCAATTGATGGTAATTATATTGTTGTTGGTGCCCCACAAGAAGATGATGATGAAAATGGACAAAACACAAAAGTAAATACTGGTTCTGCTTATGTTTTCAAAAATATTGGTGGTAATTGGACAGAAATACAAAAAATTTGTGCTTCTGATAGAACTGCTGATGATTGGTTTGGCTGTTCTGTAGGGATTAGTGGAAACGATATTATAATTGGTGCATACAACCAAGGAACTGATGAAAACGGTGAAAATCAAGCAGATAAGGCTGGAGCAGTTTACTATTTTAAAAATCAAGGAGGAACTTGGACAGAAACTCAAAAAATTGTTGCACACGATAGAAGAACTGCCGACTATTTTGGTGCTTCGCTTGCTATAGAAGGGAACAGATTAATTGTTGGGGCTTATTTGCAAGATTACAACGCAAACGGTTATTCTTCTAAGTCAAATGCTGGTGCAGTTTACTATTTGGAAAAAACAAGTAATACTTGGACTATAAAGCAAAAGCTAGTTGCTGATGACAGAAAAGCTGAAAGCAATTTCGGATACTCTGTTTCTATAAGCGGTGATTATATCATTATTGGAGCTCATAATCATGATGAAAGTTCTAGTTTAGCATCAAGTGGTGCTGCATATATTTTTAAATATAGTTCAAACACTTGGGAGCAACAAACAAAACTAACATCTTCAGATTTAGAAGCTTACGATAGATTTGGTCAATCTGTAGCAATAAGTGGAAATTATGCAGTTGTTGGTGCAGATCTTGAAGACCACGATATAAATGGAGGAAATAACTTTTCTAATGCTGGTTCTGCTTATCTTTTTGAATTGCAAAACAATAACTGGGTACAAATACAAAAATTATGTGCTAGTGATAGAAGTCTTAACGACTCTTTTGGATATAAAGTTGCAATTCAAGGCTATAACTTCATTGTTACTGCAAACCAAGAAGACCATGATGCAAATAATGAAAACTATTTCAATAATTCTGGTTCTGCATATATTTTTAGAAAAAAATCAAATTTTATTGTTAAAAAAGATAATGAAATTATTAACAACGGACAAACCTTAGATTTTGGAAACCTTATATGTAACGATGACTCACTTAAAATTAGTTTAAATATTTCAACCGATGGTGGCGACTATATTTGTTTTACTAATGAAAACCTTTTTGTGTTACAAGGTAATAATGCTGACGAATTTGCTCTTGAATTTGACGAAAATATTGATTCCTGTTTAAATCCAGGAGGCATCATTAATTTAGAGGTGAAATTTGCACCTAAAAATTTAGGTTCAAAAACTGCCCAATTATTATTAAATAATGATTCTGAAGAACAAAGTAATTTTAAAATATTATTAAAAGGCAATGGTGTTGTATCTGCTTCAATAACAAATATTAGTCAAAATATTTCAATTTATCCAAACCCTGCTAATTCACACATTTTTATTGATTTAGGAGAAACAAAAGTTGATATGTTAAATATTTATGACATTAACGGAAAATGTGTATTTACACAAACTAATCCGAAAGGCTTAATCAACATTGATATAAGCAACTTACTAAGAGGCGTTTATATATTAAATGCTATTTCTAATGATGAAGTTTCAAATTTAAAATTTACTGTTGAGTAACAATTTGCTTTTTTCAATTAAGAAACCCTTTTATTTGGCATCATTACATTTTAGCAAAACATTTCAAAATTGTGTTTATCAACTGAATTAAGCATTTAATAGTAAATTATTAAACCTTTCTATAATTTCAGGGATTTCAACTTTAAAAAAGATTTAGTTTTTTACTTTTGTATTTTACAAAATATTATGAATTTATTTAAATAACAATATTAACAAAAGTCTCGTAATTCTCTTATAATCGATGAAACTTTTACTATTAATAGAGTCAATATTGCAAAAAATACTGCCCAAGAAGTGGAGACTTGCAATGTCAAAACTAAGAATCAAAATTTATTGGTTTATAAGTTGGTGTGGAAAGCCATATTTTTATTATCATCAAGCCAAATACAAAAAGATTGTTGCTAAAAAGGGTAAAAAAGAGAGACTTAAGGTTGCGTTTTTTGCCTTTCAAGACTCAATTTGGAAATACGACTCGTTATACAAAAAGTTAGAAAATCATCCAAAATTCGACCCAGTGATAGTAGTAATTCCCTATGTTACATACGGACACGAATCCATGCTGGCAGAGATGAATAAAACCACCAAAGCACTTGCAAATAAGGGATATAAAGTTATTAAATCATATAACGAAAATACAAAAAAATTTATGTCGGTAAAAAAAGAAATAGACCCCGATTTAATATTTTTCACAACTCCATTTCGTTTAACATCACCTGAATATCAAATATCTAACTATTTAGATCGTCTCACAGCATACGTTCCTTATGGTTTTATGACTATAAAAATGGAAGAGGACCAATACAATCAAATGTTTCATAATCTTGCTTGGCGTTGCTATTACGAAACACCCATTCACAAGGAAATGGCTAAAAATGTATCGCACATAAAGGCAAAAAATGTGGTTGTAACAGGTTATCCGTTGGTTGACACATATTTAAACACTTCGTATAAACCAAAAGAGGTTTGGAAAAATCTAGACACAAGAGTAAAAAGAATAATATGGGCACCACATCATACATTAAAAGCCAACATAAGTATGAGTAGTTATTCAAATTTTTTGACATACAGTGAATTCTTTTTTGAATTGATAGAAAAACTAAATTACAAAATACAAGTAGCATTCAAGCCACATCCTATACTGAAACTCAAGCTATATAAGCACCCCGAATGGGGAAAAGAGCGAACCGACAAATACTATTTACGTTGGGCTACAACACCAAACTGTCAGTTAGAGGAAGGTGACTACGACGACCTTTTCTTAACTTCAGATGCTTTGATACATGACAGCATCTCATTTATATCTGAGTATTGTCTTACGGGAAAACCTATGCTATTTACAGTAAGCGACAATAAAGTAACAGAACTATTCAACACCTTTGGCTCAAAAGCATTCCAATTGTCGTATATGGCTTATAATGAAGTTGATATAGTTCAGTTTGTCAAAAATGTTGTTTTAAACGGTAACGACAGTCGTAAAAATGAAAGATTAACATTTGTGAACGATATATTGAAACCGCCAAACAATCAAACTGCTGTAAATAATATTATTAACGATTTAATAGAAAATATTTGGCAAAAGAGCAATAATTTTTGTTAATTTGCTTCCAAATAAATATAACTTTATAAACAGAAAACATAAACTACATGAAATTCGTTTTCGATTTAGACGGTACCATAACATCGCAGGAAACACTTCCGCTAATAGCTTCGCATTTTAAAATTGAAGCAGAGATTTCTGAGCTAACACGTGAAACTATTCAAGGCAATATCCCTTTTATTGAGAGCTTTATTCGTAGAGTTCATATACTCGGCGATTTGCCTGTAGATCAGATTGATAAACTGTTAGGAGAAGTTGAACTATATCCAAATCTCCTTAAATTTATAAAAGATAATATTGACAATTGCATTATTGCAACCGGAAATCTCGATTGTTGGGTAAAAACACTAGTAAAAAAAATTGGATGTAAGACATTTACATCAACAGCAATAGTAACAAACAATAAAGTAGAAAAAATTGAAAAAATCTTAAAAAAGGAAGATATTGTAAAACACTATCAGAATATGGGCGAAACTGTTATCTTTATTGGTGATGGAAATAATGATGTTGAGGCAATGCGCATAGCCGATATCTCCATAGCGGTTGGGACTACTCATCATCCTGCCAACAGTGTACTTCCGTTTACTGATTATTTAATATTTAACGAAAAATCATTATGTCTGCAGCTAAATCAATTGTTATTAGTTGTGCCGGAATAGGCTCACGCTTAGGGCTTGGGCAAACTAAAGCTCTAATAAAAATCAATAACCGAACAATTATTTCGTGGCAACTCGAGCTCTTTAAAGATATCGAAGATGTAAGAATTGTGATAGGTTATCAGGCAAAAGATGTTGTAAAAGAGGTACTTAAACATCGTAAAGATGTGATTTTTGTGTATAATCACGACTATTACAACACTAAAACTGGAGCTAGTTTTTATTTAGGTTCTCGTCATGCAAACGAGTATGTTGTAGAATGGGATGGCGATATGTTGGTTCATCCCGATGATGCTAGAATGTTGCTACAAGAGCCTGGTGAATTTGTTGGATACTCCGATATTACGTCAGATGAAGCCGTGTATGTCCAAGTAGATGAAAAAAGCAATGTAGTTGCATTTTCTCGCAAAAGAGGAGATTACGAATGGACAGGACCAGCATGTATTAAACGTGATAAATTAAATTACTCTTCTATTCATGTCTTCAATCAATTAGAGCCTCATCTACCAATCAAAGGAGTAAAGATAAGAGCATACGATATTGATACTTATGATGATTATAAACGTGTATCCGAAATAGTAAAATCTTGGTAAATGATAGTAGGAATTATAGGAGGAGCAGGAGTCGCTTCAACAAATAAACTGTGCGAATTAATAGAAAATATATATACTTTAAACGGAGCATACCGAGATGCACATCATCCAGAAATGATTATTTATCAAGCTACACAAGCTCCCTCACGTAGTATGTTTTTGGAGGGCAGAGGACCAAGTTTTATTGAGGATTACATCTCTATAGGCAGTAAATTGAAAAGTATTGGTGCTGAAATTCTCTGTATGAATTGCAATACTGCCCATTATGCAATTGACGAGATACAAAGCGGAGTAAAATTGCCTTTCATTAATTTAATTAAAGAAGTTGTTATGCGTTGTAAATCAATTGGAACAACTAATGTGGGTTTGGTTGCTTCCGATGGTTGTTTGATGGGAAAAGTTTATGAGAGATATTTCTCCGAAATTTATCCTAACGCAAACATTATTTATCCTGACGATGATATGCAAAAGCTTGTAACTAAAGGGATATGTAATATCAAAAACACTCACAGGTTTGATAGCCTTAGTTCGCAAGAAAGACCTTGCAACATATTTGAGAAAATTCGCAAACATTTAATGGACAAAGGAAGTGAAGCCATTATTATGGGTTGCACTGATATTCGTGTTGATTATCATTCGACAAGAGCTGATGTAATTGATTCTTTAGAGGTGTTAGCAGACGCTATTGTGAATTTGAACAACATAAAAATATAAATTATGGAGAACAAAAAAGCTCTTGAGTTCTTTGAGAATATGTCGTTAAACACTAAGGACCAACAATCTGTAAAACTCGCCAATGTTACTGATCTTACGCAAATTGATGCAGATTTTATCATGCAACATTGTGGAAAAGAGTCCTCAATTTTAGATTTGGGTAGCGGTACTGGCTTAATTATAAACAAGATATATGACAAAGTCCGCAATATCGTTGCGGTAGAACCATTTTCTGCTTTTACAGAATTTATTGTTACTTCACCTAATGTTAAGATAGTAAATAAAACATTTGAAAAATTTTCTACCGAAGAAAAATTTGATTGCGTTACAATTTTCGGAACAATGCATTACTTTAACGAACAAGAAGCTATTAAAATATACACAAAGTTTTTTGATAATATAAAAAATAGAGGAAAATTAATTATAAAAAATCAGTTCGGAGTAACAGAAGATGTAACCGTTGATGGATACTCAGAAGAGCAGAAAACTAACTATTTTGCTCAATATCGTTTTATAGATAATGAAGTTAAAATATTACAAAAAATAGGGTTTAAAAGTATTCAAGTGGTCGATATTTATCCTCCTGAAAGCAATCGCTGGACTAATACTCATTTTTACGCAATTGTGGCAAGTAAGCATTAAATTAATTAAAAAACATTATTTTTGTACATTAATTTATTTAAACTATACAGAAAAATTAAAAACACATGAAGTTATCTTATTTAATAAAAAAAGGGATTTTTTACCTATTCAACAAGCCAGTCATAATCGAAGAACCAGAGTTAAAAGTGTTAAGGAGTTTTGTGCCAGGTTGGCTGTAAGTAGTAATTTTGTATCATCAATTTTTCGTAACTAAAAATCACCAATTTTTAGAAAAAAAAAAAATAGCCTTCGTTTATAAAGGTATGTCAACTAAAAAAACAAAGGCTATGCATAAAAATAAAAAAATTCTTATGTGGTACAAAGTTAATGAATTAAATCGAGAAGGACTAAACAAAA
>Ga0116160_1001918_pt1 | contig 20669 bp, 13 predicted proteins | sample AD_JPNAS2_MetaG_FD_89879 | JGI IMG/M metagenome (GOLD analysis project Ga0116160, IMG submission 89879) | Active sludge microbial communities of municipal wastewater-treating anaerobic digesters from Japan - AD_JPNAS2_MetaG | ecosystem: Engineered > Bioreactor > Anaerobic > Digestate | place...
GCCCGACCGCCGCATCGCCGCCGTGCCCTACGCCCTGCAGGCGACGAACGCCGACGCGCTCGACGGGCAGCATGCCGCCGCCTTCTGGCAGCTCGGCGGCAACGCCGGCAGCGACCCCGCCAGCAACTACCTGGGCACCAGCGACGATGTGGCCCTGGAGCTCAAAGTGAATGGCGCCCGCGCGCTGCGCCTGGAGCCCAACGCCACCAGCCCCAATGTCATCGGCGGCCACTGGGGCAACTGGGTCGGGGAGGGCGTGATCGGCGCCACCATCGGCGGCGGCGGCTTCGGCTCGGACAAGTCGTACTGGAACAGCGTCACCGGGAGCTCTGGCACCGTCGGCGGGGGCGCGGGCAACACGGCCGGTGGCTATTACGCCACCGTCGGCGGGGGCCGCGCCAACACGGCCAATGGCGAGTCTGCCACCGTCGCGGGGGGCGCCGACAACCATGCCAACGGAGAGTGCAGCTTTGCTGGCGGCAGGCAAGCCACCGCCGCTCACAAGGGGGCCTTTGTGTGGGGCGATGCGACCTCTGGCTACCTGCATTCCACAGGCGATAACCAGTTCATCGTGCGCGCCAGCGGCGGAGCGTGGCTGTACACCCACGGTGGCCTCACCACCGGCGTAAAGCTCGAAAGCGGCAGCGGTGCGTGGGCCAGCGTGAGCGACCGGGCAGCCAAGGAGAACCTGGCGCCGGTCGACCAGCAGGCGCTGCTGGCGCGCCTGGCGGCCATCCCCATCAGCACATGGAACTATACGACGCAGGACCCCGCGATCCGCCACGTCGGCCCTATGGCGCAGGATTTCAACGCGCTGCTGCCCGACCTGGGCGGTGAGGGGGAGACCTACATCAACACGTTGGACGCCGACGGCGTGGCGCTGGCGGCCATCCAGGGGCTGTACCAGCGTGCGCAGGAGCAAGCGGCGCGCATCGACCAGCTCGAGGCCGAGAACGCGGCGCTGCGCCAAGGGATGGCGGATATCGAAGCGCGGCTGGCGGCGCTCGAGCAGGGCCGTTGAGGCCGCAGCCGGCGCAGGGCCGGAACCCCGACACGGCGAATTTCATGGCGGGCAAGTGCGTGGTTCTATAGCCTACTGCGCAGCGCAAACGGGGCAGCGGAAGGGCACCCCAACTGGCCAAGGGAGGAACGCACCATGGCGACGCGATCGCGCCGCATTCGTGCCGTCCGGCTCCTCATCGGAGCGTTCATGTTGGCGAGCCTGCTCCTGCCGGCCCTGGGGGGCCACGCCTACGCCGCCAGCATCCTCTACGTCAAGCCGGGCGCCACCGGCGGCTGCAGCGGTTGGAGCGATGCCTGCGACCTGCCCGCCGCCATTGCCAGGGCAGCGCCGAACTCCCTCACGCAGATCTGGGTGGCCAAAGGCACCTACACCCCCACCACCCTGCACGACCCCGATGATCCCCGCACGGCCCACTTTCGCCTCAAGGACGGCGTGCTCATGTTCGGCGGCTTTGCCGGCGGCGAGAGCGCCGTCAGCCAGCGCGACTGGCGGGCCAACGAGACCATCCTCTCCGGCAACCTCGGCAGCGCCGGCCACAGCTACCACGTGGTCATGGCCGAGTTCGCGGAGGTGGACTCGCTGTTCGATGGCTTTACGGTCACCGGCGGACACGCCGACGGCCAGGCCGACAGCCCCGACTGGCACAATTATGGTGGCGGGATGTACATCGGCTCGGGCAGCCCGCAGGTGCGCAATACGACCTTTCGCCGCAACGTGGCCAACAAGGATGGAGGTGGCATCTTTGGCCACGGCGGCACACCCGTCCTCTCTGGCGTGTCGTTTCTCGGCAACGAGGCGCGGGACGGCGGGGGAATCCAGTTCGAAAGAGGCAAGAGTGGCAAGCTCACCCTCACCGATAGCCTCTTCTCCGGCAACTATGCCCGGGAGTATGGCGGCGCGCTCGTCAATTCGGGCGGCAAGCTGACGCTGACCAACGTCACCTTCGCCGGCAACCAGGCCGGATCGTGGGGCGGCGCCATCTTTAACGCGGGCGGCGGCACGGAGTGGGGCGCCATCACCCTGGCCAACTGCATCCTGTGGGGCAACGATGCGAAGCAGGGCCCACAGGTCTACGACTTTATGGACTCCTCCACGAGCGCCACCTACAGCCTGGTGCAGGGCGGCTACCCCGGCGATGGCAACCTCGACGTGGACCCGCGCTTTGTGGCCGCCATCGACGCCGCGGCGGCCCCCACCACCGGCGGCGATCTGCATCTGCGGCGCGACTCCCCCGCTATCGACGCCGGCAACAGCCACCTCCCGCGACCGGGGCCGGCAACCGACCTGGACGGCAACCCGCGCATCGCCGGCAGCGCCATCGACATGGGCGCCTACGAGTACCATCGCCTCTACGCCAAGCCCGGCGCCGTCGGCGACTGCAGCAGTTGGGGCGGCGCCTGTGACCTGCAGATGGCCCTGGCCCTGGCCCGCCCCTATTATGAGATATGGGCGGCGGCCGGCACCTACACGCCCACGCTTGGCCCCAACCGCGAGGTGAGCTTTCGCCTCCCCAGCGACGTGGCCGTCTTTGGCGGCTTTGCCGGCGTCGAGACCGAGTTCGGCCAGCGCGACTGGCGAACGCACGAGACCATCCTCTCGGGCGATATCGGCGTCGCCGGCGACAGCAGAGACAACAGCTACCACGTGGTCACCGCCACCGACACCAGCACGCGCACGCTGCTCGACGGCCTGATCATCACCGGGGGCAATGCCAACGGCGCAGAGTCTCCGTGGGATTGCGGCGGCGGCATCTACAGCCAATACTATGGCAGCCTGACCATGCGCGATGTCATCCTGCGGGGCAACAGCGCGGTCACCGGCGGCGGCATGTGCAATTTCGAGTCTTGTGGCCCCACGCTCATCAATGTCGTGGTGAGCGGCAACACGGCCACCTGGGGCGGCGGCATCTACAACCGCCTCAGCTTCCCCAAGCTGACCAACGCCATCGTGAGCGGCAACACGGCCCAACGGGGCGGCGGCATCTACAACCAGTATCAATCGGTCCCCAGCCTGGCCCAGGTGACGCTCAGCGGCAACCGCGCCACCGGCGAGGGTGGCGGCATCTACAATTCCGCGAGCAGCCCGGCGCTGGTCAACTCGATCCTCTGGGGCAACCAGGCCGGCAGCGGGCCGCAGATGTACAACACTGGCGACAGTGAGCCCAGTATGCGCTACAGCCTGGTGCAGGGCGGCTACGCGGGTACGGGCAACGTCGACGCGAACCCCCGCTTCGTGGCCCCGGTCGACCCGGCATCGGCGCCGACGACGGCGGGCAACCTGCGCCTCCACCCCGGCTCGGCGGCCATCGATACCGGCGATGACAGCGCCCTGCCACCCGGCACGGCGACCGACCTGGCCGGCAGCCCGCGCATCGCCAACGACAGCGTCGACATGGGCGCCTACGAACACCAGGGCGCGCCGCCCGCGCCGGTGACGGTCACACTCAGCGCCTCCAAGAGCCCGTCGGCCCTTGGCGAAGCGGTGACCCTGACCGCCGCCGCGAGCGCCAGCGACGGCACGCCCGGCGGCACGATGACCTTCCTGGACGGCGCGCACACGCTGGGCACGGTTACCCTCGATGCGACCGGCGCTGCGGCCTTTTCCACCGATGCCCTCTCGAGAGGCAGCCACACCCTCACGGCGCTCTACGGCGGCGACGACGACCATCGTGCCGGCGCTGCGGCCACGCTGGCGCACACTGTGGAGCGGGCTGCCAGCACAAGCGTCGCCTCCTCCACGCCCAACCCCTCGCTGTACGGCCTGCCGGTGAGCCTCAGCGCCACAGTGACCTGGGCCAGGCCCGAGCTGGCCACCCCCAGCGGCACGGTGACGTTCAAGGCGAATGACACAGTGCTCGGCGCCAGCCCCCTCGACGGCTCTGGCAGGGCCACCCTGTCCACCTCCAGCCTCAGTGTGGGCTGGAACACGATCAGGGCCGAGTATGGCGGTGACGACAACCTGGCCCCCTCGAGTGACCGGTTTAGCCAGTATGTCGACAGGGCCGGCCCCGTGGCAACGCTGGCCTCCTCGGCCAACCCTTCGGTGTACGGCCAGCCGGTCACCTTCACGGCGACCATGGCTGCGCCGGGCGCAGGCACGCCCAGCGGCACGGTCAGCTTTTCCGTGGGCACAGGCGCCCCCATCGCAGCCACCGTCGATGCGTCGGGCATCGCCTCGTGCACGAGCTCGGCCTTACCCGTGGGCACCCACACCATCAGCGCCGCGTACGGCGGCGATGCCCGCTTTGCGCCGGCGAGCGCCACCCTGGCGGGCGGCCAGACCGTGAACAAGGCGGCCACGACGACCGCCATCGCCGGCCACAGCCCCGAGCCTTCTGACGCCGGCGTGGCGGTGACGGTGGCGTTCTCGGTGGCGGCCGTGGCGCCCGGCAGCGGTGCGCCCATGGGCAGCGTGACGGTGAGCGACGGCGTGGCGAGCTGCACCGGCACGGTGGCACAAGGGCGCTGCGCGCTCACCCTCAGCACCCAGGGCGACCGCACGCTCACGGCCACCTACGCAGGCGATGGCAGCTTCCTTGGCAGCTCGGGCACGGCGACACACCGTGTGGCCAGCCCGCCCACGGCTGATGCCGGTGGCCCCTACTTCGGCAACGAGGGCTCGCCCATCAGCCTGAGCGGCACGGGCACCGACCTGCCGGGCGAGGCGCTGAGCTACAGATGGGCGTTCGGCGACGGGGCGACGGGCGCCGGGCAGAGCCTCAGCCACACCTACAACGACGATGGGATCTACAGCGCCACGCTGACGGTCACCGACGACCGCGGCGCCAGCGGCACCGACACCGCGATCGTCACCATCCACAACGTGGCGCCGAGTGTGACCGCCCCCGGCAACCAGACGGCCGACGAAGGCGCGGCCGCCTCCTTCAGCCTCGGCTCGTTCGCCGACCCGGGCGACGATGCCCCGTGGGCGGCCCACGTCGATTGGGGCGACGGCTCGAGCGACTTGATCCCAGGCCTTGCCGTGGCTGGCGCCCTGCCCAACCGCACGCACGTCTATGGCCGCGACGGCAGCTATACCGTTACCATCCGAGTCAGCGACAAGGATGGCGCGACCGGCACGGCGAGCTCGAGCGTCGTGGTGCGCAACGTGGCGCCCCATCTCTCGGGCCAGTTCGACCAACTAGCCGCCGAGGGCACGCTGACCTCCTTCAACCTGGGCGCCTTTGCCGACCCCGGCGCCGACAGCCCCTGGCAGGTGCGCGTCGAATGGGGCGACGGCTCGGCGCTCGAGTCCTTCACCACGGGCGCACCCGGCGCCCTGGGCTTCCGCGCCCACGCCTACGACGACGACGGCGGCTACACGGTGCGCGTCACCGTCACCGACGACAGCGGCGCCGATGACACCGCGAGCTTTCGGGCCATCGTCCGCAACGTGGCGCCGGCGGTGACCATCGACCCACACGTCGCGTGGGGGCCGTCGGGCACGCAGGTGGGCCTCTGGGCGCACGCGACGGACCCCTCGAGCGCCGACACGCGCGCCGGCTTCCACTACCAGTGGAGCCTCAAGCGCGACGGCGTGGAGATCGGCACGGGGTCGGCGGATAGCCTAGGCTTCACCATCCCCGCCGGCGACGCAGCCATCTACCTGGCCGACGTGCAGGCCAAGGACAAGGACGGCGGCATCGGCAGCGCGTCGTGGCATATGCGCGCCGAGCTGCGCAGCACCGTCGACGCCCGCATCCAGATCCTCTGGCCCCACGGCGGCGCCCCGGTGCGCCAGGCCACCCTGGCCAACCTCTCGGCCTGGCTGCTGGAGCCAGGCACGCTGCGCCCGGCCGCGCTGAGCGGCGACCCGGTCGTCTACCTCTGGCGCGCGCTCAACAACGGCCCGGCCCAGATCGTCGCCAGCGGCGTGCGGCGGGGGTCGAGCTCACTCTACGATTTCAACAACGTCGATGTCTCCGCAGCGCGCGACGCCAGGAACAAGCTCTTCTTCTCCGTCAGCGTCGCCGGCGTGCCCACGCACTCCAACGTCTGGGTGCACGCGCAGGACGGCCGCACCTGGTTCCCCACGCAAGACGTGCCCACCGCTGCCGGCTACCGCGGCTCGCCGCTCGACGCCCGCATCGAGATCCTCTGGCCCCACGGCAACGCCCCGGTGCGCCATGCCGGCCTGGCGAACCTCACGGCCATGCTCTTCCGCCCGGGCACGCTGGAATCCGTCTCGCCTGACTGGAGCCCGACGGTCCGCCTGTGGCGCGCGCTCGACAATGGGGTGATGGAGCAAGTGGGCATCGGTGTCAAGCGGCTGGTGACGCGCAACGCCGTGACCTACCCGGTGTGGGATTTCAACAACATCGACGTCGCGGCGGCGCAGGACGCGGCGCACAAGCTCATTTTTACGCTCACCGTCGATGGGGTGGAAGCGCACTCGAGCGTGTGGGTGCACGGGGTGGATGCGCGGACGATCTTCCCGCTGTGGGATGTGGTCGAGTGATGCGTGCTGCGTGATACGTGAGGGGTTCGTAATGGACGCCTGAGCGTCTTGAGCCCGCGACGTGGCGCCAATCCTTACACTGTCATTGCGAGGAGGCCGCAGCCGACGAAGCAATGACAAACAAACGCTACACGAGGTATAGCATCAGCAGGCGAGCGGAATACCCTCTGCCTGCACTGCCCGATACAAGGGTAGCCGCATGCGCCGGCTTTCCGCCCAGCGGGCCTCGGCGAACACGCGCACGGAAAGCACGACGTTGTGCTCCAGCGAAACATCAGAGGCGATGCGCCAGAGTGCGGAGGTCAACTCGCGATCTTCGGCCTCCACCAGAAGCAGGAGATCCACATCGGACCCCTCGCTGGCTTCCCCTCTGGCTTTGGAGCCGAACAAGGTGATCGAACGGATGCGGTCGGGATACCTGCCGCGTATCCTGGCGGCATACTCCTCGATCGCAGCCTGCTCGTTGTCAGTCAAACGGGATACGGTTAGTTCGCTCATTCGTGCTTCGCCTGGTCTCGATGCGTGTTTGCTCCGTGTCGTATTGAGCGTCAGGAGCAGTGCAGTGGCAGCGTAGAAGAAGGCATAGTAAGCCCGGTTGACGGCAACGCCAAAGAACCCGCCGTCGAGATTGTAGCGGGCACTGGCAAGCGCATCTCGGGCGCCTTCGATACAGATGAGAGACCCTTCCTTATTGGCTGTCTCCGGTTCGTTCATCATCCCAGATAGGATAACACACTTGACGCAGGAAGACAATGTCCTATGGAAGGTGTCCTCGCCCTCGTCGTCGATGCGCGTGATCCAGAGGCTGAACTTACCCGCGCCCTTGAGGCCGGTGGGGAAGGGAAAGAGCGACTGGGTGTTGGCATCGCCCTAGTAGCGGCTTTCGGCCTCGTCGGGATTGATCGAGGCAGTGCAGCTCCACTTGTCGGCATTGCGGTCAAAGACCATCTCGCGCTGCACAGAGGGCCAGTTGTTGTCGTAGATCAGCACGGCAAAGCTGCCGTCGCCCCGATCCTCCCCAGCATAGGGGGTGACCGCATGGCCGCCGCCGCTGTGCTCCAGGTCGCCCATCACGGCTGGCAGCACGGCACCACCCTGCGGTTCCTGCAGGACGTGCGGCCGCAGGTGCGGCGCACGGATGAGTGCGGGGATGTCGAGATCGTGACGGATGGAGGCCACTGCGGGCAAACCGGGCGACTGACCGCACTCAAGGCGCACCTGAGAGTTTGACCCGGCAGTGGTTGCATGTTATAGTGAGGATCGAGGAGACCGCCACCATGGAGGACCCCGCCGAAACGTGCGCGATCAACAGCAGCATGGACCGGCAAGGGCAAGCACGAATACCGGCTGGGGTGCTCTCAATCCGGCAGCGCCCACCCCATGGCTACGGCGATCTGCCAAAAGTCGCGTCACGACTGGGGCACTGAGCCTGTTTTCCACACCCAGCAGAATCTGGGCTGAGGCTACGCACTGTCCACAAGTACTGTAAGAGGGCGGCATCCTGTGATCCACATCGGCCCCTACGCCTTCGTCAGTGTCCCGCTGTTCATCGTCGGGCTGGTCAGCACAGTGTCCCTGGTACGCTTCCGGGCCGAGAGCACAGCCACCTGGTTTCTGGTCGCCTCTTTGGCCAGCCTATCCCTCGGCATGCTGGCCATGTCCGTAAGCTCAGGACTGGTCCTGTGGGGAGCAGCCTTCTGGCCCGCGCAAGATGCCTTTGCGGCGTGCAGCATGGCCGCCATCATCGGGTTCATCTACCATTACCCGCAGCGAGATCGCTCGCTGGGGTCGCGGCTGGCCCTGCTGTTCGGGATTGGTACGGCCGTCCTCGCCTGCGCCTACAGTGCCTGGTACGCAGTGCAGATCCTGGTCCGGCAGACGTTCAGCCTCAGGGTCCATCCAGCGTATCCCCTCTTGATGCCCTTAGCCTTCCTGGTGGCCCTCTGCTCTGCGCTGAGCCGAACCCTCTGCGTTCACAAGCAGACCTGTCAGGTGTCACGCCCCGGCCGAACGAGGGCAAGCGGATGGCGGGCTGCGCTGCTGCATCCGCACGGCCAGGCCAGGGTGCTCCGCAACTTTGCGCTGGGCTTGTCGCTGGGGCTTTTGCAGGGGCTGGCGTCTGGCCTGGCCATGGCCGGGCTGCTGCCCACGCCGCGGGATGTGTACGCCATCGGGCTTTCTCTCCTGGTGATGATCGTGGCGCTGGTCTACGCCATCTGGAATCAGGCCACCCGGCAACCCTCTTTGACCGTCAAGTTGATCGGCTTCTCGCTGGTGACGCTGCTGGCCGTCCTCGGGGCGGTCGGCATCTCCAGCATCCAAGAGACGGCTGTGCAGGCCGAAGCCGAGCGGGCGCTGGAAGTGGACGTGGTGCGCAAAGCGGTCCAGGCCGGCGACCTGACCGCGCTCCCCGAGCGGATTGTCGCCGTCGTCGCTGTGGATGCCCCGCGCCCAGGCGATGGTGAGGCTGGCGGTAGGGAAACCCGCCTGCTCTATGCCAGCGATCGCCAGCCCGACCTGCGCCTGTTGGAGGAGATGCGCCGCCAGGGGGCCGAACAGGTTGCCCCGCCCCCGATCTGGAGCTACACCTACGACTATCCCTTCCTGGATAGCCAGAGCCTGCGGCCATTCCACCTGTACTACGGCAGTCATGCCCCGGGCAGCTATTGCCAATACGTCGCATCCCCCTTTACCCTGGATGGTACGGTGTACCAGGTTATCATCAGCCTGGCCGATGCCAACCGCCCGATCCATCGCCAGGGGCTGATCATGGCCGGCGTGGTCGTGCTGAGCAGTCTGTTCATCCTGATCGTCTACCCTTCCTTGTTCCAGGCCGGCATCATCAAGCCTCTCCACCGCCTGCTCCAAGGGGTCAAAGAGGCCAACGCTGGCAACCTCGACGTATCCGTGCCCATTGCCTTCGACGACGAGATCGGCTTTTTGACTCACTCGTTCAACGGCATGATCGGCTCCATCAAGACCCACATTGCCGAACGGAGGCAAAAAGAAGAAGCGCTGCGCGAGCTGACCGCCACGTTGGAACAGCGCATCGCCGATCGCACCCGCGAGCTGGCCGTGCTGTACGCGGTCTCTGCAGCCGCCAGCCAGGCCAGCAACCTGGAGATGCTCCTGGCGCAGTCCCTTGGCCAGGCCCTGGCGGCGCTGCACGGCGACGCAGGCGCCATCTACCTCCTGGAGGGGTTGGCTGAAGCGCCCGCCCGGCCCCGTTGGCAACTGATGGCGCAGCAGGGGCTTGACGTCATGGTCGCAGACAGCCTGCTCGAGTGGCTGCTGCAAAAGGCCGAGCCTCTGTTGATCCTCGATCCCTCCGGCGACCCACGCGTGCCCCCGGACATGCGCAGCCTCGGCGCCCGGCCGTTGCTGATGGTGCCCGTGCGGGCCGATGGCCGGGCGCTGGGCGCCCTGGTCCTGATCCGCAAACCAGAGGAGGCCTTTGGCGCCGAGGAGGTAGCGCTTCTGGCTTCCATCGCCGACCAGGTGGGTATCGCCGTGCGCAGCGACCGTCTGCGCCAGCAGGCCGCCGCGCTGGACGAACGCCAGCGCCTGGCACGCGACCTGCACGACTCGGTCATGCAGTCGCTCTACGGCCTGGTGGGGCTGGTCGAAGCGGGGCAAGCACGCCTCGAGGCAGGGACGCCGGATGCGGCCGAGGCCGCCTTCACCCGCATCGAGGCCACGGCCCGCCAGGCGCTCAACGAGATGCGGCTGTTCGTCCACCGGCTGCGCCCGCCAGAGCTCGACCAATACGGATTGGCCTATGCGCTCAGTCAGCGCCTGGCCGTAGTCGAGGATTGGTCCGGCGTGCACGCCCGTCTGCTGGCCGATGAGACCCTGCGCCTGCCACCCGCAATCGAGGCCGCCCTGTACCAGATCGCCCAGGAAGCGCTGAACAACACCCTGCGGCACGCGCAGGCCAGGTCGGTTACTGTTCATCTGCGACGGGAGCAGGAGTGCGTGGTGTTGGAGATTGAGGACGACGGTTGCGGCTTCGATCTGGCGAACAGCCGCGCAGGCGGCATGGGCCTGGCGAACATGCGCGAGCGCGCAGAGCAAGTGGGGGGGCGGATGGAGGTGGTCTCGGCGGTGGGTCAGGGAACGAGGGTGAGGGTTGAGGTCGTAGGAGCGCGTGGAACTCGTGGGAACTCGTAGGAGCTCGTGGGAGCTCGTGGGAGCTCGTGGGAGCTCGTAGGGACTTGGTGTCGTCGCTGGTTGGGGGCTGGCTTGGCCGCGTTCCTCGCAACCAGCGGCGACCGCCTCCTCACAATAACGCCCTGAACAGCACCCGAATCCGCACGAGCCCTTCCGAGCTCCCACGAGCTCCCACGAGCTCCACGAGCTCCAACGAGCTCCCACGAGCTCCCACGAGTTCGACTTCCTCGGCAGTTGTTCATTGGGAAGAGGGAGGCTTCAATGCCATACCAGGGCTATCAGGGTGGTGGGACTCGGGCATTTCGCAAACTGTATGGATACAAGAACCTGCTCGCCTGGCAGGCGGCCGATGATCTGGCGGCACTTGTGCATGAACTCGTGGTTGAGTTCAAGCCGAGTTACTGGAAGCTGGCCAACCAGATGCTGGGCTCCGCATCTTCGGTGAAAGCGAATATCGCCGAAGGATACTGCCGTAACGCCCTCGGAGACTATATCCGCTTCTGCGAGATTGCGCGCGGGTCTCTGGGCGAGTTGGGCAGCCAGGTACAGGACTGCGAACGGTGGGAATTGGTCAGGGGAAGCGACTTGGACAGACTGGTTCGTCTCTACGGTGACACGACCTTTTTCCTGGAGCAGTTGATCAAAGGGCTTCGAGCCAAACGCCAGGAGGGCACATGGGATCGAAGCATGGGGGTCAAAGAGGCTTCCGCTGACTATACCACTGATGATGGCAGCGCATCCTTGGCTCTCCCTGACGATCTCCCATGAGCTCCCACGAGTTCCTACGAGCTCCCACGAGCACAATCCGTGTCCTCATCGCTGACGACCATCCCATCATGCGCGAGGGGCTGGCTGCCGTGATCGCCGCCCAGCCGGATGTGGAGGTGGTTGGAGAAGCTGCCGACGGCAGACAGGCCCTGGCGCTCGCCCTCCGGTTGCAGCCCGACGTGCTCCTGCTCGACCTGGTCATGCCCGGCCAGGATGGAGTGGCCGTGATCCGCGAGCTCAAGCGGGCCGGCCTCGCGGCTCGCATCCTGGTGCTGACCAGCTACGCCGACGACGATCTCGTGTTCGCGGCCATCAAAGCCGGGGCACTGGGCTATCTGCTCAAAGACACGCCGCGCGACCGGCTGCTCCAGGCCATTCACGATGTGGCCCGAGGACAGGCGTTCCTCCACCCCACGATTGCACTCAAAGTGATGCGCGAGCTCGATCAACCCCCCAATCTACCCCCCACGCCGGAACCGCTCACCGCCCGCGAGCTGGAAACGCTGCGCCTCATCGCACGGGGGCTGAGCAACCAGGAAATCGCCAGCACCCTGACGGTACACGAGCGCACGATTGCCAAGTACGTCAGCAGCATCCTCGCCAAACTGCAGCTCGCCAACCGCACCCAGGCGGCGTTGTACGCGCTGAGAGAAGGACTGGCAAGCCTGGAGTGATGCGTGACCTCGCTCAGCACCGGCGCATCTCGCACTGAACGAGGTCACGCATCACTCCTCACGCCTCCGCCCCCCGTGGTCATTTTTGCCCACCCACCAGCCCAGATAGTGGCGTTTTTGCCCATCCCCAGAACCAGCCTTTCTCCATTGTACGCTCTGCGGTTTGAGTCTATCCTAGGCTAGACTCTCCGAATAGTCAGGCCGCATCATAGAGGAGGCTCGAAATGCAGAAGAACAAGACTACCACACTGATCCTGTCGATCCTGCTAGGCACCCTGGGGGTCGATCGCTTCTACCTGGGCTACACAGGCCTGGGCATCCTGAAGTTGATCACCCTGGGCGGCGTCGGCGTCTGGTGGCTGATCGATGTGATCATGATCGCCACTGGCAAGCTGAACGACGCCAAGGGCCAGCCCCTCGCTTCGTGAGGTGCAGGCCGTCGGCGGGGCGCAGCGTCCCTGCCGCTGCGCCCCGCGGCCGTGTCAGAGATAACTGGAGGAGTGAGACTCATGCAAGCGACTGCCGCAGTCCCCAAGAAGGGTCGGGCGCGCGAGATCATCATCGGCATCATTGCGGTGATCGCCTTGGGTGCCCTCTACGGCATGACTCTCAACAGCTATGGGGCCGAGAGCGCCCGCAGTTCCAGCGCCTTCCAGGCTGGCAACACCGAAGAGACGAGCTACCTCGACGTCGACGCCACCATGCTTTCGGTGAATCCCATCAAGGGCGAGGTGGCCCTGCGCCTGACCTTTACGCCCCAGGGTGACCTGACGACCGACGAGGGCTACACTCTGGCCTCGCCCCTCAGCCTCTATGTCAACAGCGCCAGCGGCAAGCAAGAGGCTGCCCTCGAGAACGGCAAGCACATCAACCCGATGGATGTGACGATCAACATCTATGAGGGCCAGGCGAACGACTATCCGTTCGATCTGCACAAGGCGCAGCTCTGGCTGGATGTCGAGAGGCCAGTGGATGAGAAGGCCGGCACCGAGGCGGCCGCCGTGCCCGTGGCGATCAGCTTTTACGGTTCCCTGCCCGGCCTAAAGATCTCGGCCGAGCCCTCTGCTGAGATCAGGCCGGAGGAAGTGGGCAGTGTAGCCGTGGACATAGAGATCACCCGCTCGGGCACCGTCAGGTTCTTTGCCATCTTTGCCATGGCCGTCATGTGGGCCATCGCGCTCGCAGTGGCCTTCATGGTGCTGGCTGTACTCCTGCGCGGGCGCAAGGTCGAGCTGGGTATGTTCAGCCTGGCGGCCAGCCTGCTGTTCGGCTTCTGGGCCCTGCGCAATGCCCTGCCCGGCACGCCGCCGGTAGGCACGCTGAGCGATTTCATCGCTTTCTTCTGGGCCGAAGGCATCGCTGCGATATCCGTCACCATCCTGATCCTTACTTGGCTCATCAGACCGGTGAAGTAGATGAAGGCAACTGTAGCAGAAGCACGCAGCAGTACTGAGAGGCGGCTGGAGCTCGACATCGCCAAAGGCCTCGCCGTACTGCTCATGATCTGTGTCCATGTCCAGGAAATGTACTCCCTGCCAGAGGTTCAGCACTCTGCGTTCGGCTACGCAGTGGAGCTCATTACCACCTTTCCCGCGGCGCCACTTTTCATGTTCATGATGGGGGTAGGCCTGGTCTACTCGCGGCGGCAGAGCGCGGGCTATGCACTGAAGCGAGGCCTGCTGTTGCTCCTGGCCGCCTACCTTCTGAATGCGCTGCGGGGATTTGTGCCCTGGACTCTGGGCATACAGGCAGGGCTGGTCGACAGCGAAGCCGTGCCATACGGGGATGTCGTCCTGTCGCTGCTCGAGGTCGACATCCTGCACCTGGCCGGCCTCAGCCTCATTCTGGTCGCGGGGCTCAGGGCCGTCAGAGCTCACTGGAGCGTATACCCGGTCATAGGGGTGCTCCTTGCCGCCCTCAACTACCTGGTGCGGGGGTTCAGCACAGGCCAGCCGGTAGCGGACGCGCTGGTCGGTCTGATCTGGGGAACAAGCGAGACGACCTATTTCCCCTTCCTCTCTTGGGCCTTCTATCCCTTGGCAGGTGTGGCATTCGGCACCATGCTCAGGCGTTACCGCGACACACGTCGCCTTTACCTCTGGACTCTGTTCGCAGGGGCGGTCACGTTCCTGATCACCAGCGCCATCGGTGGCTTCAACCTGCTGTACTACATGGGCATCACCGCACCCTACGCCTACTACCATCTTGACCTGGTGGGCCTCGCATTCCACGGCTCCCTGATGCTCGTCTGGCTGGCCGGTCTGTACCTGCTGCAGAGCGTGTTCCCCGCGGCCGTCACCAATAAGCTGCTATTCTGGAGCAGGGAGGTGACCCCAATCTACTTCATCCATTGGGTGCTGATTGGGTGGTTCATCCTCCTGGTGGGCTTTAACCAGTTGTCGTACTGGCAGAGCATCCTGGCAATGGCCCTAACGGTCGTGGCTGCGGACAGGTTGGCGACGGCCTACGCGAACTGGCAGCAAAGCCGGCGGGCGTCCAAGACCTTGGCCGACCCGTCCGGGGCGTCATAGGCATCAGTGAGCTATGCCCCGCCTCGGCTGGCGATCCGCGCTCGGCGGCCTGTTGTGGCAGAGTGGCCTCATAACGCGTCATCAAGGGGATACATTCTGGCTCGGTTGCTTGGGTGCAACGTCGTCACCGAAAGAACGAGTCGAGCATCACCGTGAGTGCCCCACTGCTTGGCGCCGAAACGACCGTCGAAAAAAGGCCTAGTAATCATGCGCGGGATTCTTGCTGCCTCGGCTCTGATCATCGGCCCAGCAGGACGTTGGCGAGACAGCCTATGTGTTCTGCTCCAGGCCACGAACGCCATCGCAGGCATCCTCCAAGCCGACGATGGGCGCTCAGGCTGGCAGCTCATCGTCAAAAGCCGGCCAACCCTGCTGCTTCTGGATGCCGGCCTTCCCGGGGACGAGGCCTGGCCGCTGCTCGAACAGGTCCGTAAGCTGCGGCCCCCGGTCCGCTGCATCGTCCTCGCCCGCACGTCTGCTCAGGCGCAACGGGCCGAGGCCGCCGGCGCCGATGCAGTGCTGCAGGTTGGGTTCTCTGGGAAGGATCTGTATGCCGCCATCCGCGAGGTTTGCTGTGAGTGACCATACGCATCGAATGTGACGTTGTTTGACATCTTTCACACAGGGGGGGACAACATCGTGGACAGGATCAAGTTGGGTATGGGGTGGGCCAGGGGCGGGCGTATCGCGGCCACCCTGGCGCTCGTCGTCGTACTGGCGCTCGCGGCCATCGCGCCACAGGCCGCCCAGGCCGCACGGACGCCGCTGCCGCCGGCCGCCGCCGCGGCGGCCCTGAGCGCCGCCGAATGGAGCCAGTTGCTCGAGCTCACCCGGGGCAGCATCGCCGCCGGCGACCTGTTCGGCTACGCGCTGGCTATCTCGGGCGACACCATCGTCGTGGGGGCGCCGAGCTATGACGATGGTGGCACAGCGGATGTCGGCGCAGCGTTCGTGTTCGTGCGCAGCGGCGACACCTGGGTGCAGGAGGGCAGCCCACTTACGATGGGCATCGTCGGAAGTTATTTCGGCGGCGCGGTGGCCATCTCGGGCGACACCATCGTCGTGGGAGCGCCGCAGCGCGATGGGAGCAGCGGCGGAGCATACGTCTTTGTCCGCGGCGGCGGCACCTGGGCGCAGCAGGGGCCGGCAGGCGGCAAGAGCACGGACTTTATCGGTGCCGGCGCCCCAGGCAGCCAATGGGGCTACTCGGTGGCCATCTCGGGCGACACCATCGTCGTGGGGGTGCCGGGGCGCAACGGTGGTACTGGCGCCGCCTGCGTCCTGGTGCGCAGCGGCGATGAATGGTCGTTCCAGGGCCCGACAGGGGGCGCGAGCACGGACCCCATCGGCACCGGCGGCGCCCCCGGCGACCAGTTCGGCCGCTCGGTGGCCATCTCGGGCGACACCGTCGTCGTGTCGGCGCCGTACCAGACCGTGAGCGGTGAGCCGAATGCCGGCGCGGCGTACGTGTTCGTGCGCCAGGGCACGGAGTGGGCGCCCCAGGGGCCGGCAAGCGGCGCGAGCCATCCCATCGGCACCGGCTCCGATGCCAAGGAGTACTTTGGTTTGAACGTCGGCATCTCGGGCGATACCATCGTCGTGGGGGCGCCGTACAAGGACGCTGAAATGGGCGCGGCGTACGTGTTCGTGCGTGAGGGTACGACCTGGTCGCCCCAGGGGCCAAAAGTGGGCACGGGCACGGGCCCCATCGGCTTTGGCGCTGACCCCGGAGATCTCTTCGGCAACTCGGTGGCCATCTCGGGCGACACCATCGTCGTGGGGGCGTCGCACCAGCGCGTGAGCGGTAAGGCAGGAGCCGGCGCGGCCTACGTGTTCGTTCGCCAGGGCACCGAGTGGTCGCCCCAGGGGCCGGCGGGCACGAGCAATCGCATCGGCAGCGGCGCCGCCGGCGACTACTTGGGCTCCGCGGTGGCCATCTCGGGCAATACCATCGCCGTGGCCGCGGTACACCATGCCGTGGGCGCCAGCACGAACGCCGGCACAGCATACGTCTTCCAGAGGACGCTGCCGTCCGTGGCGCCTGCGGCCCCGGCGCCACTCTGCGAGCGCGCCGACGTGGCGGCGGTGATCTATGGCGCCTGGGAGGGCACGCCGGTGCGGGCCTGGGTGGGCGGCGGCGAGCAGCCCACGCTCCACACCGCCCACGACGCCTTTGGCCGCCAGGCGGTGCTGTGGACCTTCTACCCGCCCCAGTCGACCGACTGGACGGTGCGCGTGCAGCCGCAGCTCCCCGCCGGGTTGCAGGCCCCGCGCTGGCAGTACAAGCTGGTGTGGATCGAGCCGGCGCCGCCGGGCTTCGTCTCAGGCCAGGCCGCGGGCGGCGCGGTGACCATCAGCCGCTGCAGCGGCACCGTGCTCCACTTCCAGCTCGTCGATACCGGCGCGCAGTAGGCTGTGTCTGCAAACAAGCAGGGGCGGCTCCCATGCCGCCTCTGCTGGGTTTGAAAACACGACCAGTGTAGGGGTTTTGTAGAATAGCGGCAGGCCGCCCCGCGGGGCGGCCTGCCGCTATTCTACAAAACCCCTACACTGCTTCACACTAGAATGCCGAGTGCTCCGTCCGCGCGATGATCTCGTCCTGCAGCGCCCGGCCCAGGTCGCAGAAATAGTCCGAGTAGCCGGCGACGCGCACGATGAGGTTGCGGTATTCCTCGGGGTGCGCCTGGGCGGCGCGCAGGGTGGCCGCGTCGACAACGTTGAACTGGATGTGGTGGCCGTCGAGCAGAAAATAGCCGCGCACCAGGTGCACCAGGTCGTCGAGGCCGGAGTCGCCGGCGAGCAGTTGCGGCGTGAATTTCATGTTCAGCAGCGTGCCGCCGGTGCGGGCATGATCCATTTTGGCCACCGACTTGGCAACCGCGGTGGGCCCGTGGCGGTCGGCCCCCTGCACCGGCGAGACGCCCTCCGAGAGCGGCGTGCCCGCGCGCCGGCCGTCGGCGCTGGCGCCCACCACCGAGCCGAAATAGACGTGCACCGTCGTCGGCAGCAGGTTGATGTGGTAGTGGCCGCCGCGGGTGTTGGGCCGGCCCTCGATGGCGTCATAGTAGGCGTCGAAGAGCTGCACCATCACCGCATCGGCCGCGTCGTCGTCGTTGCCGTAGCGCGGCGAGCGGTTGGCGAGCAACTGCCGCAGCCGCTCCTGCCCCGCGAAATCGGCGCGCAACGCCGCCAAGAGCTCGGCCATCGGAAGCGTCCCACGGTCGTAGACGTGGTGCTTGATAGCCGCCATGGCGTCAGTGACGGTGCCCAGCCCCACCCCCTGGATGTAGCTGGTGTTGTAGCGCGCGCCACCATCGTGATAGTCGCGGCCGCGGGCAATGCAGTCGTCGATAATCAGCGAAAGGAAGGGCGCCGGCAGCGACGTGGCGTAGAGGCGCTCGATGACGGCGTTGCCGCGTACCTTGACGTCGACGAGGTGGCGCAATTGCCGCCGGTACGCCTCCAGCAGCTCTGCGAACGTCCGAAAGCCTGCTGGGTCGCCGGTCTCGGGGCCGAGGCGGCGGCCGCTGCGCGGGTCCACGCCGTTGTTGAGCGTGAGCTCGAGCACCTTGGGCATGTTCAGGTAGCCGGTGAGGATGTAGGCTTCTTTGCCAAAAGCGCCCACCTCCACACAACCCGACGAGCCGCCGCAGCGCGCGTCTTCGATGGATTTGCCCTGGCGCACCAGTTCCTGCACGATCAGGTCGGCGTTGAACATCGAGGGCTGGCCAAAGCCGGTGCGGATGATGCGCGCCGCGCGCTTGATAAAGGCGTTGGGGCTCTTTTTGCTCACCTGGATCGACGAACTGGGTTGCAGCAGCCGCATCTCTTCGATGACGTCGAGGATCAGGTAGGTGACCTCGTTGACGCCGTCGCAGCCGTCGGGCCGCAGGCCGCCGGTGTTGATCTGGGCGAAATCGGTGTAGGTGCCCGATTCCTCGGCGGTGACCCCCACCTTGGGCGGCGCCGGCTGGTTGTTGAATTTGATCCAGAAGCACTGCACAAGCTCTTCGGCCTGCGCGCGGGTGAGCGTGCCCGCCGCCAGGCCCTGGCGATAAAAGGGCTCGAGGTGCTGGTCGAGGCGGCCGGGGTTGAAGGCGTCCCACGTGTTCAGCTCGAGCGTCACGCCCAGGTGCACGAACCAGTAGTACTGCAGCGCCTCCCACAAGTCGCGCGGCGCCTGCGCCGGGACGTGACTGCACACCTCGGCGATGCGCGCGAGCTCGGCGCGGCGCACGGGGTCGGCCTCGGCGGCGGCCAGTTCGAGCGCACGCTCGGCGTGGCGCTCGGCGTAGCGCATGAGCGCCTCGGCGGCGAGGCGCATCGCCCGCAGCTCCTCCTGCTTGGCGTACGCCTCTGGGTCGCGCAGGTAGTCGAGCGCGGCGAGGCGGGCGTCGATCGCGGCCTGGAACTCGCACAGGCCCTTGGTGTAGATCTTGCCATCGAGCACGGTGTGGCCCGGGGCGCGCTGCTCCATGAACTCGGTGAACAGCCCCGCGTCATAGGCGGCACGCCACTCGGCGGTCATCTGGGCAAAGAGGCGCTCGCGCATCGAGCGGCCGCGCCAGAAGGGGATGATCGTCTCTTCATAGACGCGGCGCGCCGCGGGGCTGACGGCGAAGGGGATCTTTAGGCGCGAGTCGAGGATCTCCAGGTCCTGCAGGCTGTGGCAGCAGAGCTCGGGGTAGGTGGGCGTGGCCTTGGGCGCGGGGCCTTTCTCGCCCACGATGAGCTCGCCCTCACCGATGTAGATGGCCTTGTGCTCCAGCAGATACGCGAAGGCCATGGCGCGCACCAGCGGCGGCGACACGCGGCCCTCCCAGCCCTGCGCGTAGAACGCGGTCATCAACTCCGCCCGCTCGGTGGAGAGCGTCGGGCGCGCCTCCAGGCTCTCTTGCCGCAGCCGGGCCACTCGTTCAGTCATCGCCATGGTATGTCCCCCTGTGGTCGCCAGTAGTCTGGCGTACGGCGTACTACGTACTACGTAATGCGTGATGCGTACTGCGTAAGGCGTAAGGTTTGTCTATGCAGCGACTCGTGCACAGACGGACCTTACGCATCACGCATCACCCATTACGCCTCCCGCATCACGCCCTGCAGGTCGCGCATGTGCAGCAGTTGGTGGCCATACATCGCCGTGGCCATCGTCTCGAGCGTGACCTCGCCGAGCGCCGGGTGCCGGCCCACGCGGTCGAGCGCGCTGTCGCTGAGGGTGCGCGCCCAGGCGATGGTGGCGCGGCGACCCTCGGCGAGCGCGGCGAGCAACTCTTGCGGCGTGCGCTCCTTGAGCCGCTCCTGCTCCTCGGCGTTAAAGGCGTCATAGTCGTAGCCCGGCGGCGCGCCCATGCCGCCGAGGGCCACCTCGCGGCAGAGGGCGAGCAGCGCGACCTCGGCCGAGTACAGGTGCGCCAGCAACGCGCGCACGTCCCAGCACGGTGGGCCGGCGTACACGGTGCGCGTCCACTGCTCGGGGGCGAGCGCGCCAAGGATCTCGAGGGTCTTGGCGCCGCCCTTTTCCAGCTTGCCGGTGAGGGTCTCGACCCGTGGTGTTGGCATCGCCCGGCCTCCTGCCAGCATATGCTCGCGGCCTCCAGAAGCGGCCTCACGACAGAACGCAGAGAATGGCCACATCTATGCGTCTGTGCCAGCTTGTCTACGCCCAGGAGACAGCAGCGGAACAGAGTTGCCCGGCTGCTGCCGGGATGCTGAGGGCAGCGGGATGGTTCTCCGACAGCCTGCTAGACCTTTTCGGTGACGCGGTAGGCGAGGCGCTGGCCCAAGAGCAGGCGCGTCTGGGCGTCAAGAATGGGCAAGACGGCGAAGATGAGAGTGATGAACGGCATGAGCCACCACTGCAGTGCGGCCCACGCCGTCTGCCACCAGCGTCGTTCTTGCGGTCGTGGCGGCCCCAGCAGCAGGTCGATGATCGGCAGCGCCGGCGACAGCGCGGTCATGGCGGCACCGAGCAGAGCATACAGCCGCTGCAGCGACAGGCCCAGCCCTGCTGCAAAAAAGCCGGGGTTGAGAACGGCGGGCACCGAGAGC
>Ga0116160_1001944_pt1 | contig 20522 bp, 17 predicted proteins | sample AD_JPNAS2_MetaG_FD_89879 | JGI IMG/M metagenome (GOLD analysis project Ga0116160, IMG submission 89879) | Active sludge microbial communities of municipal wastewater-treating anaerobic digesters from Japan - AD_JPNAS2_MetaG | ecosystem: Engineered > Bioreactor > Anaerobic > Digestate | place...
AATCGCCCGCGGCACAGCCATTGTGAGGTTCGTGATCACCAGCCCGGATACGCTGGGTATCAAGTGCCTGAAGATAATGCGCGCATGCCCGGCGCCGAGAACCTCGGCGGCAAGAACGAACTCCTGCTCTTTCAGCTGAAGGATCTGTCCTCGGACCATTCTGGCGATACCTATCCAGCCCACAAGGACCATGGCTGCGATGAGGCTTGCGATTCCGGGGCCCAGCACGAGCATGGCGAGGATAGCGATGATCATGTATGGAACGCCGTACAACACATCAACCAGTCTCATCATGATCATGTCGACGGCGCCGCCGAAGTACCCGGATACGCCTCCAACCGCGACTCCCACGACTGAGTTCAGGATGGCCGATATGAACCCGATGAACAGGGAAATCCTGGCCCCTACCCACACCCGAGCCCACATATCGCGGCCCAACGTATCGGTGCCGAACCAGTGCTCCCGCGAAGGAGGCAGGTCCATGTCCATGCTGTTGGTTCGGAAATCCCACCTCACCATCATCGGGCCGATCACCGAAAGCAGGATGTACAGGCACACAAGAACCAGGCCTGCCATGGCCACCCGGTTTTGCCGGAGCCTGCGCCATGCGTCCTGATAGTACGTGAGGCTCGGCCTAACAAGCGCCTCCGCGCTCTTCCCGCCCGGGTGCACCTTCGCCAGCATGTCCCGGGTAATGGCATTAACCTGCGACTGCACGCTCTTCACCGTCCTTCACGCACCATTCTGATTCTGGGATCAATGAACCCGTACAGGATATCCACGATGAAATTGGCGAAGATCAGGAAGACGCCGTAGAACACTGTCATGCCTAGGATCATCGAGTAGTCCAGGTTCTGTATGCCCAGGACGTACCACTTGCCCATCCCCGGAATGGCGAATATCAATTCTACGACGAACGTTCCGGTCAGCACTGAAGCCGTAATCGGGCCCAGCAATGTCACAACCGGGAGAATGGCATTGCGGATCTGATGCTTCAGAACAACCTCAAGCGGCGACAGGCCCTTGGATTTCGCAGTCTTGACGTAGTCCTGCGAAACCACCTCGAGCATGCTGGAACGCATGATCCTGGCGATCAGCGCCAGAGTGTACAGGCTTAGGGCGAACACAGGGAGGATTGTGTGCCGAAAGCTCTTCCATTGGGCCACCGGCAGAAGGTGCAGCTTGATCCCGAACACGAACTGGAGCAAGTAGGCGCCTATGAAATCCGGTATTGACACGCCGATGATGGCAATGACCATGCAGACGTAGTCCCAGGATTTGCCCCTTCTCGTAGCGGCGGCAACCCCCAGAACCAGCCCCACAGCCACGGCCAGCAGAATGGAACGAATACCCAGGTCGGCGGAGTACGGAAATGCCTGCGCGATGATATCGTTGATCCGTCGGTTTGCGTACTTCATCGAAGTCCCCAAGTCGCCTCGCGCCAGGTTGCCCAGGTACCGGAAATACTGGGTGTGAAGCGGTTTGTCCAGGCCGTAGTAGTTCATCATGTTCTTCCTGACCTCGGGGGTCATCTTTTCGCTGGTGAACGGATCGCCCGGCAGAAGCCTTATCAAAAGGAAGACCAGCGTGACCAGGACGAGCAGCGTAAAGATGGACGCGATGAACCTATTGATGATGTACTTGACCATGTGATCACTCCAGTCAGGGCGGGCGGCGCTGCCCGCGCAACGCGACTTGGAGGGTCGGCGCCGCCCACTGCTTGCCACGGCCCTGCCCTTACCTGCGGCAGGCAGGCCTCATCTCACAGGATCGAGATACGCGTACACCAGATCGGGGTCGGTACCGATGTACCCTCTGACCACTCCCTTGAGGTTGCCGCTGCAAAGCCATGCGTCTCTGCGGAACTGCAGAGGGACGAAAACTGCCTCCTCCAGCAGAAGTCTCTCCGCCTCGAACATGGCGTCGGCACGCTTCTTCACGTCGGTAGTAGACCGAGCGAATTCCACCAGTTCGTCGTATTTCTTGTTGGACCATCCGGCATTATACGTAGACGAACTGATCCAGAGCTCAAGGTATGTCATGGGGTCGTCGTAGTCGGGGCACCACCCTTGGTACACGCTCTGATAATCGAACGCTGTGTCTTGAGCCAGCTTCTGCTTGTAAGGAACCTGCTTGATTGTGAAGTTGATGCCCAGGCTTTGCCTGTATAGATCCTGCAGCGCCTCGGCCATCAGTCTGGTATACGGATCGTCTTGGATCAGGAATTCCAGCGTGATGTCTGACGCGTTCTTGATTTTCATCTCTTCCATGGCCTTCTTCAGATACTGCTGTGCGAGACCCATATCGCCCTTCTTCGGGTAGAACTCGAGAGGGTACTCCTCCACGAACTTCTTGCTGATCCCCGATACCACAGGAAGGAGATACCTAGTTGCCGGATCGTACACGCCCTTTGTGGCCCGGTTTATGTAGGTCTCTCGGTCTAGGCCGTAGTTCAGCGCTTTGCGGAAGTTCTTGTTCCTGATAATGGCCGGCCCACTCTTGTGGTTCAGTTTGATCCAGTCATTCGCTCCGTTGTAGCGGAGCTGTGCCTTGCCCTGGGCCAGATAGGTCGGTGTCAAGTTGATCGGTATGTTCACAATGTCGAGTTCGCCATTCTCGAACATGCTGAACGCGGTAGCAGGGTTGTTTATGATGGGGATCCTGATCTCGTCGAGCTTTATGGCGCCCTTGTTCCAGTAGTTCGGGTTCTTAACCAACAGCAATTCCTCTTCGTGTTTCCACTCTTTCAGGATGAACGGGCCGTTGTACAGCAGCTTGTCTGCGTCGGTCCCGTAGGCATTACCCCACTTGGCAACGAATTCGCGCTTGGCGGGGTAGAAGAAGTAAAAATCCAGGTACCCCAAGTAGTAGGGGGCGGGGTTAATCAACCTCACCTGGAACGTCTTCGCGTCAAGAGCCTTAACCCCCAGCTTGCTTGCGTCTTTCAGCTTCCCCGTGTTGAACTCTTCAGCGTTCTCGATGTAGTAGGCCGCCCACGCGTACTCAGCGGCGGTCTTCGGATCGAGCAGTCGGATCATGCCGTACTCAAAATCGTACGCTGTTATCGGCGAACCGTCGCTCCACTTCGCATCCCTGAGATGGAAAGTATACGTCTTGCCGTCCGGTGAGATCTCCCATTTCTCTGCGATACCCGGCAGGATCTTGCCGTCGTGCACCCTGACTAGGCCTTCCATGATGTGAGTGCCTATGGTATTCGTCACAACCGACCACGAGTGCTGCGGATCAAGGGGCACTTCCGCGCCGATGTACCACGTGATGCGCTGCGCCTTTGGTGCAGCGCCGACGCCCAGGCCGCCCAAAAGACACAGAAGGAGCATGCCCACGATGACCGAGAGAATCCTGCTTTTCACCTATTGGTCCTCCCTTCGATTTCGAGAGACATGGAATCAAGTTCACAGTGATATCAGTTCCTTGGGCGAGAGGGTAAGCACTTCGCAGCCGTCCTCCTTCACGACCACCGTGTCTTCTATCCTTACGCCTCCCCACCTCGGCAGGTAGATGCCCGGCTCGACCGTGACGACGCTGCCTGCTGTCAGCGTCTTTTCGCACCTTGGAGACATGAACGGCTCTTCGTGAATCTCCAGACCGACGCCGTGCCCCAGCCCGTGGCCGAAGAAGTCGCCGAACCCTGCATCCTTTATGACATCCCTTGCGGCCCGATCGGGATCCGTTCCCGCGACCCCTGCCCTGATCCGCGAACACCCTGCAGCCTGAGCCCTCTTCACAGTCTCGTAGATCTCCCTCTGCGTGTCGTTTGCCCTGCCTATGACGACGGTTCTGGTCATGTCGGACCTGTAGCCGCCGTACATCGCTCCGAAATCCATTGTGACAAAGTCGCCGTACTCGATTTTGCGGCGCGACGGAACAGCATGCGGCAGCGACGATCTAGGCCCAGACGCAATGATAGTGGGAAAACCGGCTGCAGCAGCGCCGGCTTTCTTCATGAAGTAGTCCAGCTCGATTTCTATGTCCTTTTCCTCTATCCCCGTCTCCACGATCTCAAGTATGTGGTGGAACGCCTCGTCTGCGATTCTAGCCGCCTTGGCTATGAGCTGGAGCTCGTAGTCGTCCTTTACGTACCGCAGCGTCTCCACGATCCCGACAGTCGGAACCAACTCCGCCTCCAGGCCGGAATTGGCCAGTCTGTCATAGAGCCTATACATGATAGAGTCCTTTTCAAATCCGAGGTTGTGCACGCCATGCGTCGCAGCCAATCCCCCCAGGATAGCCTCGAGCTCGGGATATGGATGTCGGTAGCGCACTACCTCGAACCCTGCGCACTCGTCTTCTGCCTGCTCTATGTAGCGCGAGTCGGTGATGAACACTCTGGCCGTATGCGATAGGAACAGGAATGATTCCGAGCCCGTAAATCCGCTCAGGTACCTGACATTGGGTTCGCTTGTGATTACGATGCCATCAACGCCGTGGGATTCCAGGTTGCTGCAGACTAGCTCACATCGTTTCATGTTAACCCGTACCCCCTTATGCCGCGTCCACAGACACTCATAGCACGACGCGTGCCAACAGGCGACGGGCGGGCGCTGAAAGCGTAAATCGCTCTATGCAGCAATGGGAATCAGACAGATGGGTGTACGGGGGCCCGGAAGGGATCCGGGTTTCTCAATTGAGAAGACCCTCAGTGTCAGATGAGACAGACTGAGAAGAGTCACGGGGGAACAGGGGAACCCGTGCGGGCAGGACGCCTAAAGGCCGTATTCCCGAAGCCTGCGATACAGAGTGGCTCTGCTCACTCCGAAAGCAGCCGCGATAGCCTCCTTGGCGCGAGTGGACGTCCCATAGCGCTCCAGCGCATCCGCGAGAGCGCTGCGAGTCATGCCGCGCTTCGTCGCAAGACCTATAGGATACTCCGTGCTATCTCGGTCCGAGCCGAGATCGGATCGAGCACAGGGGACAGAGCCGGAGCCCAGAGCGGCGTCAGCGGAAGGGGGGCATAGGACCTGGCACGGCAGGCAATCCGTGTCGATGACAGTGCCTGTCGCAAGGTTCACCGCATACTCAAGGGCATCCGACAGCTCCCTGATGTTGCCGGGCCAGTCGTAGTTGGTCAGCTTGGCCATGGCCGCGGGCGAAACCAAGGTCACGTTCCTACGCAGGTCGCGTGCATACTTGGCTACAAAGTGATCTACATACTCGGGAATGTCTTCCCTGTGGTCACGTAGCGGCGGGATGACGATGGGGATCACGGCTAGCCTGTAGAACAGGTCAGGACGGAATCCGCCGCGCATGGACAGCTTGCGTAGGTCCTTGTTAGTGGCCGAGATTATGCGTATGTCGATCGGAACTGCTTTTCTGCCGCCCAGCCGGTCTACCACTCGCCCTTCGACAGCCCGAAGAAGCTTGCCCTGAAGATGGAGAGGCATGTCGCCTATCTCATCTAGGAAGAGTACGCCTCCGTTCGCAAGCTCGAACTTTCCGGGCTTTCCGCCTCGCTTCGCACCAGTGAACGCGCCTTCCTCGTAGCCGAAGAGCTCGCTTTCGAGAATAGACTCTGGGATGGCAGCACAGTTCACGGCCACAAACGGGCCCTGTCGGCGAGCACTTTCGTGGTAGATGGCCCGGGCGAGCAGTTCCTTTCCGGTTCCGCTCTCTCCCTGAATCAGAACGGTCGAGTCACCCTCTGCGATACTTGCAGCGATGCTCTTCACGCTAGTCATCGCGGCGCTGGAACCCAGCATATCGTCGAAGGTGGAATGCCGCTCACTTCGGATGTAGTTCGCGACCATCCTGGGGATCTCCTCAATCCCGCGGAAGGTGACCACATGCCCATGAGGACAGAAATCATCCGCAATCGGCCTGACTGTTGTGAGCCAGTACTCCCTGTTGCCCCTGACGCATGAGTACGTCTCAAACTCAGATGAACTGGTTTCTCCCAGTGTATCCGAAGACAACTGGGGAAAGACGCTATCCACCAGGCAAGACGCCAGTTGATCCCGCGTAACCTTGAGCAGGCGGGCAGCCGACTGGTTGGCATGAAGGATCGTCCCGGCTCCGTCGATCGTGAGGATTCCATCGTTCACTGAGTCAATCACGATGTCGAGCTGCCTTGCCAGGCCCTCGGCTCTTGCAGTCTGCTGCCTCTCGTTGAACGCCCGGGAGATCAGATCCGCCATTCTCTCGAGGAAGTTTATCCACCTCTGCATATCGCTGATGAGAATACCCTTCTGCGAAGCTGTACAGGCCACAAGGATGACGCAGCCGGCCGGCCGCCCTTCGATCATGATGGGGCAGATAATGTCGGCGACGTCGGTGCATTTGTCCTTCTGCGTGCATGGGCGGCATACGTCGTCATACTGAGGGTTCTGGATGACCATCGTCCGCCCCTCAGCGAGGGCGCGCGCCGATACGCTGGTTTTCTCCAACGTGCGTCCTATGTGCCTAGCGTACTTGCCCGAACCGACAACCGTCAACAAGTTTTCGTCGACCATCGCGACCTCGACTCCCGCTACGGCAGAGATCGCGTCCGCTACAGCCTGTGCAAAGCCCTGTACTTCCATGAGAACGGTCATGGCCATCAGCCCTCTACGGCAATCTAGATGGAGCGCCTCCTCCTGGGACAATCGTGCACGTTATGCCTCACCCTGTTGGTAAGCCATTCTACGTTCGCTGGTCGTTTCCCTTCAGCAACGATTCCAGTAAGTGCCGCCCCTCGCTTCGGCAGATCGACGTTGCTTCTTCCTGGCGATAGCATCTGGTCGACTAGCTCGCGATCGCCGAGACAAGAACGCCGCGCGTCCAGAGATCGCCACAGGCCCGCTCCTGTTCGTACATAGCTGACAAGATGATGTGTTGCATGACGCGTGCCATCAGGGTCCGTTCAGCTTGAGGTGGGCGACACGACTGGCCCACCGATTACCTGAGGTTGGCGGCGACCTGCACTGCCCAGAAGACCAGCCCCAACAGAAGGCCGGCTCCCCCTGGTCCCCACAGCATCCGCCAGCTCGACCTGACGTCAGCCTTCAGGTATTGGACAGTAGAGATGAAACAGACGTGCGCAGGCGACAGGAGATAGCCGCTGGACGCTGCCATGTACAGGGCGACCACAAGCCCGGCGGGGCTTGGAAGCCCAGATAGGAGGGGAACCAGCAGAGGACCCGCAATGCCGACGGCGGGCAGATGAGACCCGATTATGAAGGCCGCAAGGAAAGGCACAGCAAAGCCCAACATGAACAGCGACAACACGCTTACCGAACCGCCCGTGCCGACAGCTATCGAGGCGAGAACCCGCGAGTTGATGATCGTTTTGCCGAAGAAGACCGTGCCCGCCACTGTTCCAACGACCTGCCAGTCTATCCCCGGAATAGCTCCCTCCCGGAACCTGCGGACGACCTCCCTTGGATACGGGCCGTCCGACGGGGCCGCGAGCAGGGCCGTCAGCGCACCAAGGGCTGTCGCAATAGAGAAGTTAATCGACGTTCCCACACCGACCAGCAACACGACTAGGATAGGACTGGCCGCGACCAGAATCGAGAATACGAGGCGTGCCGATACCGCCGCCATTGCCCCGGGTCCGGTCGCGACCTCGGCGCCCGCGTTGACGCCGGCGCCCACGCTCACGCTGACCTTGGCGCTGCCGCAGCCTAAGCAGCCGCACGATCCGATACAGCCATCGTCTATTGGCGAGCCTGGCTCCGAAGTCAGGGGCTCTTTGCGGAACACCGTTCGCGCCGTCAATGCGAAAACAACCAAAGCCGCGATCGACCCGGGCAGCGCAAAAGCGCTGTAGGGAACGCCGGAGATCTGCTGAATCATGAGGAGAGGCGCGTAGATGGGGTAGATGTAGTACCAACCGTGGCGGAACATGACATTCGTGGTCACTCTCTGCTCCCTGGTCATACCCAGGTTCCTGCCCACGGAATCCACAAGGGGTGCCGAGAACACCGAAGACCCGGGTACGCTCAGCAAGCCCACAAGCGAAGGCAACATGAAGGCAACGACACGCGCATCCCGGATCATCCGGCCAATACCTCGCGTGAGATCATCGAGGGCTCCCGACACCTTCATTATGTGCCCGATCATCGTGATGAAGGCAATCGACACAAGCAGCGTAAGGCCTGCAGGTTCGACCACCGCTTCCCTAAGCGAAGCGCTGAGTACCGCAAAGCCTCCGGTGCTCGTCAAGGCTACGATCAGTCCGGCTACAGCAGCAGCAATTCCGACGTTCACCTTGTAGCGAACAGCGGCGAGTATGAGGAGAGTTCCTGCGGCAAGACCCAAATACGACATCGCGTGGCTCCTCCGCCATGACCTCGATCGGCTGCCCAGCCACCCGTGCCTGCGGTCGGCGTGGTGATGGTAGTGTATTCGCGAGATGCCGCTATTCACCTGCTTGCGGAGTTGTGACGTGATCAGGCAGCTTCAGTGCACGTCCGCCTTGGCCGGTCGCCAGTTCCGGCAGAACCGGCATGGGTAAGCCAGAGTGCGTACGCTGCCGTCGGCAAACGTACGCACTCGGGATAGCTGCATATACTGCTACGTCACTAGGCTACATGTCCTGGTGCTAAGAGGGAAACCTCACGGGTTCATCAAGGTTTTTCTTGACCGTATCGCTTCCAGTCGTGCGCTCTCTGAGCACCACGATGAGCGAGGCGGGGACTTCTAGCCCGACAGCGCCTCCATGCCACACGGCACTATCTACTACAATAGCCTCTCCAGCATTGACCCTGATGAACTCCACTGTCGACGCTTTCAGCTCACGAGCCACCGGAATTGCAACACTGCCCTTCACTACGGCATACACCTGGGGGCTCAGATCGTGAATCTCCAGCCTCTCATAAACCTTCTCGGCCTTGTTCACATCTATGTGCTTTACCTCAACTTCTGCATCTCTGGCATAGCAGGAGAATGTCCCAACCGCCCATGCTGTCATCTGCTCACTGGACCACTCCAGTGCGTCTGCAGGCATGCGACACCATGAGCCGTAGGCGCCTATGCCGCTCGCTTTCTTCAAGATCACAGCCTGCCACCCTCCCTCATCGCTCACTTATCAGGCGTCTGCCCGGTGGACTTCAGCCACTGGTCAAGTGCATAGAGTACTGGGACAATCCTGGAAACATGAGCGCCTGTGCCCATGTGGCCCACTCGCACTACTCTGCCGGCCCACTTGCCCAGACCACCCGCGACCTGGATTCCGAAAACACCGCGCAGATACGCGATCACGTCGCGATCCACGCAGCCTTCCGGAACCCAGAAGACGCCCACAGTACCAGATGCCTGGTCGTCCCGGCCAATGGGCTCCAAGCCCGCCTTCCTCAGCCCATCGCGGAAGGCCTGGCCTACATCCCTGTGTCTTCTGAACCTGGCATCTAGCCCTTCGTCCAATACTAACTTCAATGCCTTCCTCAGAGCCAGCACGTTGTTCACGGCCATGGTCACGTAATAGGGCTGCGTATTGCGCCCGGCGTCAGCATGCTCCTTCCATTTGAGAAGGTTCATCGCCCAGCCCATGATCGGTCTCTTCCTGGAGCGCATATGGTCAAACGCCCTGTCGCCGACAGACACTAGAACAAGCCCGGGAGGGGCCTCCAAGCACTTCTGGGAGGCGGCCACGCACACGTCTATGCCCCACTCATCAACACGAATATCCATTCCGCCGACTGATGATACTCCGTCCACCATGAAGATCAGGCCGTGTTCACGGCACATCTGTGCCACTTCCCGAACAGGGTTGGCCAGGCCCGTGGACGTCTCGCTCTGCACCATTGCCACAACGCGAGCGTTTGGATAGGCTGCTATGGCCTGCTCCACCTGCCCCGGGGTCACAGTGTCGCCCCATTCTGCGGTGACTGAGCGTACCTGCACGCCGTGGGATTGCCCCAGTTCCACCGCTCTGTGGCCAAAGTGACCGTTATCGACTATGATTGCTTCATCTCCGGGCGCCACGAGGCTGGCCAGGCCGGCTTCAACGCCAAAGTGACCGGAGCCCGGCATGATAAACAACTCGCCACTAGTGCAAAACACTTGTTTGGCCAGTGACACTGTATCGTTGTACAGAGCAGCCCACTCCGGGCCATAGTGCGCCACTATGGGGGAGGCCATCTCCGTCAAAACCTGTCCATTTACTGCTATCGGGCCCGGTATCATCAAGTCATAGTGCTTCGGGCCTACTACCATGACGCTTACCCCTTCCGCGCATGATCAAGTGTTGAAAGCTATCTCTGAACCCTACCGGACGCATCGCCGCCGGCCAGAACCTGTACCTCTGATAGGCCGACCAGGTTGAAGTCGCCGATTATGCTGTGCTTGAGGCATGACGCAGCAGCAGCGAATTCCACTGCCTGCTGGCCAGGCATGCCTTCTAGTAGTGCGTAGACCAGGGCTCCCGCGAACGAGTCGCCGCCCCCCACCCTGTCCACAGTGTGGACCTGGTATTTGCGCGACAGATGGAACTCGGCGCCGTCATACAGCATTCCCGACCAGTTATTATCAGAGGCAGACAGGCTCTCTCTCAGGGTAATAGCGACCTTCTCAAACCCAAACCGCTTGACTAGTTCCCGAGCCACTTCCCGATATCCCTTGTGACAGAGCTCGCCTCGGGTCACATCCGAAGTTCCAGCCTTGATCCCGAATACCTTCTCAGCGTCTTCTTCATTGCCGATAACCACGTCCACATACTCCATGAGCCCGCTCATCACTGCGCTGGCCTTCTCAGGTGACCACAGCTTCTTGCGATAATTCAGGTCAGCGCTGACCTTGACTCCAAGCCTCTTAGCAGCCTTGACGGCCTCGAGAGTGGCCGCCGCCGGTCCATCGCCCAGTGCAGGTGTGATGCCTGTGAAGTGAAACCAGGATGCGCCGCTCAGTATTGCGTCCCAATCAAACTCGCCCGGCCCCACCCGAGAGATCGACGAGTCTGCTCGGTCGTATATGACCTTCGATGGCCTTTGCGAAGCCCCGCTCTCGCAGTAGTAGATGCCCAGACGGTCTCCCCCGCGGGCAATGAACTCAGTATGCACGCCGAGGGCACGAAGAGCGTTGATGGCGCACTGTCCAATCTCGTGAGATGGAACCTTGGTTACGAAATGGGCTTCACATCCGTAGTTGGCCAGTGAGACAGCTACATTAGCTTCGCCGCCTCCGTAGACCGCATCAAATGAAGTAGCCTGCACAAACCGCTGATAGCCGGGAGGCGAGAGGCGCAACATAATCTCGCCAAATGTAACAACCGTATGAGACATATGCATCTCCTCCCTGGAGCTAGCCCTTGAGTTTTCGGACAACTGGCTCAGCCGACGCGAGCCGCACGCGCCGCAGCTACATACTCGGCAGCAAGCTCGGTGAGTGCATCCCAGTTCTTCTCGGCGACATACTTCTTGTTGACCAGCGCAGTACCGACGCCCACGAACACGGCGCCTGCTTTCAGGAATTCGCCCAGGTTATTGATATCCACTCCGCCCGTGGGCGTCAGCCTGACCTGCGGAAGCGGTCCTCTGACATCCTTGATGAACGACGGGCCCAGTTTGGTGGCAGGGAACACCTTCACAACATCTGCTCCGGCCTGCCATGCAGTGAGTATTTCGGTAGGTGTGAAAGCCCCTGGAATCACCATGGTACCGTACCTCTTGCACATCTCGATCATCTCAAGGTTCACGACCGGCCCTACTATGAAATCGGCGCCAGCGAGAATAGCCATTCGAGCAGTCTCAGGATCCAGCACCGAACCGGCCCCGATGATCGCCTTCCCCTTGAGAGCCTTGGCAGCTACGTTGATGGCATCCAGCGCCCCAGGCGATGTCATGGTGATCTCTACTCCCCGCACCCCGCCTGCCGCCATCGCCTCGCATATCCCGACCAACTGATCTGCGCTGTCCACTCTGATCACTGCCACAACTCCTGAGTCGATGATCTGTTGTAACTGCTCCTCTTTACCCAAGTTACCCGCCTCCCACCAAGTTTTCTGCAGCGTGCCGAGTCTCGTAATGGCCCCTCAGGCACAGCGAGTCTGCTGGGGTTGCTCTATATGCAACTACGTTGCTTACTGGCGCATGTGACTTATTCTACTTGTGCGCGAATACTCCTTCCTTGGGATTCAGATTTTGCAACACTGTTGCAGACTACTCAGCCGCGTTCGCTCGCTTCCGCTGCATAGGAGCTGATTCCTCAGGATAGACGGTTATTGGGCGCAAGTTACATAACAGTTGCGTAGGATTACGCGTTCGAACATCGAATCATGATAGTTGCATGGCAACCATAGTGTGTACTCGGCAACAGACTCGGTGAAAGCAGACGAGGAAGCAGAAGCCATCATGTCCAAGACCCTACTAAGCAGGCTGAGAACCGGAGAAGTGGTATTCGGTCCATTCATGAAACTGGCGTCGCCGCAAGTCGTGGAGATCGCCGGCCTCGCCGGATTCGACTTCGTCATATGCGACACAGAACATGGACCCTTGTCATTCGAATCAGTGATCGTGTGCATCGGAATAGACAATGTGGTAGCATGATAGCCGGGAGGTGCGTTAGTACTTTGGCAAGTAGAGGCGAAATCTCTAAAACACGAAGCAAATCTGCAAGCGATAGAAGCGGTCGTTCATCAGTGCAATCGGTAGTACACGCTCTCGATATCTTCGACTATCTCGCGTCTTCCGGGGGCGAGGCTGGGGTGACAGAGCTTGCGCAGTTCCTAGGTATACACAAGAGCACCGCGTCGCGTCTTCTGGCAACCCTGAACGAGCGTGGCTACGTGAGTCGCAGCCCCCAATCGGGAAAGTACAGCCTCGGCATGCATCTCGTTGAACTGTCACGCGTGAAGCTCGATCAGATCGATCTACGTCAGCTCGCCAGGCCCTATCTTGAGAACCTCGTATCGGCAACGGGTGAGACTGCACACCTGGCCGTTCTCGATCACGGAAAGGTCGTCTATATAGATAAGGTGGATACGCCTCAGACGCTTGGAATGCGTTCCAGAATCGGCTACAGAATAGCTGCACACTGCACCGCGCTGGGGAAGGCGCTGCTTGCGGAGTTGCCCGCCGCTGAGTTGGATTCAGTGTTGGATACGGACAAGATGGTACGATTCACCTCAAACACAATAACTGATCCCGATACACTCAAACTGCACCTCGCCTCGGTGCGGGAGCGGGGATACGCAATCGACGACGAGGAACACGAGGACGGCATCAGGTGCATAGCGGCTGCGATCAAGGACCACGCCGGACGAGTAGTCGCAGCCATCAGCGTATCAGGGCCTACGTTCCGAATCACACGCGAGAAGGCCGATGCCATAGGCCGACTGGTAGGCGACGCGGCACGCCGGCTGTCGGCGTCCTCCGGGTATGTTGCTCCGCGCGCTCATATGTAGCGAGCGCGGAGTCGCAGTGCCTGCATGCGGCTCCGCACTCGTTCTTTGGCCTCCTATAGATGGGCAATCGCCGCCGATGGGTAGATGGACTGAGCCCAGGCGAGCACGTCTCGCTCGATCTTGAGCCTGCTCTGCTCATGTGCTGGGCAGGCGTCTGCAGGCTTGATGCTGTTGCTCGGTTTTCCCATGCCCCAGAGCGACGCGAACAAAGACAGTGTCTTGAGCCCAGTCCCGGTCACTACGCTGACAATCACGCCATCGCCCAACACACCAGCGCTTCTAGCTCTAGCAACAGCCGCCATGCTGGCTGCGCCTGTTGGTTCGGCGAGAATCCCTTCGCTGGACGATAGCTGGCGAGTCATCGAAAGAATCTCCCGGTCTTCCACATCTACGGCAGTTCCGCCCGAATCACGTACTGCCTGCAAAGCCATTGCCCCGTCGAGTGGGAATGGGACCTCTATAGTGGTAGCAACGGTCTCCGGATTCTCCCAGCGTCTGATCTTGTCTGGAGGGTCGCCCGCCTTGAACGCCCGCACCAACGGCGCGCATCCAGCCGCCTGGGCCGCGAGCATCCTCGGGAGCCGATCAGTAAGCCCAAGGGCCTTTAGTTCAATGAAGCCCTGCCACAGAGCGGCCACCAAGCCTCCCCCGCCCACCGGGGCCGCTACCCAGTCCGGCGCCTGCCACGCAAGTTGTTCACAGATCTCGTATGCAATGGTCTTGGAGCCCTCACGCTGGTAGGGGTTGACTGGCCCCGCAGTGCTCATGTGATGCCACCCGTACAGCCTGCATCCCTTTTCGACAAGGTCTATGCACTCATTCACACTTCCGTCCAGTGTGATGACTGGGGCGCCGTACATCTGAACTTGTATCAGGCGCTCGGGCGGCGTAGTGTTGGGCATGAACGCGAAACACTGCAATCCTGCCTTGGCCGCATACGCAGCAACTGATGGGGCAGCATTTCCATCCGACGCTATTGCCGCCATCTTCGCTCCAATATGCTCAGCAACGGTGATTCCTACGGCTGCAGGGCGATCCTTATATGTTCCTGTTGGATTGCCGGTCTCGTCTTTCGCGTATAGATCGGCCACGCCGATCGATTCTGCCACTTTGCTGCATCTTTGCAGACGAGTCCCACCCTCGTTCAGGGTCACTACATCCGCCCCGACCTCCACAGGCAGCAACTCACGATACCTCCATAGCCCCGGAAGCCTTGACGCCAACTCTGCATGGGTCAGCCGGCCCGCCATCTCTGCATAGTCATAGCACACCTTCAAGCCGGAACCGCACTGGGCGCATTGGTATGCGCCGCTACTGCCCGAGTATGTACTACCGCATTGTGTACACTCCAACCGATACACGAATCCTGCCTCCTCCGCTGCAATCACGTGGGCTATTCTTTCACGGCTCCTTCGACTATTCCCGTCACTACATAGCGCTCCAGTAGCATCGCGTCGAAGAACGTCGGCACTCCCATGGTAACCAGGGCCGCGTCGATAGGGGCAGCATGATTCGGCAGAACACTCTCAGCCGATTGCACCCGTCAATCGTCGCTGCTTCTTCAAGTTCCTTCGGGATTCCTTCAAAGAACCGCATCAGGATCCACGTCGAAAGGGGCGGGGGTCATTCACACTCGACACAAACATCGCGCTGCACGCAGCCAGCCTCGTTGCCAGGGACGCAACATAGTTGCGGTGATATTGTTGATGATTCGCCCCGATGTGCGAAACTCCTTCCCGATTCACTACGTGATTTCTCGTCCCCGCCAGTGGTTGCTTGAACCCGGCGTTACGCTGGAATCCGGCATGCGATGCCCGCCGGTCCGGCAGTGATCTGTCTTCAAGAAGGAGAATCCAGGGAAGGCGCGAATACCACTATGCTGCCAAACCATTGCAGTTAGTTGCCTACAGCGCAACAGGTTTGAGCGCTGATGCATATCGATGTCGGTTTCCCGCAAGTACGTAACGGAGGTGCATGCAGCCATGTCGGTCGAAGAACGAATACGCGAGCTAGGCTTTGTGCTCCCATCACCGCCAAAGCCGGCCGGAGCCTATGTGCCGGGAGTCGTAACCGGAGGCATCCTCTTCGTGTCGGGGCAGACTGGCACGGTAGACGGAAGTCTAGTCTACTCCGGCAAGCTGGGGCAGGAAGTATCGACCGAGGACGGATACAAGTCCGCCCAGATAGCTGTGTTGAACTGCCTCGCCGAGGCCAAGGCCGTTCTCGAGGATCTCGAGCGCATCAGTCGAATCGTGAAGGTCACGGGGTTTGTGGCATCGGCGCCTGGATTCGGCAAGCAACCGATGGTGGTCAATGGGGCGTCCGAATTGCTCGTGAGCATATTCGGCGATAGGGGCAAGCACTCGAGGTCGGCAGTCGGTGTTGCAGAGCTTCCCTTCGGAGCGCCTGTCGAGGTAGAGCTCATAGCCGAAGTCTTGCAGGCGTGAGGACGGTGGCCGTTCATGACAATCGATAGCCTGGAAACCCCGGCGCTTTTGGTTGACTACGATATCATGATGCGAAACATTCGCAAGATGCGGGACCGAGCTGCCAATGCAGGAGTCAACATAAGGCCTCATACCAAAACTCACAAATGCCCTGCAATCGCTCACCTTCAGCTGCGAAATGGGGCAAAAGGGATCACTGTCGCTAAGATAGGCGAAGCCCAAGTGATGGCTGAGTCGGGAATCGACGACATACTGATCGCCTATCCGATAGTAGGCGAACACAAGGTGGCGCGTCTTCTCAACCTGAGGAACTGGGTGCCCCGAATCGCATGTACCGTTGATAGCATCGAAGGCGCCCGAGCGCTATCTGACGCGGTCCTGAGCGGCGTGGTCCTTACTGACAGACCCCTCGACGTGTACATAGAGGTTGACGTGGGATTCCATAGAGTAGGACTGCCTGCGGGGGAAGAAGTTGTGAATCTCGCGTTGAGCATTCGGGATCTGTCCGGAATCCGTATCCGAGGCATTCTGACCCATGCCGGACACGCTCATTCAGCTGAAACACCTGAGCAACTGCTTTCGATAGCACGGTCGGAAGCGGAATCCATGGCCTTGACGGCCAGAATGCTCAGCGAAAGCGGAATACATATAGATGAGGTGAGCATCGGGTCAACGCCTACGTCGTACGTTCTCGATTCCTTTGCGGGTATCACGGAACTCCGGCCGGGGACGTATGTGTTCAACGATGCCGATCTGGTGGGCCTGGGCGTCGTTGGCATCGATGACTGCGCGCTTTCGGTGCTCACCTCTGTAGTCAGCCGCCCAGCCCCTGACCGGGTAGTATTTGACGCGGGCAGCAAGGCGCTCTCCAGCGACAAGCAGTCCAAGTGCAAGATCCCGGGGCATGGTGTAGTCAAGGACTACCCCGACATGTGGATCGAGCGTCTCAGCGAAGAACACGCAATGGCCCAAGTGCAACCGAATGTGACAGCAAAGTGGAATACCAATCTCATTGCGCCGGCTGCCCATCGCATACCCGAGATAGGCGAAAAACTACAGATAGTGCCCAATCACGCGTGCCCTGCAGTCAACCTTTTTGATCGGCTTGTTATCGTCAAGGACGGTATTCCAATCAGTGAGTGGTCCATACAGGGTCGGGGCAAACTCGCATGATGATAGCGCGCCGCCTCAAGTGCACTTGCCGGCTGTAGATGCGACCTCGATATGCAATGAGAGGAAGGAACTCATCGCTGTACGGCGAAGTGAGCATTGTGCATAAGACGCAACTGTGTTGCGCCATTATCAAACAGACTGATTGCGCTGGGTATTGGCAGCGGCAGCGATTCAGAACACCAGAGGAGGGATGACGATCTAGGTCGGCTGAACAGCCATGCGTCACGTCAACCGGGAGTACAGACAAAAAGGAGGAACTACAATGTCTTCAAGGAATCTGTCGAGAATCAGTGTTGTGTGTCTTCTCCTATTGCTTCTCAGCGCGACGGTGGTATTTGCAAAGGACAAGGGTGTTGTCTACTACCTGTGCCCCAATCAGTTCGACGAAATGCAGACGGCCGCTGCCGGGATGATCAAGGACGCCGTCGAAAAAGCTGGCTATACCTGCAGAGTTGTCACGTCCGGCAATGAGGATGTCAACCTTCAGTTGAACCAGCTGGATAATGCCATCAGCCAGAAGCCCAAGGCGATAATCGTAGCAGCCGTGGATGGCATAGCGATCTGCGGCGGAGTCGACAAGGCAAGGGCCGCAGGTATACCGGTAATCGCATTTGACCGCGTGATCAGCGATACCAAAGTGGACTTTCACTCTGTTGCGGGCTGCAAGTTGATGGGCATAAAGGCCGGCCACGAAATCGTTAGGTTGCTCAAAGAGAAGTACGGGACGGTCAAGGGAACAATACTGGACATCATGGGAGACCCGAGCGACTCCTACACGACCCTCATCGAGGAGGGATTCCGTGAAGTTCTGAAGGCCTACCCCGACGTGAAGATAGACACCAAGATCGCCCACGCTTGGGAGGCTTCGAACGCGGCCAACATCGCAGACGACTACCTTCTCGCTCACCCCAAGACTGACCTGATATTCCCCCATTCCGATCACCTGACGGCGGCAGTGGTCGCCATCCTTCAGAACAAAGGGTACAAGAAGAACAACGTTATCCTGGTGTCGGCCACCGGAATGCCCATGGGCCTTGAGCTGATCCGAGAGGGTTGGGTGTCCTGCCTCGTAGAGCAGCCCGTAGGTGCTCAGGCCGAAGGGGTCGCCATGTTCCTCGATACAATCATCGCCGGCAAGAAGCCAGCCCTGGGCAAGTACGACGTTAAGGGCATTCCTGCTGAACTCATCGAGATGCCGTACGGCCCGGAACTGAGGATTTCGGGCAGCGTGATCGATGCCGGCAATGTGAACGATCCAGTGTTCTGGGGCAATCAGGTAGGCAAGTAGCCTGAGCAAGCGGGGCAGAGCTGGCTGTGCTGTTGCGCCGGTTCTGTCCTGCCTCTCCATTTGGTCGCACGGGTCTCAATAGAGCCGTGAACGGGAGGAGCGCTAGAAGCAGATGAGCATGCCTGTCAAGAGAGAAACACTCAAGTGGGTCCTCGACAATATTGCCTGGTTCATATTGGCCATACTGATTGTCGTTTTCTCGTTCACCGTGCAAGGCTTTGCGCAATGGCCAATCTACAGAAACATACTGTCTCACGCCATTTTCATCGGCATTTTGGCTATCGCTGAGGCTCTATGTATTATCAGCCGAGAGATGGACCTTTCAACGGAGTCAGTGATGGCCCTGTCTGCTGTGATCACTGCGTATCTCGCCGGAACAAGCACTGATGCATCGGGCCTTCACTTGAACGGAATATCGACTTTGCTGATAGTGCTGGCCATCGGAATGCTGATAGGCGTCATCAACGGCTTCTTCGTTGTTAGGCTGAAGATCAACTCGTTCATCATCACTCTCGCAGGTTTCCTGGCCTTCAGGTCGGTGGGGCTTGTGATCACGGGCGGAAGAGGCGTTCTGAACATCAGCCCGGATATCGTCGCCGTCGCTAGAACCAGCATAGGTCCTATCCCCATGCTGGTCATAATCATGGTATCCCTTTACGCATTCTTCCACTGGCTGCTGACCAGAACTCGGTTCGGACGCTATGTCTACTACGTCGGCGACAGCCGAGAAGCGGCGTTTAACGCTGGCATCAGGGTTGATCGTGTGGTGCTCGGAGTATACATCATCAGCGGCGTTCTGTCTGCCCTGGCAGGCTGGCTGCTGGCAGCACGAACAAACGGGTGTTCTCCTAGCTTGGGCAATGGGATGCTGTTTGAGGCTATGGCGGCAGTGGTTATCGGAGGTGTCAGCCTGCAGGGAGGCGTTGGCAAGATCACTGGGGTGTTCGCTGGAGCCGTTCTTCTCAGCAGCATATCCACTGTTATCGCCATCGTCGGCATGAACCCGTTCTATATGAACATCATCCGCGGCGGACTCATCATTGTTGCAGTTCTGCTTGACGCAGCCATAAGGAGTGCACGGGCCAAACTCACGTGATTGCCAGACCTTGCAGAGGGAGTGATGTTCCCAGGTGAAACTTGCTGTTGAGCAGTTGGAGCAAAGGTTGTTTGCCCCTTTTGGCCGAATGTTGAGGCCCTCGGCCGAGGAAATGCCGGAGGTTTCGGAGACGGGAGCCTTTGACTTCTTCGTTTTGTTCAGGGAGTCGACGGACAGGTGGCAGATCGGATACCTCGAACAGGCGGCCGGAGCTTTCACTCGGCTAGAACGTCATCCGAATACTCCGGAAGTCTTCGCGCCTGTGAAAGGCGACACAGTCCTAGTTCTAGCTGAGGTCTCTGAACAGCCGAGGAAGATGATGGCTTTCAGGCTCGATGAACCTGTTGTCCTAAGTCCCGGTGTCTGGCACGGAGTAGTCTCTTTGGACGGGCTATCAGAGGTTTTGATCGTCGAGAATGCGGACGTAATTGATGAGTATTTCGAACTGGACAGGCCGATAGACGTTTCGTCATTTCGATGAACTACAAGCGCGGCGCCGGATAGTCCAGTCCAACGGAAGAAGGGTGACCTATGATGCCAAAGTCAGGAGATCGCATGAAAGCTGCAGTCTGGGAAGGCCCGTACAAACTGTCTCTGAAGGATGTCGAGCGGCCTGTCCCTGGTGACGGAGAAGTCCTAGTTAGAACGAAAGCGGTCGGAATCTGCGGAAGCGACCTGGAAGTGTTCGACGGGCGGTTCAAGCAGACTGTTCCTCCCATGATCATTGGCCACGAAGGAGGAGGAATAGTCGAGAGCGTAGGCCAGGGTGTTACTGAGGTTAGCCCTGGAGACAGAGTCATCGTAGAGTGTCTACTCTACTGTGGCAAATGCATCAACTGTCGAACCGGTATGTACAACCTGTGCTCCGAACACAAAGTCATAGGCATGATCGGTCACGATGGCGAGTATGCAGAGTATTTCGTGGCGCCGGAACGAAACGTGTACAGGCTCCCGGAGAACATAACCTGGCCCGAGGCCGGGTTGATCGATACATTGGCAGGCCCGGTCGCCGGAATAGAAAAGACAAATCTCCACCTAGGCGAGTCAGTCGTTGTGTACGGACCTGGCCCTGCAGGGCTGTTCTTCTGCAAACTGGCTAAACTCCGCGGCGCCGGCAAGGTGTACCTGGTTGGTACCAGAGACAACCGCCTCGCTTTTGGCGAGCAGTACGGAGCAGACGTG
>Ga0116160_1001960_pt1 | contig 20393 bp, 16 predicted proteins | sample AD_JPNAS2_MetaG_FD_89879 | JGI IMG/M metagenome (GOLD analysis project Ga0116160, IMG submission 89879) | Active sludge microbial communities of municipal wastewater-treating anaerobic digesters from Japan - AD_JPNAS2_MetaG | ecosystem: Engineered > Bioreactor > Anaerobic > Digestate | place...
ATCTCCTGGAGGTTGGCCTCCTCCTGTAGAAGGGCGATCGCGCCGTTCCGTAGTGCCGTCCAGCCGGCGTCCAGCTCCTTCCCGTACCAGTCCCGGAGGTTCTCCGTGTACAGGGAATAGCTCTCCAGCCATCCGATGGCGGGGAAGTGCCGCATGTAGGCAAGCCTCGCCTGGAGGCTCCAGAAAACCTTCACGACCCTCAGAGTGGCTTGGACCACGGGGTCGGACAGATCGCCCCCGGCCGGGCTGACGGCGCCGACCACGGTGAGCGCTCCCTCCCTCTCGCCGGAGCAGAGGCAGTGGACCTTGCCGGCACGCTCGTAGAACTCGGCGATCCTGGTTCCGAGATATGCGGGATAGCCCTCCTCGCCCGGCATCTCCTCGAGCCTGCCCGACATCTCCCTCATGGCCTCGGCCCATCTGGAGGTGGAGTCCGCCATGAGAGCGACCGAATAGCCCATGTCACGGAAGTACTCCGCTATGGTCATCCCGGTGTAGACGCTGGCTTCGCGCGCCGCCACCGGCATGTTGCTCGTGTTCGCGACCAGCACGGTGCGCAGGATGAGGGGTTTGCCGCTCCTGGGGTCGAGAATCTCGGGGAACTCCTGCAGTACATCGGTCATCTCGTTGCCGCGTTCGCCGCATCCGACATAGACGACGATCTCGGCGTCCGCCCATTTTGCGAGCTGGTGCTGTATGACGGTCTTTCCGCTGCCGAACGGCCCCGGGACGCAGGCCGTTCCGCCCTTGCCCACGGGGAAGAAGGCATCGATCACGCGCTGACCCGTCACCAGGGGTTCGGTGGGAGCCATCTTCTTCTGCACGGGACGGGCCCGTCTGACCGGCCACTTCTGGTACATGCGGAGATCGACCTCTTCGCCGGAGGCCGTCCTGACCTTCGCTATCACTTCGTCGATCGTATAGGAACCGGCCGGGGCGACCCAGACGAGGGTTCCGGAGATGCCTGGGGGAATCATTATCCTGTGCTCGACCGTTGCGGTCTCGGGGACCGAGCCGAGGAAGTCGCCGCCGGTCGCCGCGGACCCCACGGTTGCGGTCGGCGTGAACTCCCACCGTCTGGAATGGTCCAGGCCCGGTATGTTGATCCCTCTGGATATCCAGTCGCCGGAGCGCTCGCGGACCTTGTCGAGCGGCCTCTGGATTCCGTCGTATATCGAGGTGAGCAGACCGGGGCCGAGTTCGAGGGAGAGAGGCTCGCCGGTGCTGTAGACGCGATCGCCAGGGCCGAGGCCCCATGTTTCCTCGTAGACCTGGATGGACGCAGCGTCGCCCTTGATCTCGATGATCTCGCCCAGGAGACGCATGTCCGAGACATAGACCACGTCGTACATCCTGGCCTCGGCCATACCGCCCGCAACGACGAGCGGTCCCGCGACCTTCCTGATGGTGCCCTTTGTCATTGCCTGGAGACCTCCGGAATCCGAGGGCTATCGCTCCTCAGCCATGAGATCGACGCCCACGGCTCGCGTTATCTGCCGTCTGATCGTATCTCCTCCGCGGCCCGCCGACCCGGTGATGCCGGGAAGGACGACGACTGCGGGTATGGGTCTTTTGGCCGTGCGCTCCACTTCCTCGCGGAGATGGTCCAGCATGGCCTCTGTTATCATTATGACGGACGCTCCTCCGGCTACGGCGCCGCGGAAGGCCCGGACGGCCTCCTCGGCGTTGCAGGGGTTCTCCACCGAAACGCCCAGCGCCCTGAAACCGAGGGAGGAGTCGGGGTCGCCGATAAATGCGATTCCCTGTCCGGACACGGCGTCCTAACCTCTCGGCAGGCGCCTGGAGAGACGCGCCCTGTCCATGCCGGCGGCCTTCGCCGCGAGCAGTATCCTGAGATGGTTCATCTCCATCTCCTTCTTGAAAATGAATGCGGCGAGCGGAACCGGGCCGAACAGTTCGAAGGAGCCGGCATCCAGCATCTCCATGATCACCCGCTCGGTTTCGCGCTCGAGTTCGAGAAAGGATCTGGAGGAGAGAGTCTCCTTCACGAACGGGGCGAGCCGTTCGAGATTCTCGATGTCGGCGACGAAGTCCGGCAGGGAGCCCTCCTGGGCGGCACCACAGACCGCCTCCCGGGAAACCGTCCCCCCCTCCAGGAGAACTCCGGGGGACAGATCCTCCCTGCTCCCGGAGAGCATGATCCTGATGCAGGTCGTGACGTTCCTCGAATCGATCATGGTTTCGAGCAGGCGCCTGAAGCCGGGCCCCATGGATGAGAATTCATCGAGTTCCAGGCCGGCGGCCATTCTGTCCAGTATCCTGTCCACTTCGAGCGGGGACGGATCGCTCAGGGAGGAGAGTTCCTCCGCTGCTGCGCTCATGGCCGCGGGGAGGAGCTTCCGGGCTTCCTCGTCCGCAAGGGCCGATGCGAGGAGTGAATGCTCCACAAGCCCCGGCTTCTCGAGTTCGGGGCCGTCCGCATTCCCCCCGCACAGGGCTGCCTTCCAGAGATATCGCGCGTTGCGGGCGTCGCGGCGATGGAGAATCCCTCTCACGAGCGCTTGATCCTCCGAGAGTTCCATCAATTCCTGTTCGGAGGCCGCCTGGGCGGCTTCGAACACGGTTTCGAAGGCACACTGCGAAAGCCCAGGGAATCGGCCGTACCAGGTGTCCGCAAGGAGGCGGGAAGCCTCGACCGAATCGGCCGCGGACAGGAGCATCTGCCATGTCCGTGCGGGGAGCAGATCCTTCTCGAGGGCCCCGATCCTGCCGTTGGGATAGAGGTACGGGTTCCTCATCCGCGGCTGCCGGAATCCGCCAGCATCGGGGCGAGTTCCATTACCAGCCTCTCCCTCTCGAGGGAGGCGAGCATCGAGAATGTGGCGTTGAAGCTTACGCCGCCGGAACTCATGATCACCCCGCCGCGGCCGCCGTGCCTCTCCGGGATCAGGCGGAAGTTCCTGCCGTTTCCAGAGGCTTTCCTGAGGAGCGCAGGCGTTATCCTGTCCGCGTCGTCTTCCGAGATGGCCACGTCTATGTCGCCCTCCATCGTGCAGGCAGAGAGGATCGAGGTCACGAGTTCGCCGTACTCCGCGTCCGGAAGGCCGGCGAGCCTCTCGACCGCATTCGTGATCGCCCTGTCCAGAAGGGCCCTCTTCTCCGTCTCGACCATCCTGTCGGCCTCGCGGGCGGCATGGAAGCGCAGCCTGGCCTCGAGTTCAGAGGCATTCCTGGCGACCCTGTCGAGATCCCGGGCGAATTCCTCCTCGAGCCGCCTTCTGGCTTCGTCGAGGGCGGACCGCCTTTCGGAATCCGCGGCCTCGACGAGACCGGCGGCCTCATTCGCCGCATCCTCCCTGATCCTGGCCGCTATCGATTCGAGTGACATCCCTTACAGCCCCTACGGGAGCATAAGGAATGACACGAGGAAGCCGAGGATGGCGTAGAACTCTACGAACACCGCGAGAATGAGGCCTTTCGTCGCATCCGCAGGCTGCTTCGCCGCCAGTGCGACGCCCGAGACGCCTACCTTGGCCTGGTGTATGGCGGAGAGGAGGCCGGTGAGGGCGACGGGAATCCCGGCGAGAAAGGACTGCAGTGCGAAATCACTCGTGAGCGTCGTCTGAGCGGTTATCCTCTGCAGGAGCAGGAATGCGATGACGAAGCCGTAGATGCCCTGCGTGCCGGGAAGAGCGACGAGGAGGAGGAGCTTGCCGAACTTCTTGGGATCGACACTGAGAACCCCGGCGGCCGCCTGGCCCACCATGCCCACTCCGACAGCGGAGCCGATGCCGGCAAGAGCCGCTGCGATGGCAACCCCGGAGTAAGAGAGGAACTCGTTCACCTGCTACCCCCTTCGGGATCCTGGTTGTCACGGATAATGTTTACATACTGGGATTTGTATTGCAAGGGAGAGAACGGGACCCCCGTGCCCTCGTAGAACTTGCCGAAATACTCGACGAACTGCAGCCTTGCGGTATGGATGAAGCCTCCGAGGACGGACATGGCGATGTTGAAGACATGGCCGAACACCAGGACCGGAATCGTGATCAGGAGGCCGAATCCAGGGATGTCCGTTCCGGGGAGCATACGGGATATCTGGTTCACGACGGTGGCGATTATCCCCCCCGACAGAGAGAGGGCGAACAGCCGCGAATAGGAGAGGGCGTCCGCAAGAAGGTTGACTATCCCGTAGGCGGCCATCATGCCGAGGCCGACCTTCCCGAAGCCCCTGGCCTCCCGGCCGCCCATTATGAAGATCAGAACGGCGCCGGCAAACAGGCAGAACAGCAGGATTCCGTCCATGGGACCCGTGCTGTCATAGAGAACCCCTTCGAGCAGGTAGTGGTTGAACAGCCAGGGGAAGAGCCCCACGGCGGCCAGCACCCAGCCGGTCTGTTCGAGGACCGCCGTCGCTCGTTCTCCGTTCCGCCAGCGCTTCACGAAGTTGATGACGACTCCGGCCAGGAGCTGTACTACCCCGAGAGCCATCGTCGTGTAGAGAAACTGCATCGAGACGCTGTACGAACTCCCGTCTGGGACGAGGGAATCCAGCAGGGCGGCCGGCGCGGTCATGAAGGACGGCAGGGAGGCCCTGTCCATTCCGAACCATCCTCCGAACAGGGTTCCCACCAGGATCGCGGCGATGCCGCCGTGGAACAGGATGCCGAACAGCCTGTTACGGCGGCCCTTCCTTTTCTCCAGAAGGATTCCGGCGCCTGCGAGGGCCGCGAGGACGGCTCCGTAGCCGGCGTCACCGATGCAGATGCCGAGGAAGAGAGAGTAGAACGGAGCCATGAGAGGAGTCGGATCGGGGTCCGAGGGGGAGGGGCTGCCGAACATCTCCGTCAACATGGCGTAGGGATCGAAGACTTCCCTCTGGGTTATGGCCGAGGGCGGCTCTTCGTCCTCGTCCGGTTCTATCCGTTCGAGGAGGGCGGCTCCGAGCCCGGAGACGGAGGCTGCGAGCCTGTCGAAGTCCCTGTCCCGCACCCATCCCTGTATCGTGAAGAGCCTGTCCCCCGCAAGACCTGCCCCAGTGGCGGAAAGCCTCGACAGGAGGAGCCCCGCCGCATCCCTCAGCTCCTCGAGATCGGGGAGGCGGTCCGAGAGGGCGGCGGCCTCCGTTTCAAACTCTGTGATTCGCTTCTCGAGGGCTCTGATCCTGCGGCGCTCCGATTCGAGGAGATCGGAGACGCGACCCTTCCTGTGCCCGAAGTCGACAGGGGAGAAACCGAGTCTCGATATCTCCTGGCGGAGTTCTTCGGAGGCTGCGGAATGGATGCACACGACGAATCTGGCCGTCCCGTCAGGGTTCGGGGGGACGAGTTCCAGAACAGCCGCCAGGGGCTCGGACCCGTCCAGGGCTGTCAGCGCCTCCCTCGACGAGGCAGGGCAGACCCCCGCGTGTATCGTGAGGGATCCGCAGCCGCAGCCATGCTCGCCGAGTTCCTCCGGCAGAATGTCCAGATCGGCCCAGGCCGACAGGAAGGATTCCTCTTCGCGGGCTTCCTGCAGGTCGCCGCTTCGTTCGGAAATCAGCATCGCGAGCCGCCATGCCCGCCGCGCGCTCCAGAGCAGATCCCCGTCATGCAGCAGGGCTGTCAGCCTGTCTGCCGGAATGCTCCTCGGGACGGTGCCGAGCTTCTCCACAAGGCCGGGCTTCGGCCTGAACTCTCGCAGGAAGCCTATGACCGACTCGAGTTCGTCGATCCGGCCCGCGATGGCGGATGTATCGAGCCCGGCCGGGAGGAGCCAGTCCTGGGAGTCGTCGGGGGAGGCCGGGTGGAAGCCGCCGCTGGACTCGAGAATGGCGAGCAGGCCGTCACGCTCCGAGGAGTGGCAGATAGCCCTCGTCTTCGAGACGCGGTCTATCGCCAAGTCAGCCCTCCCGGACCGAGAGGAGTTCGGAGAGAGTCTTCAGGGCCCTGGCGGTCAGCTCCTCCTCCATCGAACGCAGGCGCTCGATCCTCTCCTCAGATGCCCGGAGGAGAACGCTCTTCCCGGCATCTACCGAACTCCTGACCGCCTCCTCCCTCTTCCGGGTTTCGACGGCCACCCTGCGGTTCAGTTCCTCACCGAGAGCGGCAATCTCCCCCGGTATCGCAGCCCTGATGGAGGAAGCCTTTCTCCGGGCGTCCTCAACGGTCTGCCTGGCCTCGCGTTCGGCCTGCTTCAGGATGTCGAGCGATCCTGTCACGCCGTTTCCGCCTTTCGACAATGTGCCATGTCTGCCTCATGCACTTGTGGAAACAACCTGCCAAACACCTTTATGTTAACGACACATAATATTGTCTATCTAAAAGATACTTAGTTTTACACAGCGGGGAGGACTTTTCCACATTTTCCACATCGATGGCTCCCGAGTCAGACCTCATGCTCCCCTTCGGGGCGCATGCGGCAGTTCCCCTCAAAGAATACGCCATCCTCGATGATGAGGGAACGGGTGAAGATGTCTCCCTCGACCCTCGAGCCGTGCTGGAGTTCGAGCTGATTGTCCGCACGGATTGTTCCTATGACGGTTCCTCCGATGATCGCCTCGGTTGCACTGACGTCGCCGCGGATCAGCCCGTCGTGGCCCACCGTCAGAGTGCCGGTGACATCGATCTGCCCTTCTATGGTGCCGTCGACGCGCAGGCCCCCTTCCATGCGGAGCGTCCCGTTGAACACGCTCCCGGAACCCACTATCGAGTTCATCGACGACGAACGCGATGAATCATCACGGCCCATGGCAGCCTCCCTGGAAAAACCCGGTCCTCACTGGCCGGCATGCTCCGAAATATTCTCGAGCCTCTCACGGACGGTACCGATCTCCTCGAGAACCGTCTCGATCGAGTCGAGCCGCGCCTCTATCTCCCTGGCGGAAGCCAGGGAGTCCTCCAGCTCCTCGACGCGCGCCCTGAGCGATCCGGAACCGACGCCCCGGACGAAACCGAGCGCGACGATCGCAATCGCGGCAAGGATTATTACTATAGTAAAAACGACTCCGGCCCGCAGGAGGAGGAGCCGCCCGCCGGCGAGCCGCCATTGCCTGGAAGGCCTTCCTCCGTGAGGGATTATCGAGATCGTTACTCCGTTACCGCCCATTCACGGCTCCCGCGGCATCCAGGGATTACGATCCGGGCAGACATTATCCGTCGTCAGGGAACACCCGCAGGTGCGGGCGGCGCAACCCCGGTTCGCGGCGGGCGCGTGCATTCTCACAGCCTTTCCATGAGTTCTGCGATCTCTTCCCTGCCCATTCCTGCGCCCAGTGCGGCCATCAGGAACAGCCTCAGCTTGTGGCCGTGCATGTCGCCCGCCAGGATCGCACCCCTCGCCACCAGGTCGGAACCTCCTCCCACATACCCGTACACTCCGAGAACCCTGCCAACGTAGCAACGGCTCACGACGGCGACAAGGACGCCCGCCTCATGAGCTTCTCCCACTGCGTTCGCGACGTCGGGCGGAACGTTTCCCCTGCCGAAGGCCTCCAGCACCACGGCTCTGTCGCCCTGGGACACGCAGAAGCGGAGTTCGCGCGCTCCCAGCCCGGCGGCGGTCCTCACCAGGCCGACCCTCTCATCCAGAACCGGATCCCCCGGAGGAAGCCTGAGGCTCCAGCATGGTCGGTTGACCAGGAAGACCCTGTCCTCGTCGACGTAACCGATGGGACCGTAGCCGGGTGACGCGAAGCTGCCCACGTTGCTCGTGTAGGTCTTGGTCACCCTGCAGGCTGCGTGTATCTCGTCGTTCAGCACTACGGCAACTCCGAAGTTATGAAAATCAGGACATGTTGCCGTGAGCAGGGCTGCTCTGATGTTCCGGGGGCCGTCTACGCCGAGTTCGGCGGAACTTCTCATGGCGGCGGTGAAAACGACCGGACAGCCTTCGCCCATGGATATGTCGGCGAGAAAGGCGCTCTCCTCCAGTGTGTCCGTCCCGTGGGTCACCACGATGCCGTCGAATCTGCCCGTCCGTCTCAGATCCCCGACGAATCTGCAGAGTTCGGCCATCCTGGACGGGGTCATCTGGGGGCTCGGCAGGGCGAAGAGTTTGAAGTGCTCCACCTCGCAACCCGGCAGAAGCCCGGAGTCGATCAACTGCACGTCGTTGTGACCGTTCTCCGGCGATCTGATCTGGAATCCTGCGGGGCCCGGGACCATCTCGATCGTACCCCCGGTCGAAACCAGGGCGGCTCTCTTCTCTTCCATCATTCCTTCACTCCGAAAGACGCGCCATGTGCATCAGCCTGTTCTTCAGGGCTTCGGGGTCGTCTGCGAGCGCTGATACGTCGTTCAGGAAACCCTCCTTGTTGAAGAGCCCGTCCATCAGGTGGATCAGTTCGGTATCCCTGCTCACCGCCTCCAGCAGGACGGGGTGTCCTTCGAGTACACCCAGAAGCTCCTCCCTCGCCGGGTCGAGCGTCCATCTGAGAAGGGTCGCCACCACGTCGGCGTTGTCCCTGTAGCGGCGTCTCATCTCGGCGCTGATCTCTTCGGCCTCGATGGCCGTGATCTCGCCCTTCCTGCGGCGGATGCTCCTGAAGACCTCGGAAGCAGCCTCGAAGGCCTCTCTCGCGGCCTCTGCGACTCCTGAAGGCCGCCTGCCGGTGCCCGAAATGAGCCACACACCGTTCAGGCAGTCCCTGACGCCCAGCTCCTGTCTCCTGTCCTCGAACTCGAGGATGACCTCCTCTATTGTCAGGAACAGCGATCCGAACTGCCTCAGGAACCTCACCTGCGAGACGACGCCGGGCTCCCTCGCGATCCTGTCGAGAAGACTGTCCACGAGTTTCTCGCGATTGCCAAGCCCTGCGATGACGAGTTCGATCCTGCTCATGGCCCTGCGCCTCCACAGGGGCCGGAAGAGTTGTTTCTCCGCCGTCTTGAGGGCCTGGGCGACGCCGGACTCGCCGATGCCGGACGAACCGTAGGAAAGGCATCTCTGGAAGGCGAGAAGGAGCTCGTCTCCCCCCGTCTCGTTTCCGAGGAACTCCGCAACCTCCAGGAATCCGTCCGTCAGGTTGTCGAGCCCGGGTGTCCTGGCCCCATCCAGGAGCAGGAGATCTATGAGACAGTTCCCGAGCGGGGTGAAGACCTCCATCCTCCAGCTCCGGCTCGCACTGTCGCCGGAATGGTCCGATGCCCGTCTCGCGAACAGGCGCTCGGCCTTCTCCGAGGCCTGGGTCGATACGAGTCCCTTCCCCTGCTCGTGGAGACGGAACAGCTCCAGGAGTTCGCCGTGGGCGAGATCGGAGATCGTCGCCAGGCCCTCCCTGGTGTTTCGCAGCATCTGGGGCCGGGCGAGCAGTCCGGCCCGGGACAGGCCCTCCCACAGCTTCCTCGCCTGGTTTATGAAGACCCGCTGCATCTTCCTGTCACCCGTCAGGATGCGCGATATCTGGGTGGCCTCCTTCAGGAGGGCTGCCTCCGAGGCCCGTACCTTGCTCCAGCCCGAGTAGACCTCCGCCGCCCAGTCTTCCGGGATCTCGGGGGTGATCTCCCCCCTCCGGCCTCCGAGAAGACGGATCTTCGCGGCGTACGATTCTATCAGCATGTGTTCGAGCCTGCCGGCAACCTCGTTGAGATACCCCGCGCCCGCGGGAAGCCCCTGCACGGACCTCATGGCCTGGGAGGCGATGGATTCGACGAAGAAGGCCAGTGTCCCGGGTTCGTCCGGGAGTATCTCTATCGCGGTCGGCAGCACCTGTCCGAAGAAGGAGGCTCCTGTCCTGGTATGCCAGCGGGCGATCTGGGAGTCGGTGTCGCCGGCGGCGTTGGAGGGCATGAGCTGACGAACCAGATCCATCATTCTGGAGGGAGTGATCGTATCCAGAGACTCGGGGCAGTCGACCAGGGAGGTGATTATCCTGGGAAGGCCCTTTTCGAGGAACTGGGCCATGGTGTTGTCCGAGGGATCCTGCCAGGCCGCCTGCCGGCAGAACGCCGAACACAGGGTCCGGACGGTCTCCACCAGGCTGGAGACCCTGTCCTCCTCCAGGCCGGGAACCTTGAGCAGTTCGGAGATCGAGTTGTCGATGGTCTTGGCGCCGTCTCCAGCCCTGAAGAGCCTCTTGAGCAGCTCGTGCTCGGTGTCGCGGACGCGGCCCTGGGCGGGCATTCTGTTGTACTCGACGACCGCGGCCGAGAGGTACTCTTCGAAGACATCCCCGCGGGCGGAGATCTCCTCCAGCAGCGGAGTCACCACCCTGTCCAGGAACCTGGGGATCCTGGCCTGCGAATCGAGCTTTTCGACGGCGTCGCAGACCGTCCGGAAGGAGTCAGTCTCCTCCGAAGCAAGAGCTGTGAGCCACTGCGGCGGTATGCTGGAGAGGAGCCTGTCCCTGTCGTCCGGCGTCATCAGCGACAGGAGTCTCACGCACTGGCCGGTCTTCCTGAGGATGACGGCCTTGTCGGTCGGAAGATCCGTGCGCAGCAGCAGGGCGGCGGCCTGGAAGACCTCCTGTGCGGAGACGGAGGGAATAGTGAGTATCTGTTCGAGGACGTCCAGACCGGGGCCGGGCTCGGGCTGCATCACCAGAGCCTCGAGCACCCTGGCCATGGCGTTCTTGTGCGCCCTGGAGGTATCCGTCTCTTCTCCACTCGCTCCCACAAGGCGTATGAGCCTGAACCAGGTGTCGACCGGGTGGACCGGAACGGAACCCGTAATGCCGGAAAGAACTTCGACTGCATTGAGAACCTGCGTCTCCTGAACCTGGCCCTCGAACTTCTCGATGAGCGTCATCAGGACGGAGGTGTCCAGGGAACCGCCTCCGGCCAGCATAGCCAGCTTCACGAGGGCCTCTCCCACGAGCCTGGGGCTGGTGAAGGCCCCCCTCAGCGCCGTCACCTGGACTATCAGCTCAATCTCTCCTACAGCTTCCAGCTCCCTGTGAACTTCAGGAACGAGATCCAGGGCTTCCTGGATGACTTCCCTGTCCTGTTCACCGAACATGGAACCGGCTACGCGTATTCTCACCTCGGTCATTATCGCATCGAGTTCGGCGCTCTTCTCGATCTGACCCAGCACTCCCGCCATGAGATGCATGGACTGGACCGGCACGGCGATGCCGCGGAGCCTTCGGAGAAGGAGTTCCCCGAGCCTTCCGACCGCTCTCCATAGAGGCATCGATTCCTCGTCGAGGAATCTCCAGCCCATCTCCGCTCCGAAATCCAGAAGCGTCTCCCTCGCGAACGGGGCGGCATCCTTCGTCATGCTCTCGGCGATCTTCAGAGCCTGTATCACGTCGGGCCCGCCGGTAGCCGTCCGGTCCAGCCAGAAGCAGAATCTCTCCGGCCACCGGCCGGCGAGCTGGAGCAGGAAATGGATCATGGGGGCGGACCTGGGCCCCTCCCCTACCCCTCTCAGGGCGCGGAAGAACATGGCCAGCACTCTTTCGAGATCGAGGCCGGTTACCATCCGGAGCTGTTCCCACATCCAGGCGAGCTGGAAGAATTCCATCACGGCCGTGGGATAGGACGAGGGAAGGAGGCCGTTTACCGCGCTCAGCCATTTCCTGACCAGGACAGGCTCGACCGGAGGAGGCGAGGATATCAGGGAGAGGCTTTCCAGGAGCCTCTCCCTCGAGGCGGGGCTCAGCTTTGAAACTATCAGCGCAACATCGGAACAGACGGGTTCCCAGCCACTCCTGTCGAATACCCGGAGGGCGGAGAGTTCGCGCACCATGGCCGGGTCCGCGTGAGTGGAATCGAGGAGATCGATCGGAAGAGCCGCCTCGGCCCTCACCTCCGGAACCGGAGATGGGCGTGGCTCATTGGCAACGTGCCACAGCTTCAGCTTCTTAGCTAGGACTGCTGCTGTCGGATTCCTCGGCTGTTCCGTCCCCGGCATTGTGCCCCTCGAGAGCCTCTTCGGCCTCGGGTTCGACAGTGGCTGCATCGACGATCCTGTCGCCCGAGGGAAGAACCATCAGCCGCACACCCTTGGTGCTGCGGCCGCAGAGCCTCACATCGGCGACTGACAATCTTATCACCATTGCCTGGGAGGAAACAAGGATCAGATCGTCCTCGCTCGCGACCTGGCGCACGGCGACGACGGGTCCGTTCCTTTCCAGCCCTGCAATGTTCCTGACCCCGCGGCCGCCCCTGTGGTGTCTGGGGTACTCGCTCACGCGGGTTCTCTTGCCGTATCCGTTGGAGGTGACGGTAAGTATGTCGCCATCTCCGTCGAGGATGACCATCGAGACCAGCTCGTCGCCCTCCGACAGCCGCACTCCTCTCACTCCGCTCGTGAATCTGCCGGTCTTCCTGATCTCACTTTCGGAGAATCTGTTGGCCTGGCCGAGCCTGGTCGCCAGGAGGATCTCGGCGTCCCCGGGGGTCAGGGCTGCGCTGAGGAGGGAGGAGCCCTCCGCGAGCCTGATCGCCCTGATGCCCTTCCGCCGGGGCCTGCTGTACTCGGAAAGAGGCGTCTTCTTCAGGGTTCCGTCGGTGGTGGCGAGAATCACGTTCCCACCCTGGGAGAAATCCCTGACGCAGAGAGTCGCGACAGGGCGATCCCCTTCCTGCAGATCGATAAGGTTGACCAGAGCCTTGCCCTTGCTGTGGCGACCCTCCTCGGGAATCCTGTAGACCTTGAGCCAGTGGCAGAAGCCGAGAGCGGTGAAGAAAAGGATGCCGGAGTGGTTTGTCGATATGAAGATCTGATCCAGGCTGTCCTCTTCGCGGGTCGCGGCTCCGCTCAGTCCCTTGCCGCCCCTGCGCTGGCTCTTCCAGGTGTCGAGCGGAAGGCGCTTTATGTAGCCCGCCCTCGACATCATTATCACCATCGAATCGTCGGGTATGAGATCCTCCATCTCCATGTCGGAGGACTCCGACGACTCGAAGGTGGTTCTCCTGGGCTCGCCATAGGCGGCTGCGGCCGACTCCAGCTCGTTCATGACCTCGATTCCGAGCTGCCTTCGGTCACCTATTATCGAATCGAGCCTGGCTATCTCGGCGATGAGGACCGCGTATTCCTCGTCCAGCTCGACCCTCTCCAGGGAAGTGAGCCTGTGGAGCCTCATGTCCAGTATCGCCTGGGCCTGCTTTTCGGAGAACTCGAAACCCTTGATCAGCGCGGCCCTTGCCTCGTTCTGGTCGGCGGAGGACCGGATTATCGAGATGATCTGGTCGATGACGTCCAGGGCCCGCCTCAGGCCCTCCAGGATGTGGGCCCGCTCCTCCGCGCGCGCCTTCTCGAAGAGGCACCGCCTGAGGATCACTTCGTGGCGGTGGTCCAGGAAGAGCGAGAGCATCTCCTTCAGGGTGAGTCTCCTCGGCCTGTTGTCCACGAGGGCGAGCATGTTGGCGCCGAAAGAGACCTCGAGATCGGTATGCCTGTAGAGCTGGTTGAGCACGATCTCGCCCACCGCCTCGCGCTTCAGCTCGACTACGATCCTCATGCCATCGCGGTCGCTCTCGTCGCGGATGTCCGAGATCTCGACGAGCTTCCGCTGCTTCACCAGATCGGCCATCCTGGAGATGAGCGTGGACTTGTTCACCTGGTAGGGTATTTCCGTGATGATGATGGCATCCCGGCCCCGTTCGGACTTCTCGATGGACGCACGCCCCCTGACGGTGATCGAGCCATGCCCGGTGGTGTAGGCATTCCTGATCCCTGAGCGGCCCATGATGATCCCGCCCGTCGGGAAGTCCGGACCCCTGACGACCTTGAGCAGATCGTCGTCGCTCGTGTCGGGATTCTGGAGGATGAGGCGGCAGGCATCCACGAGCTCCCTGAGGTTGTGGGGCGGGATGTTCGTGGCCATGCCGACGGCGATGCCGGCCGATCCGTTCAGGAGCAGGTTCGGAACGCCCGAGGGGAGTACTACCGGCTCCGACAGCCTCTGGTCGAAGTTCGGAGCGAACTCGACCGTCTCCTTGTCGATGTCGCGGAGCATCTCCTCGCCGATGCGGGACATTCGAGCTTCAGTGTACCTGTAGGCCGCCGCCGGATCGCCGTCGACCGAGCCGAAGTTGCCTTGTCCTTCGACGAGGGGGTGCCTGAGCGAGAAATCCTGCGCCATCCTCACAAGAGCGTCGTATACGGCGATGTCGCCGTGGGGATGGTACTTGCCCAGAACGTCTCCGACGACGGTGGCGGACTTCTTGAAGGCTCTCTGATGCGTGAGCCTCTGCTCGTACATCGAGTAGAGAATCCTCCTGTGGACGGGCTTCAGCCCATCCCGCACGTCGGGAAGAGCCCTGGAGACGATCACGCTCATCGCGTACTCGAGATAGGAACGCTTCATCTCGTCTTCGAGATCGATCATCAACACGCGCCCGCCGGGGGCCGGCGGCTGGGCGGGGGTGCCGGTCGTTTCCAGTTTCTCAGACATCGAGGTTCCTCACCTCCGATGCGTGTTCCTGGATGAACTCGCGGCGCGGGAGAACTTCGTCGCCCATCAGCACGGAGAAGATGCGGCTGGCTTCTACTGCGTCCTCCATCCTGATCTTCAATATCGTCCTGGTGGAAGGGTCCATGGCGGTGGCCCAGAGCTGTGACGGGTTCATCTCGCCGAGGCCCTTGTACCTCTGAACCGTGGCCTTGTCCGTACCGATCTCCTCCAGAATGCGGTCACGCTCCTTCTCGGAATAGGCGTAGATGGATTTCTTGCCTGCGTGTATGCCGAAGAGCGGGGGCTGGGCGATGAAGATGTTCCCCTGCTCTATCAGGGCAGGCATGTACCTGTAGAAGAACGTCAGCAGGAGAGTCCTGATGTGTGCACCGTCAACGTCGGCGTCGGTCATTATGATGATTCTGCCGTAGCGCAGCCTTGCCGGATCGAAGTCCTCCTCGCCTATGCCCGTTCCTATTGCGGTGACCATAGCCTTTATCTCGGCATTCCCGAGGATCTTGTGGAGAGGTGCCTTCTCCACGTTGAGGATCTTGCCCCTCAAAGGCAGTATGGCCTGGTTGAACCTGTTCCTGCCCTGCTTCGCGCTGCCTCCCGCAGAATCGCCCTCGACGATGAAGATTTCGGATTCGACAGGATCGGTCGAGGTGCAGTCGGCCAGTTTGCCCGGGAGAGAGGCCGTTTCGAGCGCGCTCTTCCGCCTCGTCAGTTCGCGGGCGTTCCTCGCGGCGAGTCTCGCCGCGCTCGTCTCCTGGCATTTCTGTATGAGCTTGCGGGCGACGGCCGGGTTCTCCTCGAGAAAGGTTGAAAGCCCGGAATAGATGATCGACTCGACGGCTCCCTTCACGTCCCTGTTGCCGAGTCTGGTCTTGGTCTGTCCCTCGAACTGCGGATGCGACAGCTTCACGCTTATTACGGCCGTGAGGCCCTCCTTCACGTCGTTCCCGCTGAAGGACTCGTCGCTCTTCTTGAACAGCCCGAAGGCCGTGGCGTAGTCGTTGAGCCCGCGTGTGAGCGCAGCGCGGAAACCCGTGAGATGAGAACCGCCGTCGATGGTGTTTATGTTGTTGGCGAAGGAGAAGATCTCCTCCTGATAGCCGGAGTCGTACTGGATGGCGCACTCGACCAGCATCGTCGAGCCGTCCTCCAGCTCCGAGTCCTTCGAGATGTAGATCGGATCTGCGTGGAGGGTGTGCCGGCTCTCGTTGAGGAACTGCACGAGGGAGACGATGCCGCCCTCGTACATGAAATCGTGGCTCCTGCCCGTGCCGTCCTGTCTTTCGTCCCGCAGCCCGATGGAAAGGCCTCTGTTGAGGAATGCAAGCTCCCTGAGCCTCCTCGAGAGCGTATCGAACCCGAAGGACGTCTCCTCGAAGATTTCGGAGTCGGGCCTGAACGTGACGAGCGTGCCGGTTTCGCTGCTATCTCCGCATACAGACAGCTCGCTGACCGGGATGCCTCTCTCGAATCTCTGCGAGTAGAGCCTGCCGTTCTTGGAAACCTCGACGACCAGCCACTCCGACAGTGCGTTCACGACGCTGAGGCCCACTCCGTGGAGTCCGCCGGAGACCTTGTAGGCGTTGCTGTCGAACTTGCCTCCTGCATGCAGCTTGGTGAGGACGATTTCCAGGGCGGGGCGGTTGAACTTCGGGTGGGGATCTATGGGGATGCCGCGACCGTTGTCCCGGACGGAAACCACATCTCCATCGAGCAGACGGACGTCTATCCGATCACAGAACCCTGCCTGGGCTTCATCGACGCTGTTGTCCACCACCTCCCAGACGAGGTGATGAAGCCCGGCCTGGCTGGTCGAGCCGATGTACATGCTGGGGCGCTTCCTGACCGCCTCGAGTCCTTCGAGGACCTGGATCGATCCGGCGTCGTAGCGCTCACCCTTCAACTGCGACAAGTCATCTTCTCCTTCCGCTTCCAGCGGATCTGACGCGAATGGCCGAAACCGACAAACCCGTTTCAGAGCGGAGTCCCGCGGCAAGCTCCGCCTCCCGCGACCTCACCTCGAAGGTAGCGGCGGGATGCATGCTCTCGATCAGGAGGAAACCATCCTCGAAACCGAGTACTTTCGTAAGAACTCCGATCTCCCCGCCGGCCACGCGGGCCCATGCCCCGCCGAGACGCTCGATCGGGGAGGGCTCCTTCAACGAGCCATCAGAGAGAATCTCGTCGATTATCGAGGCGATGCTTCTCAACTGCACGCCTCCTGCCGCGGCGGCCCGGTATGACGCATTGCTCGGCCGGAAGAGTCTATCCTGTTACTCCGGGAAGCCTGACCGGCATGAGGAGAGACAGGTGAGAAACCCCCTGCTCGGGTGTCTCGTTCTCCAGGACGACCGCGGATGAGCTGTTCTTCAACTTCATGACGATGCGGTCACCGGTCATGTTCTTCAGGATCTCCATCAGGAAGTCGGCGTTGAAGCCGACCTGGACGGCTTCGCCGGAGTATTCTCCCTCGAGTTTTTCCTTCGCCTCGCCGGCATCGGCGTTCTCGGCCTGTACCAGGATGTTGCCGCTCTCGAGGGAGAGCTTCACCTGATGAGTGGCCGGGTTGGCGATGATCCTCATCCTGCGCAGGGCCGAGTTCAGATCCTCGCGGGAGATGGTCAGGGTCTTGTCGTTGTCGTGTGGAATGACCTTCTCGTAGGGAGGATATGGACCCTCTATCGTACGGCTGAAGATGGTAGTCGTGCCGAACTCGAAGGACATCTGCGTTCCCTGGAAGCTGACGCTTACGTCCCCTTCCTCAGCCATCCTGGCGAGTAGACCGAGCGCCTTGGGGGCAACAATGGCTTCGAAGAAGGACGGAGCCGTAACGTCCTCGAGATGGATGCGGGCGAGCCTGTGGCCGTCAGTAGCGACCATCTCCAGCCCTTCGGGACCGAGCTTCCAGAGTTCGCCGTTGAGAGCCGGACGATAATCCTCCCTGGCGACGGCGAAGGAAGTGCGCCTTATCGCGGAGGACAGAACGGGAAGAGGGATCGTGGTGGAGGAAGCATCGACCTTCGAGGGCAGCTCGGGATAGCTGTCCCTGGCGGAACCGGCGATGATGAAGGAACTCTCGCCGCAGTTGATGCTTATCCTGTTGCCCGTGCCGCTGATGTGAACGTCGGCTTCGGGCAGTTCCCGAACGATCTCATGAAGCTTCCTGCCCGGGATGGCGACTGCACCCGGTGTCGTGACGGTGGCTGCAACGCTCGTGGTAATCGTGGTGTCGAGATCGGTGGCGGCGAGTTTCAACTGATCGTGACCGGCCTCGACGAGAATGTTCGTGAGGGCGGGAAGGTTTGTTCTGGGCGGTACGGCGGCGGCGACAGCGTTGAGACCCTTCAGCAGCTCTGCCTGCGAAACGAGGAGTTTGATCATCGTGCAGCCCTCCGTGGAACGGCTGGGACCAGTAGAAGCATAGAAAACAGAGACAGAAGTTGAATACTATTATATCGAAGAAACTGTCGAACTGCTAGGGTGTGGATTGCGCCGCAAGAGGGTCCGATGTGGAAAAAGGTGTGCAGATCGAGACAGTGAAGGAAGAGTTTTCCACAGGCGGGGACCAGGACGGGGTTTCGCGACAGGATATGGACAGCCTCAGCCGGAGAGCCGGGTTCTGAGATCGAGTATGCGTCTGCGCAGGGAGGGATCCTCCGATGAGAGCTGACGGATGCGGTCAATCGAGTTGAGGACGGTGGAATGGTCTCTGCCGGAGAAGAACCTGCCGATCTCGACAAGAGAGGACTCAGTCATCTCACGAATGAGAAACATGGCTACCTGTCGCGGGATAAGAATGTCCCTGCGGCGCTGCTTGCCCCTGAGCTGAGACGGGGATACGGCGAAGGCTTCGGCGACGGCGGCGGTTATGGATCCGGCGGACAGCCTCTGGGCGGAGGATCCGAACGCGTCGGTGAGAACTCTCTTGGTGAGAGTCAAATCTATCGGGGCACCGTTGATCCTGCTCGATGCGGCCAGCCTGTGGACTGCGCCCTCGAGCTGTCTTACGTTGCTTCTGATCGTCGATGCTATGAAGTCGAGGACCTCTGACGGAAAGAACTCTCCCTCGTCCCGAACCTTGAGTTCGAGAATGGCCATCCTGGTTTCGTAGTCCGGAGGCTGTATGTCCGCAACGAGGCCGGACTGGAAGCGTGAGACGAGCCTTTCCTCGAGACCGGTTATTTCGCCGGGAAGCCTGTCGGAGGTGAAGACGATCTGCCTGCCGGTCTGATAAAGGTCGTTGAACCTGTGGAAGAGTTCCTCCTGTGTCTGGGTCTTGCCGCCGAGGAACTGGACGTCGTCCATGAGAAGGAGGTCGATGTCCCTGTAGATCCGCCTGAACTCGTCGACGTTCTGCCGGCCGAGGGATGTGACGAAAAGATGCAGGAACTGCTCCGAGGAGACGTAGACGAAGCGCTTGTCCGGATGGATTCTCTTTACTTCGTGGGCGATGCCCTGGATGAGGTGGGTCTTGCCGAGCCCGACGCCTCCGTAGATGAAAAGCGGGTTGTAGGAGGGGCTTCCGGGATTCATGGCGACGGCCCGTGCGCCGGCATGAGCCAGTTCGTTGCTCGGACCGGCTACGAACCGGTCGAAGGTATAGCTGGGATGCAGGTAGTTCGAACGGATGGACGGAGAATGAACCTGCCGGACCGGAGCCGGAGGAGGCTGTGCCGGCATGGACGGGGCAAAGGGCGGTGCGGGATCGCCGACGCAGAGAAGACTGAGACCCGGGTGGCCGCTGAGCTCGCGAAGAGATCCCTGGAGCATCTCCCCGTGGTTCGTCATGACGAAATTCGCCATGAACTGGTTCGGGAAGCGGACGATGAAACTGTCCTCCTCGAGGGATTCGAAAAAGGATTTGGAGAGCCAGGTGGTGAACGTGGACTGGGGCATAGTGGTTCTGGCCCTGTCGAGGCACCTGGTCCAGAGGCCGGGTGGATCTGAAAGCATATCGTCGGGGCGTTCCACGAAAACCTAAAGCCTTGTCCGATATGCCGGACAGTTCTTTTCCACAGAGTTGTCCACAGGTTTCACAGACAGCAACTTTCTAGGTATCAAGACGTTACAACGATTCATCGGAAGAAGCCTGAAAAAGATGTCGATTTCGGACAAGCAACTTTTTTTCCATAACGGGCACCGACTTGACAGAACCTTGTTTGAGGAGTAGCATATTTCCCCCAGCCGCCGGATGCGGCAGGCACAATTTTGTCCCGCGGGGACCTCCAGTCAAGCCGTGAAAGAAACACAGACGACCCGTGCGGGTCGACCGGGAGAAGACAGATGAAGCGGACATTTCAGCCCAGCAACCTTTCCCGTGCGAGAAGACACGGCTTCAGGGCCAGGATGGCCACGAGGAACGGCCGCAAGGTCCTGAATGCCAGACGCCGCAGGAACAGGAAGCTCCTCGTCCCGTAGCGGGGCGGGTGGACGGAACGCTCCGGGCCGGCTCTCCGGCAAGCCTGAATTCGAAAGGGTCTTCAGGGAAGGGTGGAGGTTCAGGGGCTCCGTTCTGAAAATCGTATGTTCCGGGAACACCCTGGGCCTGATACGCCTGGGGTTTTCCGTTTCGAGGAAGAGCGGATGCGCCGTCGAGAGGAACCGTTTCAGGAGAAGAGTGAGGGAGACTCTGAGACAGCGGCTCGAAATGCCGCCGGGTACGGAAATGGACATGGTGGTGAGCCCGTCGGTGAAGCTCTCGATGGTGACGAAACGATCCATGGAAGAGGATCTCGAGGCCTTCGTCGCCCTTCTCTCGCAGCATCGGCAGTCCTGAAGATGATCGCGCTGTATCGAAGATGGATGTCCCCGCTGCTTCCAGAGTGCTGTCGGTTCACTCCTTCATGCAGCCTTTACGCCGATACCGCAATAAGAAGATTCGGCCTAGCGAGAGGCGGCCTGATGGCTGCAATGAGGATAATGAGATGCAATCCCTTCTGCGCAGGCGGGGAGGACCCCGTCCCCGGAGGTCCTGAAGATGAGTGACCAGCAGAGGCTTCTGCTCGCGGCGGTTCTCATGTCCCTCGTGCTGATGGCGGGATGGATGCTCGGATCGAGAAGAACCGCGGCGGTAAATGTCGATGCGCCGGCGGATGCC
>Ga0116160_1001961_pt1 | contig 20387 bp, 18 predicted proteins | sample AD_JPNAS2_MetaG_FD_89879 | JGI IMG/M metagenome (GOLD analysis project Ga0116160, IMG submission 89879) | Active sludge microbial communities of municipal wastewater-treating anaerobic digesters from Japan - AD_JPNAS2_MetaG | ecosystem: Engineered > Bioreactor > Anaerobic > Digestate | place...
CATGGTACGACAACGAATGGGGATATTCCAACAGAATAGTTGACTTGATAAAATACATGGCGAATATGTAAGCCGGAGGGATTCTCATGCTGAACAAGAAATCCATACAGGATATAGATGTGAAAGGTAAAAAAGTGCTATTAAGAGAAGACTTTAATGTCCCATTAGATGAAAACGGCAATATTACAGATGACAGAAGAATAAGGGAAGCGCTCCCGACAATTAAGTATCTGAGAGAGCATAATGCAAGGGTTATTCTGATGTCGCACTTAGGGAGACCAAAGGGAAAGTTTAACATCAAATATTCTCTGAAACCGGTGGCCGAAAGGCTGTCCGAGAAGCTTGAAACCGAAGTCAGGCTGGCCGGTGATGTAATTGGAGATGAAGTGAAGGCAATGGTAGAGGACCTTGGGGAAGGAGAAGTAATGCTTCTGGAAAATGTCAGGTTCTATGAAGAAGAAGAAAAGAACGACAGGGAGTTTTCCAGGAAGCTTTCAGCATTAGGTGATATTTACGTAAACGATGCTTTTGGCACAGCGCACAGAGCTCATGCCTCAACTGCAGGGATTGCGGAATACCTTCCTTCGGCTGTAGGATTCCTGATAAAGAAAGAGCTTGACATAATGGGTAAAGCTCTTATTTCGCCGGAAAGGCCGTTTGTTGCGGTCCTGGGCGGTGCAAAGGTCTCCGATAAGATTGGTGTTATAGAGAATCTTCTGGATAAGGTCGATACAATTTTGATCGGCGGCGGCATGGCTTTTACGTTTTTTAAGGCATTGGGTTATGAAACGGGCAAGTCAATACTTGAGGCCGACAAGGTGGAATTGGCGGGAGAGGTACTCAGGAAGGCAGAGGCAAAGGGCGTCAAAATACTGCTTCCGGTTGATACGGTAGTTGCGCAGGAATTCAGCAATGACTCACCCTTTGGGACAGTACCTGCAAATATGATACCCGAAGACCGGATGGGCATGGACATTGGCGAAAAAAGCAGAAGTATATTCACTGAGATTATCAGGGGTGCGAGGACAGTTGTGTGGAACGGACCGATGGGAGTGTTTGAAATGCCAAACTTCGCAAAGGGTACTTTTGAGCTGGCAAAAGCAATGTCAGAGTGCAGCGGCACTACAATAGTCGGCGGCGGCGATTCGGCTGCGGCTGTTGAACAATTGGGCTTTGCTGCAAAAATGACGCATATATCCACAGGGGGTGGGGCGTCTCTTGAGTTTCTCGAGGGGAAATTACTCCCGGGGGTAGAGGCAATAGAAGATAAGCTATGAAATATAACATTACAGTTAGTTGGAGGTATGAAAAATGCGAAAGCCGATAATAGCAGGCAACTGGAAAATGAACAAGACAATTAACGAAGCAGTGAAACTGGTCGAGGACCTTAGACCCCTTGTCAAAGAATCTGACTCTGAGGTAGTCGTATGTCCGGTATTTTTATGCCTCAATGAGGTGGTAAAAACCTTAAAAGGAAGTAATATAAGGGTCGGAGCACAGAATATGTATTATAAAGATAGCGGAGCATATACCGGCGAGATTTCCCCGGTGTTTTTGAAGGATATGGAAGTAGAATATGTAATATTGGGCCATTCAGAGCGCAGACAGTATTTTAAGGAAGATGACTCCGAGATTAACAAGAAGGTTAATGCGGCGCTGGACCACGGACTGAAGCCGATTCTCTGCGTAGGGGAAACCCTTGTGCAAAGGGAGGCAGGCGAGGCTTTTGATGTTATAGCTGCTCAGTTGAAAGGCTGTCTTTCGGGCATGGAAAACAGGGAACTGAATGATCTTGTTATAGCCTATGAGCCTGTGTGGGCAATAGGGACGGGCAAAACCGCAACCAGCAGGGATGCTAATGAGGTTATTGGCTTTATTAGAAAGCAGCTTAAAGAGATGTTTGGGAACGAAATGGCTGACAATGTCAGAATACTTTATGGAGGCAGCGTCAAATCTTCAAATATAAAGGAGCTTATGACCATGCCTGAAATAGATGGGGCCCTTGTAGGCGGGGCAAGCCTTGATGCGGTCGAGTTTTCTAAAATTGTCAGATTTGATTCTTAAAAATAAATATGTTCGGGAGGGTAATAGTTTATGACAGTTATATCTGATATTTTTGCAAGGGAGATATTGGATTCCAGAGGGAATCCTACAGTCGAGGTCGAAGTCGAGCTGGAAGGCGGGGCTCTTGGCAGAGCCGCAGTACCTTCAGGAGCATCAACAGGAGCTTTTGAAGCCGTAGAGCTAAGAGACGGGGATAAGGAAAGGTACTTGGGCAAAGGAGTGCTGACAGCTGTAAGCAACGTGAATGATATAATAGCTCCGGAAATAATCGGCATGAATGCGCTGGATCAGGTTGCCATAGACCAGGCGCTGATAGAGCTGGACGGAACTCCAAATAAAGGAAAGCTGGGAGCTAATGCAATCCTGGGGGTATCACTGGCTGTAGCTCATGCAGCTGCCGATGCTTTGGGACTTCCGCTGTACCAGTATATCGGCGGGGTAAATGCCAAGACCTTGCCTGTTCCTATGATGAACATACTTAACGGCGGAAAACATGCCGATAATAATGTTGATATTCAGGAATTCATGGTTATGCCTGTTGGTGCGGAAAGCTTCAGTGAAGCATTGAGAATGTGTGCCGAAGTTTTTCACAATCTAAAATCGGTGCTTAAATCAAGGGGGTATAATACTGCTGTCGGTGATGAAGGCGGGTTTGCTCCAAATCTGACTTCAAATGAAGAGGCACTTCAGGTTATTGTTGAAGCAATAAACAAAACAGGCTATAAGCCAGGGCAGGATATATACATAGCTATGGATACGGCTGCAACCGAGCTTTATAAGGAAGACGGCAGGTACCATCTGGAAGGTGAAGGGGTTGTAATGACTTCAGAAGAAATGGTAACGTACTATGAAGATCTCATTAATAAGTATCCTGTCATTTCTATTGAGGATGGGCTTTCCGAGGATGATTGGGACGGTTGGAAGCTTCTCACTGAAAGATTGGGCAGACGCGTGCAGCTGGTCGGGGATGATCTTTTTGTTACAAATACGGATAGGCTCTCAAAGGGTATTAAGTTAGGGGTAGCTAATTCCATACTTATTAAATTGAACCAGATAGGCACATTGACGGAAACCCTTGATGCAATTCAAATGGCAAACAGGGCGGGTTATACCGCGGTTGTGTCCCATAGGTCCGGTGAAACGGAAGATGTAACAATTGCAGACCTTGTTGTAGCGGTAAATGCGGGACAGATAAAAACCGGAGCCCCATCCAGAACTGACAGGGTTGCAAAGTACAACCAGCTTATGAGAATTGAAGAAGGATTGGATACAATGTCCGAATATCCGGGCATAAATGCATTTTTCAACCTATAAGTGTATTTCTGTCCAAAATGTTATACAACTTTGAAAAATATGATATAATATGCTTATGCATATTATATCTTTTTCCCCATTATTGTCTTTTACCAGCCTTTGTGCTAAAATGTTGGTTGGAGAATTTAGATACAGGATTGATGAATAAAGGGGAGATAGAGCGAGAAAATAGTAATTACAGAGCGTTTTTTCGTGTTAATGGATAGGTAGTATAGTAGGACGGGAGGTGCAAAGGGTGAGAATAGCCTTAGTAATCATACAGTATATTGTTTGTCTGACACTGATTGTCAGTGTACTGCTGCAGCCTGGGAAGAGCGCAGGGCTATCCGGCTCAATAGCCGGGGGTGCAGAGCAGCTTTTCGGAAAGAAAGTGAGCAAAGGGTACGAGGCCTTATTTTCTAAGCTGACAACAGCAAGTGCGATTCTGTTTATGGTTTTATCTGTTGTGCTGGTACTTGTAAAATAATATTTGATAATAATAGCCTGACACTATGTTGGGCTATATTATGTATAAATAATGTATGCAGTATTACAGCAAATAACATTTATGTATTAGGAGGATTATCGGATGGAATTAATGTTTCTTGCTCCACTGTCTGGGGCACTTGCTCTGGTTTTTGCATGGGTTCTTGCCACCGGTATTGCCAGGAAAGACCCCGGAAATGATAAAATGAAGGAAATTATGGGTTTTATTCATGAAGGGGCTATGGCATTCCTGTTCAGGGAATACAGGGTACTTATTATTTTTGTCGCTGTACTGTCGGTAATAATAGGTGTATTCCTCAAAAGCTGGTTAACAACACTATGCTTTATTGCCGGAGCCGGTTGTTCGGTACTGGCAGGCTATATTGGAATGCAGGTGGCAACAAAGGCAAATGCCAGGACGGCAAATGCGGCACAGAAAGGGCAGAATGAAGCTCTTGGAATTGCATTCAGGGGTGGAGCTGTAATGGGAATGTGCGTTGTAGGTCTGGGGGTTCTGGGCGTAGGTATTTTATATATTATTATAAGAGATGCAAGTATAGTGACCGGGTTTGGCCTGGGTGCAAGTTCCATTGCATTGTTTGCCCGTGTAGGCGGAGGAATATATACAAAGGCTGCCGATGTTGGCGCGGACCTTGTTGGGAAGGTAGAAGCGGGCATACCCGAGGACGACCCGAGGAATCCGGCTGTCATTGCCGACAATGTTGGGGATAATGTAGGCGATGTGGCGGGTATGGGGGCAGATTTGTTTGAATCATATGTAGGTGCTATTATCTCTGCAATAACCCTTGGCGCGATAGTATATGCGGGAAAAGTAGAAGGAGTCCTGTTCCCAATGCTTTTATCAGCTATTGGTATAGCAGCTTCGATTGTCGGAACTGCCTTTGTTAAAACTGATGAAAAAAGTAATCCCCAGAGCGCTCTTAGCAGGGGAACCTATGGAAGTTCGATAATAGTAATAATTGCATCTTTTGTATTGAGCAGGTATATGTTCGGCAATCTGAATGCATTCTGGGCAGTTGCCGCAGGGCTTGTCGTTGGTGCAATAATAGGTTTTCTTACAGAGATATATACTTCCAGCGACTACAAATATGTTAAGAAAATAGCTGCACAGTCAGGTACGGGACCGGCTACCACAATAATCAGCGGTCTTGCGGTGGGAATGCTTTCAACTGTGGCACCGGTGCTTTTCATAGCTTTGGCAGTGCTGGTGTCCTATAAAGTTTCAGGTCTTTATGGAATTGCTCTTGCAGCGGTAGGTATGCTTTCAACAACCGGCATGACGGTTGCGGTTGATGCATATGGGCCTATAGCAGACAACGCAGGAGGTATTGCCGAGATGGCTGGTTTGCCGAAGGAAGTAAGGACTGTGACAGACAAGCTCGACTCGGTAGGAAATACCACTGCTGCGATAGGAAAGGGTTTTGCTATCGGTTCTGCAGCATTGACTGCTCTTGCATTGTTTGTATCTTATTCGCAAGCTGTTAATTTATCAACAATAGACATACTTGATCCTAAGGTAATGGTTGGGTTGTTTTTAGGAGGCATGCTGCCTTTCCTGTTTGCGGCACTTACTATGGAGGCGGTAGGCAAAGCTGCCAACCAGATGATAGAGGAAGTAAGAAGACAATTCAGGGAAATCCCGGGTGTAATGGAAGGCACTGCAAAGCCTGATTACGCAAGATGTGTTGATATTTCCACCTCTTCGGCATTAAAAGAAATGATCATACCCGGACTTTTGGCGGTTATTGTACCCGTAGCCACCGGCATGCTGCTGGGCAAGGGTGCTTTGGGCGGGCTTATTGCCGGTGCAGTTGTCACAGGGGTTCTTCTTGCAATTATGATGGCAAACGCCGGCGGTGCATGGGACAATGCAAAGAAATACATAGAATCCGGTGAACTCGGAGGCAAAGGAAGCCAGGCGCATAAAGCAGCGGTTGTAGGGGATACTGTCGGAGATCCCTTTAAGGATACGGCAGGGCCTTCAATGAATATACTTATAAAGCTTATGACAATTGTTGCATTGGTATTCGCTCCACTATTCATGTAGAAGTGTTATTGTCTGGATTATATTTAATTTAAGCAAGTAATTATACAATATTAGGGAGATGCAGTTTATACTTCATCTCCTTGTTTATTATCTGCAAGGGAATACCCGGGCTTTCTCGCAGCTCGAATCCCGTATCCGAAAAATGTATCGCATTTTTCAATAAAATGATTATTTGAATGTTATGGGTTAAATGTGATAATAATATCATTTAGAGTGGGGGTGTTTTAGTGAACAATACAATTAGTGAATTGGCAAATGAGTTTTATTATAAGGGTAACAATACAGGAGTGCTGCTTATTCACGGATTCACAGGAACTCCCTACGAAATGCGCCTTCTTGGAGAATTTCTCAGGAGCAAAGGATATACGGTAAAGGGAATTCTCTTAAAAGGGCACGGCACAATACCGGAAGACATGAAAAAAAGCAGTTATAGGGATTGGATTCATGGAGCCGTCGAAGGTTACAAGCTGCTGAAGCAGGAATGCGACGAGGTATTTGCGGCGGGCTTTTCCATGGGCGGCCTGTTATCCTTATACCTTGCAAGAAATTATGATATAAAAGGCGCAGTAACCCTTTCGGCCCCTATAAGAATACAAGGCAGAAAAGCTGCCTTGTCTTACGTCGAAAATAAATTTAAGACCTATATGCTAAAAAAAACACATAAAGGGGGTATTAATGCAATAGGCTATGATAAATCTCCAATAGTCAGTGTGTTTAACCTGTTTAAGCTCATATGGTATGTAGATGCAAACCTTGGCCATATAGAAAAACCCGTGCTGATTATGCAGTCTTATGGTGACATGACAGTCAGTCCTGTGAGTGCAAATATCATATACAATAATCTGGGCTCAAAGGATAAAAGTATAGTTTATCTGCAAAAAAGCGGACACGTGATAACTTGCGACAGTGAAAAAAATCAAGTTTTTGAAGAGGTATATAATTTTATTAAAGGCAAATCGGCCTTCAAAGGAAAAAGGGATAATTAAGAAGAGAGGTGAAGAGAAATTGATTAGTGAGGAAAAAGGAATCAATCAGGAGGCCAAGAACAAGTTGTTATCCTTCATGCGGGAGGGAGCGTACAAACCTTTATCATATAATGAGCTGATACAAGCTTTCAAGGAGGATTCCATCCAGACATCGGAATTTGAAAAAATAGTCGACTCATTACTTGAAGAGGGAAGCATAATAATAACAAGGAAAAATAAATATGGCGTTACGGAAAAAATGAATATGGTGCCGGGCAGGATTCAGGGAAACAAGAAAGGTTTCGGCTTTCTCATACCGGATAACAGAGACATAGGGGATATTTTTGTACCTGCGGAGAATCTTAACGGTGCAATGAACAATGACAGAGTAATTGTAAGGCTGACCTCCGGAGGATCAGACACCAAGAAAAGCGAAGGCGAAGTAATAAGGATTCTGAAGAGGGCAAACAAAAAAGTTGTAGGGACCTTTGAAAGCGGAAAGGGCTTCGGATTTGTGATGCCTGATGACACAAGGATATATCAGGATGTTTTTATATCAAAATCAGATTTTAACGGAGCAAGGAACGGGTGCAAAGTAGTAGCCGAGATAACAAGATGGCCGGAGGCGAGAAGGAACCCGGAGGGTGTTATTGTAGAGGTTATAGGCCATAAGGATGATGCCGGAGCAGATATAATATCAATCATCAGGGCTTATGACCTGCCCGAAGAATTTCCCCCGGAGACGGAAAGCCAGGCTTCCAAAATACCGGAATTGGTTTCTGAAGAAGATATCAAAAAAAGAAAAGACCTCAGAAATAGAGTAATAGTTACGATAGACGGTGAAGATGCAAAGGATCTGGACGATGCGGTATCCCTTGAAGTATTGCCAAACGGCAACTATCTCTTGGGTGTGCATATAGCCGACGTGAGCCATTATGTTTTTGAAAACTCATATTTGGATAAGGAAGCTTTGAAAAGAGGGACCAGTGTCTACTTAATCGACAGGGTGGTGCCTATGCTTCCAAAGAAGCTTTCCAACGGCATATGCAGCTTGAATCCCCAAATAGAGAGGCTTACTTTAAGCTGCGATATGGAGATTGACAACAAGGGCAAGGTAAAAAAGTATGAGATCTATGAAAGCGTAATAAAAACAAAGGAAAGAATGACTTATGAAAATATAAATAAGATACTTGCCGGCAATGATCCTAAAACTATTGAAAGATACAGTAACCTGATAGAAACCTTTAAGCATATGGAAAAGCTCATGGGAATACTGAACAGCAGGAGGCGCGGAAGGGGAAGCATCGATTTTGAATTTGACGAAACCAGGATCATATTGGATGAAAAAGGAAAGCCTTTAGAAATAACGGCCTATGAGAGAGGAACATCAGAGAGAATAATTGAGGAATTCATGCTTGTATGCAACGAGACCATTGCCGAGCATATGTATTGGAAAGAGGTGCCCTTTATATACAGAGTCCATGAAGACCCTGACATAGAAAAGCTTCAGGCTTTCAACGAGTTTATATTCAATTTCGGATATCATTTAAAAGGAATTAATGATGTTCACCCGAAAGTGCTGCAGCAGCTTACCGATCAGATTAAGGGAACAAAAGAGGAGAGGATAATTAGCACACTTATGCTGCGTTCTTTGAAAAAAGCGAGATATACTTCTGAAAGCATGGGACATTTCGGACTTGCAGCGAAGTATTACTGCCATTTTACCTCTCCGATAAGAAGGTATCCCGACCTTATGATACATAGGATAATAAAAGAGGATATTCACGGAAAGCTTAATGAAAAAAGATTGCTGCATCTTCAATCAATAATTGAGGATATTGCGGAGCAGTCCTCTATCAGAGAGCGGGCGGCGGAGGAAGCGGAAAGGGCAGTTGAAGATCTCAAAAAGGCAGAGTATATGAAAGACAGGATTGGGGAGGAATATGACGGAATAATTTCCAGTGTCATCTCTTTCGGAATGTTTGTCGAATTGGAGAATACAATTGAAGGATTAGTACATATGAGCAATATGGAGGATGATTATTATCAATACGATGAAGTGCATCATATGCTCATTGGCGAAAGATACAGAAAGACTTACAGAATTGGCGACCATGTGCGCATAAAAGTTCAGAATGCCGATATTACAAACAGGACAATAGATTTTGTTTTGGCTTGAGATTACAATTTTATTTCATTATTGCTTTTGCGTTGACATAGGCATTAAGGATGATATAATATATATGCGCCAGGTTTCTAATGATAATTAACTGCGTACCGGCTATAGAATAACACGTTGTGGGGTTTAACAATGAACAGCAGCATAAAAACAATTGCACAAAATAAAAAAGCGAGACACGAATACTTCATTGAGGATTCTTATGAAGCCGGTATCGAACTTTCGGGCACGGAAGTAAAATCCGTAAGGAAAGGCAGCGTCAACCTGAAGGACAGCTACGCAGGGATAGAAAAAGGCGAGATTTATGTCTACAATATGCACATAAGTCCTTATGAGCAGGGTAACATTTTCAATAAGGATCCCATGAGGACAAGAAGGCTTTTGCTGCACAAATATGAGATAAATAAGCTCATAGGATATGTACAGCAGAAAGGCTATACTCTGATACCTCTCTCGATTTACCTGAAAGGCAGTCTGGTAAAGGTTCAGCTTGCAGTTGCAAAAGGCAAAGAGCTTCACGATAAACGCCGTGATATTGCAGAGCGAGATGCCAAAAGGGAAATGGAAAGACAGTTCAGGGGGAAAGAATATTGAACAGACACGAGATACGAGATGCGAGACACGAGAGTTCAGATGGGCTTCGAAGAAAAGATATGTCATTCTGAACGCAGCGAGGAATCTTGACCCAAAGGGAATTCATAATAGTTAATTAATTTGGGGGCGTAATGGTTTCGACGGGGGTAGTTGAGGCCATGGCAGCGAGCGGTGGTCCCAGAGGCACCTAAAAAAGCTGGAAACTTAAATTTAAACGCTAACGAAAATTACGCGTTAGCAGCCTAAGGGCTGCTCGTTCAACCCGGGGTTCCCGCACCTTGGGATTGGGCGTCATTTAGCGGGGTACGTCACTGCCAAAGCTTTGAGGCGGCTGACGCATTAATGAAGCTACTGAAGCTGTAAGCCTGCTTTTGGGCGTGCAGCGGAGGGAATGTCAAATCAAAAGCTGCGCTCGGAGAAGCTGTGACCAAGATGCTTTCGGACAGCGGTTCGATTCCGCTCGCCTCCACCAAATAAGGACGATAATATTGATACAGTAAGTGTCAACATTATCGTCCTTGTTTTATGCCCAAAAAGCCTCAAAACACCGGTTTTTCTGAACTTTTTAGGTATTTTGCTCTATCATCCCTCCTATGAGTTACAGTAAATTTCTCCTATTTAGCGGTCTTTCCATACCCGCGCTAACGATTACCCGAAGGGGGTTTCGCTTTTGAAAGGGGGTTTCATTTTTACACGTGGGGGTGTTCACCATCGCTAACGAAAGAGTGCTGGGGGGAATCAATCTTACAAATCGGCAAATTGCCGCAGTAATTGACAGCCGAGAGTGTCATTGGGGAACTTCATGGAGCAAGTACCTTCGAGACGGAATCCGCTTACTGTTTAGCGATGATAAAGCGTAGAATCTCCCCTGATTTCACACAGAACCTTAGTAGAGATACCGAACACTCCAACTGATTTTTTACTCCGTATCTAAACGAGGCTTTGGTAAATAAGATGATGTAATCTGCAGCAGACACAATCAAGTTTAATATTTTAATAATAAAAAAATACCCCTTCATACGCATTAACTGCATTAAGGGGCATTCGTATTACTTATATAACTACTTCTCTTATTCTTTTTCCTCGTACGCATAATACACTGATATCAGGAACGTACCGATTTGAAGTCAGATATAAGTTCCGTCCTGTTGGTGCAACCGGTGCGTTTCAGGATATTTTTCATATGGAATTTCACCGTGCTCTCCGTCAGGAACAGCTCGGCGGCGATTTCCACATTGGAACAGCCCTTGACCACCAGCCGGAATATACGGCATTGCTGGGCGGTAAAGCCGAAACGTGCCTCGTAGGTTGAGAGCAGCACCTCCATGTTCTCTTGCTCGGGTAGTGCAGGCATATAGAGCCTGTAGTACAGCGCAAAAAACATTAGGCAGCAGAGGACAAAGATTCCGGCGTTGATGCAGGTGAGCGCTGTCTGGTTTCCTTCGAGGTAAACACCGCCCAGCGTGCCTAAACCATCGCCAAGCCGTCCCGCTAGCAACCCAAATACAGCCATAGGCAGAAGCTGTGTGCATTTCGCAGCGATATCGGCAAACAAAACGATGCGGTACACGGAGAAAAAACCGTAGAAAATGTAGCTGAACGTACTCATCACCGCCGCTGCGCCCACTTCATCCTTCAGTGCCAGACTGACGAACGGGAAAATCAACGCCACGATGCAGCAAACCGCGCCGTAGCGCCGGTTTCTGTCGCTCACGACACCTGCGATGATAAGCCCCACCGCGTAGAATATCCGGGTAAACACCGGATCGTAGACCGTAGATATGTCTGCACAGGAGAAAAAGTAACCAAGCCCGTTGACAACCGAGCACAACAGCGGCACGGAAAGAGCAAGCAGGATAAATTTCTTGTCAAGCAAAACTGAGCTGCTCTCTAACTCTGCCTCGGGGCTGATTGGCTCTATAAAGCGCACCATTACGACGGACATTGTTGCCAGAACAAAGAAGGTGACCAGCGACCAGTTTCCTTGCAGCAGTGCACCGCCGAAGGGCAGAGATATAAGCCATGTCCCAATGCTGCCGATGGCGTAAGACATGCCAAATACCCGGCCGCGGCACTTCATTGGGATATGCGAAGAAAGCCGTGTCAGGTACACACCAGACAGCAGCCCGATACAGAGGTTCATAGCAAGGCCGGAGAGCATGACAAGTATGCCGTTACTAAGAAGCAGCGCGGCAACTGTAAATGCAAAAGTCAGTACAAGGGATGCCACCGCGAATCGTCTGCCTTCGACGGCAGCAGATCTGCGCCGCAGAAGGAGCGCAAATGCTCCGATGCCGACAGCCTGCGCTACATAGTACAGTACCTCAGTCAGCAGTGTGACCTGTGCCGGGTCATAAAACGTAAGCAATCGGTACAACACAGATATGAACGCGGTGCCAGTCCAGAGAAACACCTGTCCGACGACTAGCGCATATAAAACAGTTTTCTTCGCCATGATTTTACTTTCTCACTATTCTTGATGCTTTGATGTCATTTTACTACTTTTTCCCTGTCCGTGCAATTCGCATAGCGACCTGTTTACCTGTTAAAAACCAGACTGTACCAAAACCACCCCTCCTTATTGGTTCTCTGTACCATGTTTGGACTATACTTTTCCACCCATTCCGCCTATACTGACTGCAGGAGGTGGTATTCGTGAACGATAACCGACAGACATTCCCTTATGAAAAAGCTGTTATTTTAAACGCTCTGTACGACGCAATGGACGCACTGTCTTTCACCATTGACTCATCCAATAGCAGCAGGGGCACGCTCATCATGTCATCGCAGACCTTCCCTGAGCTTGGTGGCAGGATCGCAGTGTCTCCGTTGCTATCCTCAGATGGTGCGATGGTTGAGGTGTTTCCAAAAGGCGACGGCGAGGCGCAGACTGAGTGGATTGCCGAGCTTTTCGATGAAGTCAGATCATTGCTGGAAAGAGTGAGACTTAAGGAGGAAAAGAAATGAAAACAAGGAACAAAATATTTGCAATGCTTCTGTGCCTGTGCATGGCGGTCACATTGCTGCCGGCAACGGCGGTGGCAGCGAACACGGGCGATAAGCCCCGCGATATCACCTTTGAACTTGCGATGGCATCCGACCTGAAAGGACTCGGTCTATTTGAGGGTGTCGGAACAAACTCGGACGGAAGTACGAACTTCGAACTAAAGCGCGTTCCTTCAAGGCTTGAAGCGCTGGTCATGCTGCTTCGCCTCCTTGGAAAAGGTTCGGAGGCAAAGGTATATTCCGGCGCATGTCCGTTTATCGACGTACCCAGCTGGGGACAGCCCTATGTGGCATATGCTTATGACAACGGACTGACCAATGGCATCTCGCAAACAAAGTTCGGTATGGGCGAAGCTTCCTGTGCGATGTATCTGACATTCGTGCTGCGTGCACTAGGCTATTCCGATGCGGGCGGCGCAGACTTCACATGGAATGACCCTTTCACTCTGGCAGCGAACAAAAAAATAATGCCGGAGGGCGTGGATACAAAGGAGTTCTGGCGGGCGGACGTCGTCGCTGTCTCCTACGCAGCTCTCTATGCGGCGAAAAAGGGCGGAACGCAGACTCTCTCTGAAAGCCTTGTGGTGCAGGGAGTGTTCACCTCCGCGCAGTTTGATGAGATCACTGACGAGCGCCTGCTGCTCGCGCATACGATACCCGAGCTGCGGCTCGAGGGCGACTGGCCCTGTCCGAAGGAACTGCTGCTGAAGAAATGGGCAGAAACATACCCTTATTACTGCCGGTATCACGGTCTTCCGACCAAGATACTGACCGAGGGTGTCACGTGGAAATGGGACGGCGGCGTACACGGCTCGGACTATGTGGAATACGATGCCGCGACAAACTCGGTACTCATGAACCGTGTGAATCAGAGCCGTTATTTCAGCGACGATTTTCATTATGACTATGAGGATCTCTTCCTGCAGTGTATGCACGAGACCTCGCACCTCTTCTGGCAGGCGGGCAGCGAGAACATCATGACCGGCTTCGGCCAGTGGGCGTGGGAGGCGACGGCGCTTGTGGCAGAGAGCATGTTTTTCGCCGAGCGTTACAATGACTATAACCACTCTAATATCCGCCGCTTCGACTGCACCGAATTCTGCGGCTGGGATGCTGTCAACGGTGTTTTCAGCGATTCCTGTAAGTATGACCGAACCATAGCCAACGGCTCGGCCACGGATACCTTCATTTATCTGTGCAGCGTGCTTTCTGACGAGGGAGAGTGGAACTACTTTACAAAGGTCAACGGGCTGCGTATTCAGCTCTTTGAGAAGACCGGCGAGCTGAAGGTCACACTCGACAAGTACGCCGCATTGCTTGACGGGGCGGCGGAGGGCAGAACGATCGATGGCATGAAGCCCTCGGATTGGTTCCGCGCACGTGCCGTCTCCAATACCGACGGCGCGGTCGGTGATTACTTAATCACGTACCCTTTTCGCTCCATCGATAACTCCGCTGCCGTGTCCTTCGCCTGCTGGAACAGATATGTCGACGGGCAGGGGGACAAGCGGGAGAAGGCCTACGCAAACCAGAGCATCGAGTTCAAGGCATTTACCCCCTCAGGGGCGCTCGTCGGCAGTGAGACGGTACAGACAGATGATTGCGGCATCGGCGGAACCGAGCTTAAGCTCTCTCCTGGCATACCCGACAATACAGCTATAAAGGTCACGGCCACGACGACCATCGGCGGCAAGACCGTGACAGCCAGCACCTATACGATCTATGACCAGTTCTGGGTCAAGCCCGACGTCAAGGAGCAGATGTACCTCATACTCCTCGATGCGGACGGCAATATCGTCACCGATGTAAAGGCGGCGGACGTGAAGGTCACGGGTTCGAAGTCCGTCGATACCTCGGCGCTTTTCGGCGGCGTGCTGGTTCTGACCGTCGCGACCGGCGACACCGCTAATATCAGCATCGGCGGCAGCACGTTCACGCTCTCCCAGCCCATCGGCGTGCGCGTCGTGCCGGTCACAGTCCGGTAACGCTGCAGGAGTAAAACTGCTTAAGTACGAAAAGAAGAAGTTATGAAACTGGAATAATTTCTTGCATTACTGCTTTGCCTGTGCATGCCGGTTATGCTGTTGTCGATGACGGCACTGGCGCAGTGCGATGCGGCGGTAAAGTAAATATCGGCAAAATGCCCCTTCATGCGCATTATCTGCATGAAGGGGCCGCTGACGATGAGGATGATATGATGTTTGTATTTGAAAAGGTTATAATGAAATAAAAGAAGTGGAGCATCAACGCTCCGACAATATTATCGCCATTGGCTGGAGAGATATGGGCGACCTTAAGCTAATTGAAGGCAATCGCGATGCGTTTAAAGATCAGTAGGTTAAGTGCCAGTCTGTCAACCTGTCAACTTATTAGTATGAAATCATAGAAGAAAAGCCTTCCAGGGATTTACTATCAAAAAAACATGCAATATGGTATAATATGGAACAAGATGTTGCTTGTTTGGTGACAGGTAAGGATATAGATAAAGGATATTTTCGTAAGCTCCTTAACGAAAGCAGACAGCCGATGCGCTATAAGTTGATAAGTTGACTTGCACCATAACCTGACTAAAACTATTGACAAACAATATTTGGGACGCTATAATTATAACGAACGTTAAGTAAAGGATGTGCTTTATGATAGAAAAGGATTTACGAGAGCGAATAAAGGAAGTGGCAGTTGAGCATTTCAACATTAACGGTTATCATGGAACAACGATACGTAATATCGCCAAAGACGTGAATTGCTCTCTGCCTATGATCTATTATTACTACAAGAATAAAAAAGAATTGTTTGATGAAATTATTAAAAAGGAATATTTTAATCTTTTAGAAAAGCAAGCATCACTCTTGAAAATTGACAATGTCATTGATTTTTATACAAAGTTTATTTACGATTTGAACTCCTTGAGCAGCTACGATAAACAAGTTTATCGGCTTGGAATCAAGGTTTACCTATCATTCGACGGCGATGAGGAACTAATGAACCTTATGGATGAGTGGGAGAAGAGTATACTGCCCAGACACCGTCAGATTCTCAAGCCCTACATGAAGAATATTGATAATGAAATAGCGGTAGTGAGAACACTGGTGCATTTATTGGAAACACTGATAGAAAGTATCGTCGTCAAAAATAGGTTTTTATCTGAAAAAGATATCCGGGAAGAGATTTCAATCGTGCTTCATGGGTGTAAATGATTTATTTTACGCATTGCATAACGAACGTTATAATAAAATAATTAAGGAGAGATAAAAATGGATATCGAGAAGAGATTTGCCCTATTGCAGAATACCTACGCAGCATCTATAGCCGAAACTGCAAATACTTATGATAAGCTAAAGATGCTTGACACAGTCGTGGAGAAAAGAAAAGAAAGGCAGGCACAGACGGCGCCATATTTGAATCAGCAATTGGGCATTCAAAGCTTTGAAGACGTCTTCTATACGCTTTCAGAAATCTATGGCTGCGCAAATTGGTCGGTGAAGAAAACTGAGGACGGTTATGTTGCTACAGCGACTTCATGTAAACTCTGTGCGCTGTCAAAGAAGATGGGAGGAGCAAACCCCTGTAATGGCTGGTGTCTTGATCCTATGCTTGCTATGTTATCCGACGTGGGCAAAATCGATAGCAAGCATATAGCTGTTGAAAGCACATTAATGGCCGGGGACTGTTGTAAAGTGTTTATCAATGTTCAGGAGGTTAAGTGCCAGTCTGTCAACCTGTCAACTTATTAGTATGAATCATAGAAGAAAAGCCTTCCAGGGATTTACTATCAAAAAAACATGCAATATGGTATAATATGGAACAAGATGTTGCTTGTTTGATGACAGGTAAGGAGATGATAGGTTGGCCAGACCTTGGAGGGAAGAAATCAAAGGTGGATACTATCATGTAATAGCGAGGGGAAACAATCGCGAGTATATATTTAATAAGGATATAGATAAAGGATATTTTCTTAAGCTCCTTAACGAAAGCAGACAGCCGATGCGCTATAAGTTGATCGGATATGTATTAATGGACAATCATTATCACTTACTAATTCAAACAATGGATATAAAATTACAAAAGATAATGCACCAGATTAATAATAAGTACAGTAAGTATTTCAATGCCATATATGAAAGATGCGGGCATGTTTTTCAAGGAAGGTACAAGGCTTCCCTCATTAGAGACGAACGATACCTTATAAAGGTATTGGCATATATACACCAAAATCCTGTTAAAGCGGGCATATGCAAAAGGGTTGAGGATTATAAATGGAGCAGCGATAAGTTCTATAGAAAAAAGTTGAATGGGTTTATTGAGACAAGGACAATGATTGAAATTATAGAAAAGGGATTTAGTGACAGTAAAAAGAATTATAGGGAAATAATGGACGAGGTCGTGGAGACTGACTACGATACAATAAATGAAATCGGGGAAAAAGCATACGAAATAATGATGAAGAGTATTGCAAATACAGATAATAGGCCAAGCTTGGATGAAATATTGTCAGAGTCTATAGCGGATACTGAGATAGAAAAGTATATTATGAAAGGCACAAGAGAAAGCAAATACAAGGTATATAAGTTGAAATATGCAGAGAAAGCGCACGGATATGGATATACCCTAAGGGATATAGGCTTACATATCGGACAGTCAGGTAATTCAATATGGAAGCTCCTGCGCAACCAATAAGTTGATAAGTTGACAGACTGGCACCTTATTCTTGAAAGTAAATTCCCGCCATTCCGTCACGAAACGGCGGGAACCCAAGATAATGATTAGAAGTAAGCGGGTTCATGCCAGAGATAGACTTCTGTACCGAGTCCCATTTCTTTGGCACGGTTGTATACCACATAATTGATGGCAATGTCCGTGGCGCAGATGCCGAGCGTCTCGTAGTAAATGGTGTCGGTGGGACTGGTTCGCAGCTTTTCCTGGCTGAGCAGGACGCGGCCTATGACTGCGATCTTTTCCTTGTCGAGCTTGCCTTCCATTGTCAGATCGGCAAACGGGAAACCCTTGTCTTCAAGACGGCCGACAAAATCCATACCGTACTTATTGAACGCAGTAAGCACCGTCTCCGGCTTGTAGTCCCAAATGGAGCCCGGAGAATGGAAGGAGCCCTTCTTAACCCATTCCGGCGGCACATATTCATCACCGACAGCGATGCCGGAGGTGCAAGTGTAGGCGATATCTGCGTCTGCTATGGCCTCGGGGCAGGAATTAACAATTTCAAACTTGTAGCCAAGCTTCTCCCAGCGCTGCGCGAAGGCTTCCGCCTTTTCCCGACGTAGATCATAAACACGGCAGGTTTTGATGTTGTGCATGACCTTGCTGGTGGCGAGAATGTGCGCGTCCTGGATTGGGCCGCAGCCGATTAGGCCAAGGATCTCCGAATCCGGATTAGCGCCATACTCCGCACCGAGCGCACTGCCCGCACCGGTACGCTGGTCGCTGACAATTTTATCGTCCATCACACATATCGGCAGACCGGTGTCGTAGTTGTACAGCGTAAGCAGGCCATTGGAACGCGGCATGCCGTACTTGACCGGGTTGTCTGGGTTGGCAGGAATGCTCTTGACACCCGCAATCTGCATTTCCTCAGAATTGATAATTGCACCATGAATGCCAATCTTCCGACTACCGCCGAGCTTCTTGTCCCAAGTTACGCGCAGCAGATTAGCCTCGTTAATTTTGTCCTGAACCAGCCACTTGTTGACCTTGCGAACCTGCTCCAATACGAGATCCATGTCCCATGCGCCTGCTTTGATGACTTCTTCCTGAGAGAGCCATAATACTTTTACTTCTTTACTCATACAATATGCTCCTTTCCGACAATATATATTTATCTGTTGACAAAATACTAATGGTGGGTTAGTATTAGTAAAAATTAGATAACTAAAGGTTTTCTGTTTTCCCTGCTGGCATAAGCATAAACCGTGGAGTCACTCCATAGTCAATAGCTTTTTTCAAACTTTTAAAATTTTGTCATGCTCCTTGGAAATCTGTCTACAGCAATGTTTGCTGTAGAAAAAGAGGGGGAAGATTCATGAACAGTGTTACGATCGGCCGTCTGGCTGAACGGATAGGTATCTCCACCGATACCATTCGCTATTACCGGGACTTGGGCTTGCTGCACCCAAAACGATGTGAGAACGGGTATTTTGAATATATGCCGTCCGATGCACTAACCGTGCTCTATACGCGTGAATTGCGTGGGAATGATTTGCCACTGAAAACGATCCGGTCTTCCTTTGAGAATATGAAGCTGGATACGTACTATAATACTCTCAGCGAGAATGAGCGTCGGCTTTCGCACGATATGGAGATGATGCTGCTGGAGTTGGAGCGCATCAGGGAAACGCAAAAATACATCAGCTGCGGAATGCGTCTGCTTCGCGATGGGGTCACGGAGGTCTACGAAGGTTCTGATACTTGGACGATCTGCACTTTTGATAGTGAAGGTTTTCACGACGGCAGTCTGATGGTCTGGACAGAGAATTTCCCTTTTTCGTATGTCGTCATAAAGATTTCTCTTGATGAGTTGCAACGGCGGCGAGGCGCTGATCCCTTTCTTATCTCCGTCGGTTGCGGGGCGTTGGATAAATATGTCCGCCGCCTCAATTTGCCGCTTGGGAAGTATGCGGTGCTGCACCCTGCAGCTAATTATGTGCGAGCCTGCATTACACTGCGTGATCCCTTTTCTATTACATCAAACGATATTCGACCTCTCAGCGATTATGCGGCTGCGCACGCACTTCGTTTCACCGATTGTATCGGAGCTAGGCTGCTTTTCATTGAAGATTTTTACCGCTGTCCACTCTACTACTTTATGATCTGGGCTCGTGTTGACACAGCCTGAAATTTTGTTGTCTTCCTGCCAGAGAGTTATTGTATGAATTTTTATTATATCATTTTGGGCTATCTGAAAATAAGGACTTGTGGGCATGTAAAAAAACATATAAATTGCAGTTTATATGCAACCCATAATATGTAAATTCATATATTGTCAAGTAATTATCGGCGGATGTCAAGGTCGTAGCTGAACGAAGCTCATTTTAACCTTTACATCCCCACTTATTCATCCCGATGTCCGCGGTTTGTATAGCAGACTGACTGCCTTCCGGTGAGGACGGGGTTTAGTACAGCGTTCAAATGCTTTCTTCTTTAGCCAGCTAAATTGTTAGCGGACTTGCATCTCAGTATCCTTCTTGGATAGTTGTTAATCCATTTTCTATATTTTATCTTTTCTTTCATAGTCAAATTTTCTCTTAGCAATATCTCAATATTGTATCGTTTTCAATAACATTTAGTCTTATGCTGTACGCTTCATAATATATTTCAACTTTTTATCTGTTCAATAATATCGACCTCCTTTAGATTAAATGGTATTATTAAAATATGATTATAAGGATTACCAATATAAACTAATTGCAATAAACTGTCCTTAGTATATTTTATAGTCAGGTGATGAAAATTGTGATGAGAAGACGATTTGATTTGATATTAATCTTAATGCTTTTATTTATGTATCTATCTCCATTCCTAGTGCCGCTAGTTGACGCAGAGACTGAAACCATCCGTGTAGCGTTCAATTCTAACGTAATACCCTATCATTTCGTTGATAAGGATGGTAATTTTCAAGGCATGCATATCGACATGATGAATTGGATTGCCAGCCAAAAGAATCTACAAATTGTTTATGTCCCATATGGGACCAATAGTGAGTGCCTAAATGCGCTAAATA
>Ga0116160_1001989_pt1 | contig 20200 bp, 18 predicted proteins | sample AD_JPNAS2_MetaG_FD_89879 | JGI IMG/M metagenome (GOLD analysis project Ga0116160, IMG submission 89879) | Active sludge microbial communities of municipal wastewater-treating anaerobic digesters from Japan - AD_JPNAS2_MetaG | ecosystem: Engineered > Bioreactor > Anaerobic > Digestate | place...
CCGTGTTCGACAACCCCTACATACTCATCACCAAGAAGAAGATCCGCAACATCCAGGAGATACTGCCCCTGCTCAAGGTCGCCGTGCAGCAGGGCAGGAAGCTTCTCATCATCGCAGAGGACGTCGAGGGCGAGGCGCTCGCGACCCTCATCGTCAACAAGCTGCGCGGCACGTTCACCTGCGTCGCGGTCAAGGCCCCGGGCTTTGGCGACAGGCGCAAGGCCATGCTGCAGGACATCGCCATTTTGACCGGCGGCCAGGTCATTTCCGAGGAGCTCGGCATGGACCTCAAGGAGGCCAAGATCGACCAGCTCGGCACCGCACGCCAGGTCAAGGTCACCAAGGAGAACACCACCATCGTCGAGGGCACGGGCGATCCGAGCGAGATCAAGGCCCGCATCAGCTCCATCCGCGCGCAGATCGAGGAGACCACCTCCGATTACGACAAGGAGAAGCTGCAGGAGCGCCTCGCCAAGCTCGCGGGCGGCGTCGCGGTCATCTCCGTGGGCGCGGCCACCGAGGTTGAGATGAAGGAAATCAAGCTGCGCATCGAGGACGCGCTCAACGCGACCCGCGCGGCCGTCGAGGAAGGCATCGTGCCGGGCGGCGGCGTGGCGTTCGTCAACGTCATCGACCGCGTCAAGGCGCTCGCCGCGAAGTATGCCGGGGACGTCCGCACCGGCGCGAACATCATCGTGCGCGCGCTCGAGGAGCCCGTGCGCCAGATCGCGACCAACGCGGGCGTCGAGGGCAGCGTGGTCGTGGAGAACATCAAGCGCTCCGGCAAGGCCGGCTACGGCTACGACGCCCGCGCGGACGAGTTCGGCAGCATGGCCGACAAGGGCATCATCGACCCGACCAAGGTCGCCCGCAGCGCGCTGCAGAACGCGGCCTCCATCGCCGCGATGGTGCTCACCACCGAAAGCCTCGTGTGCGACATCCCCGCGCCCGAACCCGCGGCTCCGGCCGGCGGCGCAGGCGGCATGGGCGGGATGTACTGAGAGTAATTGACAATTGACAATGGACAATTGACAATCAAATGAAACGCTGCGGCCGCCCCGAGGGGCGGCCGCAAGTTATCCTTTGGCCGCGCGTTCGCTTTTATCCTTCCGAAACGCGGCGTATATTTTTAAGAAGTTGTGCAATTCTTTGCGCAATGCTATACTTCTACCAATAAATGGGGAGGGGTATCGTATGCTGAAAAGGATTCCGAAAGCGCTTTCCCTGTTTCTCGCGCGCTGTCTGGTTCTCTGCTGCTGCTCCGGCTGTGCGCTGCTTTTTTCCGGAGAAAAAACCTGGTCGTTCGGCGCGCGGGAAACGCCGGATGCAGGCGGCGAAGCGACCGCCCCCGCGCAGGCCGGGCAGACGGATGCTCCCGCGCCGACCGGGTCGGCCGGGCCGACCGAGCCTGCGGGGAACGCCGCCGCCTTCCGTGAAACCGTGCTCGCCTCCACGGACGCGTGCGTCGTAACCGCGACGGGCTTCGAGCCGGACGGCCTCTGGGGCCCGACGTTCACGATACTCGTCGAAAACAAATCCGAAAAGCCGCTCATGCTCGTCGCCGAGGACGCGACGGTCAACGGCTTTATGTGCGATCCGTTCTGGATGTGCGAGGTGCCCGCGGGCAAGAAGGCGAACTCGGAAATGAGCTGGTCGGATACCGCTCTGGCGGCCTGCGGCATCAATTATCTCGATATCGTCGAATTCACGCTGCGCGCGTACGATGTCAACGATTACGGCGCGCCCGCCGCGCTGCTCGAGGCCGTCGAGATCCAAATGGAACATTCCGCCCCCCTGCCGCCCGTGGGCGAGGTCGTCTACGCGAACCCATACCCCAAGCAGACGCTCGTCGACAACGGGCTTTTCCTCATCGCCCTGGACAACTACAATCCCGACGACGGCTGGGCCGCGACGCTCGCCCTGTACATCGAGAACAGGTCGGACAAAACGCTCAACTTTACGATGGACGACGCCGTCGTCAACGGCTTCATGTGCAGCCCGTACTGGAGCTGCGAGGTCGCGCCGGGCAAAAAGGCGATCTCCGCCGCGTCCTGGACGCTGGATCTCCTCCACAAGAGCGGCGTCAATTATCTCGATACGCTCGCGTGCAGGCTTCGCGCCTACGATGCGGACGACTGGACGGCGGACGATCTCTACAACGAGCCGCTTTCGCTCCGGCTCTCCAACGCGTCCTCCCTGCCGCCCCTGAGGGAAATGGAGTTCGCGGGCGGCTTCAGGGAGCAGACGATCGTCGACGACGGCCTGCTCACGCTGATCGCCCTGGACTTCAATCCGGACGGCGACTGGGGCCCGACGCTCGTGCTCTACTGCGAGAACAAGACCAACAAGACCCTCACGCTCACGATGGAGGACGTTTCGGTCAACGACTTCATATGTCCGCCCTACTGGTATCTGGAGGTCGCGCCGGGCGCGAAGGCATACTCCGAGTGCAGCTGGTCGACTCCGGACGTGGAGGCGAACGACATCGCGGCGTTCGAGGCCGCGGAGTTCACGCTGCGCGCTTACGAGAGCGACAACTGATCCGCCGAGGATGTGATCAACGGGGCGTTCCGCATCGAGTTTTAAGCGGTTTCGGCAAAACGCGCTGCGGCCGCCCAGCAGGGCGGCCGCAGCCTGCGTTTGCGCTCAGTCTATCGGGATCGGCGCGCCCGCGTCGAAAAGCAGCTCAACCTTCTTTGCCCGGACCTGCACGGGATAGCTCTCGGCGATCTCGGGCAGTATCGTAAGCTTTACGGTCTGACCGACGGCAAAATCGAAATCAAGCCCCTTGCAGCCCTCGGCGAAGCCGACGCGCGCGAGATCGAAGCCCACCTCGTCGCCCGTTCGCACGAGTATGGCGTTCTCGTATACCTCCTCGACGACGCCCGTGAAAACGACGTTCTTTTTGCATCCCGCGCCGAGCGTCAAAACGAATGCCGCAAGCAGCAGCATGGCGGCGGCTTTTTTCATAATCCCAAACCCTCCCCGGCTTTTATCAATAAAACGTTCGCTGCGGCATCCGTGTTCCCTCCGCGCCGCGCGTGCGCTTTTTCGCGCGAAGCGCAGCGCGGGGCAATTTGTAAACTTTTCCGAATTTCTCCGGGTGCGCGCTCAGGATGCTATAATTAAAACGGATAAGGAATAGGGATATCTCGGCTGGAATCGTCAAATATGTTTATGAAGCGACGACGCCGCGTCCCGGTTGGGGCGCAGGAAACCCCTGATATCCGCATATATGGAGGTTGCATCGCTATGAAAAAAAACAAACTGAAACTGCTCTCTCTGGCGCTCGCGTTCGCGATGCTGCTGCCGGCGCTGCCCGCGAACTTGTCGCTGGCGGATTCCCTGCCCCAGGAGCTGTTGCCTGTCGCCGCCATTGATTTTGTGAACGAGCGGCTGACCGGTCTGGTCCCGGGCGCCGTTTACGTGATCGGCGAGGCCGAATACACCGCAGGTAAGGCGGCGGGCCTGCATCCGGGCACGATTAAAATCGTCACCGGCACCGGAGGCTGGCTCGGCACGACCATACTGATCGTGAAAAAAGGGGACGGCGTGGCGACGTCGAACTCCATCGCGCAGGAGCTCTCCATTCCCGCGCGCCCCAAAAAACCCGCGGCTTCGCTCTTCACCGCGACCTACGTGAGCGGCGGGGCGGATGGCGCCATCGCGGGCATTGCGGCCGATATGGAGTACAGGCTTTCCTCCGATGACGAATATACCCAGGGGACCGGGGCCGACATAACGGGTCTGGCGGGAGGGACGTACCAGATCAGGTATAAGGCCGTTATCCCGGTTGGCGAAACGCCCGGCTCGTTCGCTTCGGGCGTCACGAACGTGACCGTCGGCGTCATGTCGCCCGAGGAGATCCCCGCCATTGCCATAAACTTCGATCAGGAACGCCTCACCGGATTCACGAAAAACGCGGCCTACGTCATCGACGGCGTCGATCAGACCATGAGCGCGACCTGGATTGCCATCGACGACACATGGATGGGCGGCGCGCCCGTTTCCATCGTCAGGAAGGGCAACGGTAGGACCACCACGGATTCCGCCGCGCAGAGCCTCACCATCCCCGCGCGGCCCGCGAAGCCGACGGGCATCGTCGCGACGGATGAGCCGTATCCCGGCGCCGGAGGCACGATCACGGGCGTGACGAGCGCCATGGAATACCGCTTTTCCGGCGGGAAATGGACGCCGGCCGGTTCGATGACCGGCGTTGCGCCGGGCGAATACGTGTTCCGCTTTGCGGCGACCGCCGACGCGTTCCATTCGGCCGTCACGAAGGTCACGCTCGGCACCACGCCCGCCGCGCCGGAGCCCGCGCCCGAGGCGTCCATAGATTATGAGGCGGAGAAGCTCACGGGCCTCGCCGCGGGCGCGCGCTACGACATCGGCGGCGCGGATTGCACCGCGGATTCGCATGGCGAGCTCGCCATAGATTCCGCGTGGTTCGGCACGACCCTGTCCATCGTGAAGAAAGGCAACGGCACGACCACCGCGGACTCCGGGGCGCAGAGCCTCGCCGTTCCCGCGCGTCCGGCGGCGCCGGCCGGCATAGGCAAGACCGACGAGACCGGCCTCGATCTGGACGACGGCGCCGTCACGGGCGCAACAAGCGCCATGGAATATCAACTCTCCGGCGCGGCGGCGTGGACCGCCTGCCCGGGCGGCACCATAACCGGCCTCGCCCCGGGCACGTATCTCGTGCGCTTTAAGGCGGCGGCCTCCGCGTTCGCGTCCGAGGCGGCGTCCGTGCAGGTCGGCGCGTATGCGCCGGTTTACAGCCTGAGCGTCACGGCGCCCGTGTTCGCGCCCGTGACGGACGGGTACGCGCCTGTCGCGGCGAAGCCCATAACGATCGCGAACACCGGCAACTGGCAGGCGGATATCGCGAGCGTCGCGCTCGGCGACACGGCGCGCTTCATACTCGGCGGCAGCGGCCCGAACGTTCCCAAAGGCGGCAGCATCTCGAGCTGGACGGTCAGACCCGCCGACAACCTTCCCGAAGGAACGTATACGACCGCCATCACCGTGACCTACAACGGCGGCAAGACCGCGACCGCGCAGGTGTCCTTCACGGTAAACAGCCTCTATCCGCAAAAGACGCTTTCGGATTATTATTCCGGCGTCACGGTTTCCGGCAACATCAACGCGTACTCCGAGCTGGTCGTCAGCAAGCTCGCGCTGCATCAGAATTGCGCCGCCTGCGAGGCCATACGCAAAGCCCTCTCGAACAGCGCGTTCCAGTATATCTACGGCATCGAGATCCGGCTCACGCGCGGCTTCGTCGGCGACTTGACCATCTCCATTCCCGTAGGCGCGCAGTACGAGGGCGAAACCGTCTCCATCGTATGCTGCAGCAACGGGGAGTATAAGACGTACACAGCCAGGGTTCAGTTCGGCAGGGCGCTGTTCACCGTGCGCAGCCTCTCGCTCTTCGCGGTGTTCGTGCAATCGGGCAGGCTCACGCCCCCGCAGACCGGCGGCGCGGACTTCCCGTGGACGGCGCTGGGCGTTTGTCTCATCGCGCTGGGCGCGGCGCTGCCCGCGCTCGTCAGGCGCAGGCGGGCGAAAAACTGAGAACCGCATCCCGAATCGCGCGAGCCCGCGGACGTTTGCCCGCGGGCTCCTGCTATCGCGCCGCGCTTTGCTAACCGGCGATTTTGGGCGGATACCACTCCTCAAACGCGAACAGGATCGCCTTGAGCCGTTCGTCGAGGCAATCGAGCCCGCGATCGCGCCCAGCATACGATCACTCCCCCGGGACAAATTTTTTATCATTATATCGGATTATCCGCCGTCAGTAATACCGGTATCCCAATATGTGGATGCAGCGCATTTCACGGAAGGAATAGCTGCTCAGAGGCCGGTTGTACGCGTCGAACGTATGCGTCGCGACGAGCACGTTGTAGGGCGTCGCGGGCTGCCCGACGGACACCACCGCGAGCGTGTGCCCGTAGCGCGCCTCGTCGAAGCTCAATTGGATGAAGTCGCCCAGCTCCACCTCCGAAAGCTCCGCCCGGCGCGCGAAAGGGCCGACGCCGCGGTTGGCCGTCAGGAAATCATAAAAATACGGCACGCCCGTCCACGAAGGCGAGCGGCGGTTGAGGTCTATGTAATACCAGCCGGTCCCCTGCGTGTAATTCATCACGCCCGTGCCCGCGTAGAGCACCTGGGAGGCAAAATTGGTGCAGTCCCCGCCCAGCTCCGAAAAATCGTAATAGGCCGGGTTGCGGCCGTATGCCCATTCGCGCGCATACGCCACGGCCTTGTCGCGCCGGTACGCGCCGGTCTTCATCATGTTCGCCCTCCCATCCCAACACGCGCTACTTCAGCCATATGCCGCGCCGCAGCGAAAGGTGAAAATCGGAACGGCAAAGCCCGTTTTCGCGCGTCCGGCCCGCCCGCGCCGCAGCGTTTCAGCATGTTTTCGAAAACGATTTCGATATTATGAAAGAACGGCGCAATACGCCCGTATTGCGCGCGATTTGAGATATCATCCCAATGCGGCGGGCGCGCTCCTTAAAGACCAATCGTTCCTACAACCTCGGCGTGCTGTTCGCAGACCACATCAACCACGAGTATTTCGCGCTCGTGCTCGACAGCATCCGCGACGCGGCCAAGGATTCCGGGCACGACATCACGTTCATCAGCAACCGCATCGGCGAAGCGGACATCAGCTTCTACCGCCACGCGCTCTACCGAAGCTGCGACGGCGTCGTCATCGCGCAGGCGCGCTTCGAGGACCCGAACGTCGTGGACCTCGCCGCGAGCGCTCTGCCCATCGTGGTGATCGACCACGTGTTTCCGGAGCGCGTTTCGGTCATGTCGGAAAACGTGCAGAGCATGGTCGAGATCATGCGCTACGCCGCGTGCTGATACGGTCTCTGGCCGACCCGAAGGACCGGAACCGCCCGGGGTTCCACGGCATTATCCGCGGCGTGCGCGCGCTCGGCTTCGCGGAAACGCCCGCGTGGCGCAGGAGCGAGAACGGGCTCGAAATCGCCGCGGACACCGTGAAAAGCGGCCTTCCGGTCGCATTCGAGATCGAGGTGGTATAGAGGGCGGGGCGGGCGCGCTCCCCGAAAATCGAAACGATCGTCCCTGGCCGGGCTTTATGCCGGCCAAGGGCCGCTGCTTATTTGCGCGGCGCTCCCGTTCCGAGCCGCGCTTGTTTATGCGGCCAAAAGAGGTTATAATGAATTACCTGTATGTCGCTTAATGGAGATTGCTTGTGTGGAGCTGAATGGCAGCAAAGTAAAATACGTCGCGTTCGGGCTTGGGCTCGGGGCGCTCGCGGGCCTCGCGGGCGGCTATATTCCTCTGGCGTTGTACCTCGCGCCCGGGTTCTTCGGTTTCGCGCTCGCGGCGTGGGGCGCATTCGGCGCGGTGCCGGCCATCGCCGCGGCGCTCGCGGCCGACTATGTGTTGCTGGGCGCGGCGGACGCGCTGTACGTCGCGTCCCTCTGGGTGCCCGCGTCGCTCATCATCGGCGTCATGATCGGAAAGAAGCTTCCCTGGCGCTCGGCGGTGGCGTTCTCGGCGCTGGCGCTCGGCATCGCGCTCTACATGAACATGGCGCTCGGTCCCATGCTCGCGGGGGAAAACCCGTTCGCGCGGGCCACGGCCGCGGCGAAGGAATACGCGTCGCTCTTCTCGGAGCAGCTCGCGGTCTCGCCCCTCGGACAGGACGAGGAGTATATGAAAGCCGCGCTCACGCTGTTCGCGGACTTCGTGGACGCCACGCCGCAGATCGTGATGGTCGCCGTGTGCGGCAGCGCGATGTTCTTCTCCCTCGCGGACGTGCTCATCGCGAGGGGCTTGTGCAAAGCGGCAAAGCGCGCGCTTCGCCCCGTGACGCACTTCGCGCTCTGGCAGCTCTCCAAGCAATACGGCTACGTCGCGCTCGCGGCCGCCGCAGGCACGATCGCGGCGCTGCTCCTCGGCCTCGCGAACGCCGAGGCCCTGTTCGCCGCGGCGGCGTGCATCGTGCTCATGCCGCTGATGCTCATGGGGGCATGCTATATGGAGTTCATGCTGCGCATGAGCGGCGGCAGGCGCGCGCTTCGCCGCGCCGCGTTCTACGCCTTCGCGCTGTTCCTGATGCCCTATTCGCTGATCCTCACGGGGCTTATGGACCGCCTGATGCGCGTGCGCAGGCACTACACGCAAAAAAAGCCGAACCAAAGCTGAGCGCCGGGTTCGGGGGGAAACGGGGATTCCATGAAGCTCAAGCCGCATAACGCGCTCATCCCGTTCGCGCTCGCCACGCTCGTCGTCGGGGCGGGGCTTGTGCTGGCGTTGGAAGAATGGCAATACGGCGCCTTCGCGCTCGCGGCGGGCCTTGCCGGCATCGCCGTATCCGCCGCCATGCTCGGCGCGTACAGGCGGCGGCTCGCGCGCGAATTCGACGACATCTTCAAAATCAACGCCTCCGCCTCCGCGCAGATCATGAACACGCTTGCCATACCGGCGCTCCTGTTCGACGAGGACGGGCGCATCATCTGGGCCAACAAATCCCTGCGCCAGATCCACGACGGGCGGGACATACGGCGCATACTCCCCGGCTTCGACGCGCGTTTCCCCGCGCAGGCGCTCTCCTTCGAATACGCAGGCAGCACCTACCAGGTCATGAGCCTGCCGGTCAAGCGCGAGCATCCGGGCGCGAAGAACCTCATTTTCCAGTATTGGCTCGACCGCACCGAGGCGCTGCACTACACGCGCCTGTACGAGGAGAACATGCCGGTCGTGGCGCTGATCTACGTGGACAATTACGAGGAGCTCGCCGCGGACAAGCAGTTCCACCGCTCGAGCGTGCTCTCCGAGGTGGAGAACCAGGTCAGCGAGCTGACCGCCTCCGTACACGGCACCTATCGCAGGTACGAGAACGCGCGCTTCTTCCTCGTGTTCGAGGCCAAGCACCTGCCCGAGCTCGAGCGCCAGCGCTTCCCGCTGCTCGAGGCCGCGCACGCCATAGAGACCGGCACGGAGCAGCCCGTCACGCTCTCCATCGCCGTCGGCGCGGAGGAGCGCGTCTCCCGCTCCGACGAGAGCGCGCGCGACGGCATGGAGCTCGCGCTCGGCCGCGGCGGCGACCAGGCGGTCGTCAAGCGCGGCATGGGGTATACGTTCTACGGCGGAAGGCGCCAGGTTTCCTCGCCCAAGCAATCCCGCGTCAAGACAAGACTTTTCGCCAAGGCGCTCCGGCAATTGATGGAAAACTCCGACCAGGTGTTCATCATGGGCCACAACTATCCGGATATGGACTGCGTGGGCGCGGCGCTCGGCCTGATGCGCTGCGCGAGCTGCTCGGGCAGGCGCGCGTATTACGTGCTCAACGAGCCCAACTCCATGATCGAGGGCGCGCTCGCGGCCATGGCGGGCAGCAAGCAGTACCACGAGAGCGTGCTCTCCGAGGAGGAGGCGCTCGGCCTCATCCGCCCGAGTTCCGTCATGATCGTGGTCGACACGCAGCGCGCGAGTTCCGTTCTTTCAACAAAACTCTATGAAAGCGCGTCAAAGACCGTTATAATAGACCATCACCGCAGGCCCGTCGACGCGCTCTCGAACCCCACGCTCAACTACCTCGAGGCGGGCGCGAGCTCGACCTGCGAGATGGTCACGGAGGTGTTGCAGTATTTCGACGACGACCTCAAGCCCACGGCCTTCGAGTGCAGCGCGCTGCTCGCGGGCATGACCATGGATACGAAGAGCTTTTCCATCAACACCGGCGCGCGCACGTTCGAAGCGGCGAGCTTCCTTCGCAAATGCGGCGCGGACACGAGCATGGTCAAGCTCATGTATCAGGACGACATGCAGAACTTCCGCAACCGCGCGCAGGTCGTGCAGAACGCGCTGATCATGGACCAGGGCATCGCCATCTCCACCTGCCCGCGGGATATGCCCAACGGCTCTCTGATCGCCGCGCAGGCCGCGGACGCGCTGCTCTCCATCAAGGGCATACAGGCCTCCTTCGTGCTCGCGGACACGGGCGAGTTCGTGATGGTCAGCGGAAGGAGCCTCGGCGCCGTCAACGTGCAGATCATACTAGAGCGCATCGGCGGCGGGGGCCACCTCACCGTCGCGGGGGCGCAGCTCCACGGGATGCCGCTGGACGAAGCGGTCAAAACCCTGATGAACAGCATACACACCTATCTCAAGGAGGTTGAAATCGAATGAAGGTCATACTCCAGAAAGACGTGAAGGATCAGGGCAAGGCGGGCGAGGTCGTCACCGTCAGCGACGGCTACGCGCGCAATTTCCTCATACCCAGAGGGCTCGCGCTGCCCGCGGACGCGAGCAGCATCAACGCCGCCTCCATCAAGAAAAGCGCGGACGCCCACCGCCTCGAAATGCAGAGGAAGCGCGCCAGGGAGCTCGCCGGCGAAATGAGCGACCTCACGGTCAAGGTGCGCGCCAAGGCGGGCGAGAACGGCAAGCTCTTCGGCTCCATAGGCGCGGCGGAGATCGCCGCCGCCCTCAAGGCGCAGTACGGCATCGAGGTCGACAGGAAAAAGATCCGCCTCGAGGAGCCCATCAAGTCCCTCGGCGTCACGAGGGTTTCCGCGCACCTCTACGAGAGTTCGGACGCGAAGTTCTCTGTCGAAGTGCTGCCCCTCGAGGCATAAGAAGGATATCGCATGGAACAGCAGCCCCGCGTCCCCCCGCACAGCCAGGAGGCCGAAAAGAGCGTGCTCGGCAGCATGCTCATTTCGCGCGACGCGCTCGAGCTCGCGTGCGAGATGCTGCGGCCGGACGATTTCTATTTCGGGGCGCACCGGGATATCTTCGAGGCGATGTTCCGCCTCAACGGGCGGGGCGAGGCTGTGGACGCCGTCACCGTCATAGGCGCGCTCGAGCGCGCGGGCAAGCTCGCCGCGGTCGGCGGCGCGAGCTATTTGGCGGAGCTCTCGGTGTTCGTGCCGAGCGCCGCCAACGCGCACCACTACATCCGCATCGTCGAGGACAGGAGCGTGCTGCGCCAGCTCATCAAGGCGGGCGGGGAAATCGCCAGCAGCGCGCAGTCGGGCACCGCGCCCATCAACGAGATACTCGACGACGCGGAGCGGCGCATATTCGGCATCTCGATGAAAAAGAGCGAGGACACGCTCGTGCACATCGAGCAGACCGCCATGGAAACCTACCTGCACATCGGCGAACTGATGCGCACGCGCGGCAGCCTCTCGGGCGTGCCCACGGGCTTCACCGACCTCGATCGGCTCACATCGGGCCTGCAGAAGAGCGACCTCGTCATCGTCGCGGGCCGCCCCTCTATGGGAAAGACCACTTTCGCGCTCAACATCGCGCAATACGCCGCCACGCGCGGCGGCAAAAAGGTGTGCGTGTTCAGCCTCGAAATGAGCCGCGAGCAGCTCGCAAGGCGTCTGCTGTGCGCCAACGCCGGCGTGGACATGCACCGCGTCAACATGGGCGAGACGACCGAGGACGACCTGTTGAAGCTCTCCGAGTCGCTCGAGGAGCTATCCGGCGCCAACATCTACATCGACGACACGGGCGGCATGGGCGTGGCGGATATCCGCAGCCGCTGCCGCCGCCAGAAGGTGCGAACGGGGCTCGACCTCGTGATCATCGACTACTTGCAGCTCATGGAACTCACGGGCAACACGGGCAGCCGCGTTTCGGATATTTCCGAGGCGACGCGCTCGCTCAAGATACTCGCGCGCGAGCTCGAGGTGCCCATCATACTGTGCTCGCAGCTCTCGCGCGGCCCCGAGACGCGCAAGGAGGACAACCACCGCCCCATCATGGCGGACCTTCGCGAATCCGGCGCCATCGAGCAGGACGCGGACGTCGTCATGCTGCTCTACCGCCCGGCGGTCTATGCCGCCAAGGACGATCCCGAGGCGCTCGCGGACAACTCCGCCGAGGTCATCGTCGCCAAGCACCGCAACGGCCCCACGGCGACCGTTACGCTCGCCTGGCAGGGCGCGTACATCCGTTACACCAACCGCACCTTGAGAGAATAATACCGCGAACAGGGTCACAGCGAATATTTGCTCCGCGCGCCTTTTATTTGATTGCGGCGCGCCGGAGCCGATAGACTCATACATTTTTATTTTGGAGGACTCATAATGCCACTGTTCACCAAGTGCGAGGAGTACACCACCATCCGCGACCTCGTCAAGGAGGGGGTATACCCTTACTTCCACGAACTTGAAACGCGTCAGGACGTCGAGGTCGTGATGGAGGGCAAGCGCCGCATCATGCTCGGCAGCAACAACTACCTCGGCCTCACGGTCCACCCGGAGGTCGTGCAGGCGGGCGTGGACGCGATGCTCAAATACGGCACGGGCTGCTCGGGCTCGCGCTTCCTCAACGGCACGCTCGATCTGCACAACCAGCTCGAGCGCGAGCTTGCCGCGTTCGCGGGCAAGGGCGCGTGCGTGACGTTTTCGACCGGCTTCCAGGCGAACCTGGGCATCATCAGCGCCCTGTGCGGCCGCAGCGACACCATACTCAACGACCGCGAAAACCACGCGAGCATCTACGACGGCTGCAAGCTGAGCTACGCGGCCGTGCAGCGCTATCGCCATTCCGACATGGCGGACCTCGAGAAGCGCCTCGCGGAAATTCCCATAGAAGCGGGCAAACTCATCGTGACCGACGGCGTGTTCAGCATGAGCGGGGACATCGCAAGGCTGCCCGACATCGTGGAGCTCGCGAAAAAATACCGCGCGCGCGTCATGGTAGACGACGCGCACGGCTTCGGCGTGCTCGGCCCCGGCGGGCGCGGCACGGCGAGCTACTTCGGCCTCATGGACGAGGTGGATGTCGTCATGGGCACGTTCAGCAAGTCTCTGGCGAGCCTGGGCGGCTTCATGCTCTCAAGCCCGGCCGTCGCGGAATACGTGCGCCACAACAGCCGCCCGTTCATCTTCAGCGCGTCCATCCCGCCCGCCAACTGCGCGAGCGCCCTCGCCGCGCTGCGCGTGATCGACAGCGAGCCGGAGCGGGTCAAGCGCCTGGGCGACCTCGCGGAATACTACCGCGAAGGGCTCCACAGACGCGGCATCGCCACCATGAAGGCCGAGAACGCGCGCGTGCCCATCATCCCCATCTACACATATGAGCCCATGCGAACGCTTCGCATCAACAAGACGCTCTACGAGTGCGGCGTGTACGTCAACCCCGTGCTCCCGCCCGCGACCGCGCCGGGAGAATGCCTGCTGCGCACAAGCCTTATGGCGACCCATACGGAGGCCATACTCGACGAGGCCATGGACATCATCAAAGAGGTGATCGAGCATGCCGAATGAACGCCGCGTCGCCGCCGTAACGGGCGCTTCGAGCGGCATCGGCCTCGCCACGGCGAAGCTGTTTGCCGACAGGGGATACGCCGTCTACTGCCTCTCGCGCTCCGCGCCGCCGGACGGGAGGCTCATCCACATCAAAACCGACGTGACGCTCGAAGCCGAAGTCGAGGCCGCCTTCAAGCGCATCGAAGCCGAGCAAGGCCGGCTCGACGCGCTCGTGAGCAACGCGGGCATGGGCATCTCCGGCCCCGTCGAGTGCGCGAGCCTCGCGGACGCGAAATACCAGTTCGACGTCAACGTTTTCGGCCTGCACCTGTGCGCGCGCCACGGGGTTCCCCTCATGCGAAAGGCGGGCGGGGGCTGCATCGTCGCCGTCAGTTCCGTCGCCGCGCTTTTCGGCCTGCCCTACCAGGGCTTCTATTCGGCCACAAAGAGCGCGCTCAACGCGCTCTCGCAATCGCTTGGGCTCGAGCTCGCGCCCTTCAACATCCGCGTCGTCACCTTCATGTGCGGGGATACGAGGACGGGCTTTACGGACGTGCGCGTCAAGCGCGGCGGCGGCGAGCTTTACGGCAAAACCGTGGAGGCCTCCGTCGCCCTCATGGAACACGACGAGCGCAACGGCATGCCGCCCGAGGCCCCCGCGAGGAAGATCGTCCGCCTCGCCGAAGCGAAGAACCCCAAGCCGCTCTCGACGATCGGCTTCAAGTATAAGGTGCTCTGCGCGCTGAGCAAAACCATGCCCATGCGCGTCCAGTACTGGCTCGTGCGCCTGCTCTACGTCAAGAAGGCATAACCGGTTTGCAAGGCGCGACATTCATCATACCCCGCGCCTTATTATAAAGACAGCTGGAGGACTCATACCCATGGAAAAACCCAAACGCCGCCCGGGAGACCGCAAAGACGGCAGGCTCCTGCGCGAACTCGACCCCATGCACTTCATCATGCCGCAGATCTACCCCAACCGCTGCGACAACGAGGCCTACATCTCCGAGAAGATCGACCTGACCCGCGTCAACGCCTACCTCGCCGCAAAGAACGCGGACGAAACGGAGTTCCCCTTCACGCTGTTCCACATGATCGTGGCGGCGACGCTCAAAACCATCGTGCTGCGCCCCAAGATGAACCGCTTCATCGCCAACAAGAACGTCTACGAGCGCAACTACGTTTCCGCGGCGTTCGTGGTCAAGAAGCAGTTCAGGGACGACGGCGCGGAGGCGCTCGCCTTCGTCTACGCGGACAAGGGCGACACCATCGGGAGCATCCGCAAAAAGATCTACGGCCAGATCGCCTCCTGCCGCAGCGACAAGCTCGACCCCTCGAGCGAGAGTATGGACATCTTCAACAAGATGCCGCGTTTCCTCGCGAAGTTCCTCGTGTACCTGATCACCAAGCTCGACAAGCACGGCTGGTGCCCGCAGTCCCTGATCGCGTCCGACCCGTACTATTCCTCGGTGCTGCTCACGAACCTCGGCTCCATCCGCCTCAAGTGCGGCTACCATCACCTGACCAACTGGGGCACGAACTCAGTGTTCGTCGTGGTCGGCGAAAAGAAGAAAACCCCGTTCTTCGACGAATCCGGCGCCGTCACCATGAAGGAGACCATAGACCTCGGCCTCACCATCGACGAGAGGCTCGCCGACGGCTACTATTATTCCAAGACCATACGTCTGCTCAAGCACCTGCTGCAAAACCCCGAACTGCTCGAATTGCCCTTTGAAACGGAGGTGCCGATCTGATGGGCGAAATAAAAACCCCCTGGCTCAAATATTACGGCGAGGTGCCCGCGCATCTCGATTATCCCGGCTACACCATGGAGGAGGCGGTCGAGGAGACCGCGAAGAAATACCCCAAGTACATCGCCTACGACTTCATGGGCAAAAAGACGACCTACGAGAAGGCCGTGCGCGACATCCACCTGTGCGCCAGGGCGCTGCGCGCCATAGGCATCAAGGAGAACGACCGCGTCACCATCTGCATGCCCAACGCGCCGCAGACCATCATGATGTTCTACGCGCTCAACGTCATAGGCGCGATCAGCAACATGGTTCACCCGCTCTCGAGCGAGAACGAGATCGCCTTCTACCTCAACGACTCGCGCTCGGTCGCGGCCATCACGCTCGACCAGTTTTACGGCAAGTTCGCGGCCATACGCGACAAAGCAAAGCTCGACCGGCTCATCATCACCTCCATCGCGGACGCGCTCTCCCCCGTGATGGCGCTCGGCTACAAGCTCACCGAGGGCAGGAAGGTCCCGCCCATCCCCGCGGACGAGCGCGTCGTGATGTGGAAGGATTTCCTCGCCGGGGGCGCGCGCTACGAGGGCAAGTACGTCTCCCGCCACGCGGCGAAGGAGGGCGCCTCCATACTCTACAGCGGCGGCACGACGGGCGTCACCAAGGGCATCCTGCTCTCGAACCTCAACTTCAACGCGCTGGCCCGCCAGACCATCGCGGCGAACCCGATGTTCCGGCCCGGGGACACGATGCTCGCCATCATGCCCATGTTCCACGGCTTCGGCCTCGGCATCAGCATCCACACCGTGCTCGCCCAGGGCGCGCGCTGCATACTTGTGCCGCGCTTCACGCCGCGCACCTACGCCGAGCTCATCGCCAAGCACAAGCCCAACTTCATCGCGGGCGTGCCCACGCTCTACGAGGCCCTGCTCCGGCTCGACGGGCTCGAGAAGCTCGACCTCTCCTGCCTCAAGGGCGTGTTCTCGGGCGGGGATTCTCTCACGGTCGAGCTCAAGAAGCGCTTCGACAAGTTCCTTAAAGACCACAAGGCCACCATAGAGGTGCGCGAGGGCTACGGCACGACCGAGTGCGTCACGGCGAGCTGCCTCACGCCCTACCATATGAGCCGCGAGGGCAGCATAGGCATCCCGTTCCCGGATACGTACTACAAGATCGTCAAGGTCGGCACGACCGAGGAGCTTCCCTACGGCCAGGAGGGCGAAATCTGCCTCGCGGGCCCTTCGGTCATGATCGAATACTGCAACCAGCCGGAGGAAACCGCCAATACGCTCAGAAAGCACGCGGACGGCCTGACCTGGGTGCACACGGGCGATCTGGGCACGATGGACGCGGACGGCTTCATCTACTTCCGCCAGCGCATCAAGCGCATGATCGTGACCGCGGGCTACAACGTCTACCCCTCGCAGATGGAGAACATACTCGACGCGCACGAAGCCGTCCATGTGAGCTGCGTCATAGGCGTGCGCGACCCCTACAAGATGCAAAAGGTCAAGGCGTTCATCGTATTGAAGCCCGGCATAGAGCCTTCGGAGGAGGTCAAGCAGGCGATATTGGACTACTGCGCCAAGCACGTTGCCAAATACGCGCTGCCCTACGACATCGAGTTCCGGCCGGAGCTTCCCAAAACCCTCGTGGGCAAGGTCGCTTACCGCATACTCGAGGAAGAGGAAACGGCGAAGGCGGGCTGATTTAACCAATAGCTAATGGTGAATGGTGAATCACCATCCGGATTCGAAGGGGCTTTCGCTTTAAGGGCGAGGGCCTTCTCGTTTTGGAATTCCATAGTAAAAACGATTGTTCCAATAAAAACGAGCCGTAAAAAGAGAAAATATACGGTTGAATGGGATAGCGATTCGCGCCATTCACTATTCACTATTAATTTGTTTTTGCGGGATGGAAGATTGCTTGATTAAGCGATATAATGACGTTTATGAAAAAAGGTCTGAAAATTGCGCTCATCTGCCTCGCCTCGGCGATCGTGCTCGCCGCCGGGGGCATACTCGTTTTTTACCTGCGCGTGAGCGATCCGGCGAACGTGTTCCCCGGCGCGACGCCGGGCGTTTCCCCGACGCAGGGCGCGACCCCCTCCCCCGCCACGCCCGCGCCGGACGGCAGCCCCGGCGCGGGGAAAACGGCCGCGCCGACGCCGACGCCCACGCCCACGCCCATACCGGAGGATGTGCTCGTCACCATGTCGGACGCGGAGTTCATGAAAGGCCGCGTCAACATACTCGTGCTCGGCGTCGACAAATCCGTGGAGCGCGAAGCCTCGGGCTCCTTCCGCACGGACACGATGATACTCGTCACCATCAACTTCAAGACGCTCGACGTGGACATGATCTCCATTCCGCGTGACAGCTACGTCAAGCTCTACGGCAAGGACGGCCTGCTCATCGACCCCATAGACCCGTTCAACAAGGTCAACGCGGCCTTCTCGCTCGGCGGCGGCCTCAAGCACGGCGGCTATCAAAGCGCGATGAACACCGTGAGCGCGGTTTTCGGCGGCATACCGGTCAACTACTACGTTTCCTTCGACATGAACGCGGTCAAGCTCATCGTGGACGCCATGGGCGGCATCGACTACGAGGTGGACATCGAGGTCGATATGAACGGGCGCGCGCTCCATCCCGGCCTCCAGCATCTCGACGGCCAGGCCGTGCTCGACTATTGCAGGCAGAGGAAGGGCAGCTCGGACGTCGCGCGCGCGGATCGCCAGCAGCGCATACTCATGGCGGTTTTCAGCCAGATGAAGTCCACGGGGCAGATCGCGAACCTGCCCAAGATCTACGAGGCCGTGCAGGACTCGATCGTCACCGACCTTTCCTTCGAGCAGATCTGCTCGCTCTCGCTGATCGCGCTTCGCATGGAAAGCTCCCAGCTCGGGAGGCACATGGTCGCGGGCGCGTTCAAATCCGTATACAAGCGCGATTGCTGGCTCATCGACAATGAAAAGCTCGGCGGGCTCATCTTCGACGTGTTCGGCGGGAAGGTCGCGCTCGATCCCGCGCTCGACGGCGAGGCGATACTCGCGGCCGTCGCGCTCAACCGCGAGGCCGTGCAGATCAAGCTTTACAACGCGGCGCTCGTCTACAACGAGGCGAAGGACTTCATGAGCGCCAACCGCAAGGCGGTCAAGCCCGCGACCTACGACGCGCTCTCGAAGAACCGCGCGCTGCTCGCCACGGCCATACGCCGCGAGTGCGGCGCGTATCTCGATCTGTACTTCGCGCTCGTGAACGGCCTGCTCGACCAGGCCTATGCCGAAGCGGGGCTCGCGCGCGTGCCGCCCGCGTTCCTGCCCGAGGACGGCCTTGCGACGCCGCCTCCGGATACCGCGGGCGTGCTCGGCGGCATAGACGAACAGAACGAGGAAGGCGCGGTCAGTCCGGAAGGCATCGGTTGAGCGAAAGGCGCCCGACGTGGTATAATAGAATTTGAGTATGGCGACGGCGGCGTTCATCAGGCAGATTGACGAGCTTCTCGCGGACAGGGGCCTCGGCTTCGTGTCGGCGATTATCGACGTTGCGCTGATTTTCCTCGTCGCGTGGTTTGTCGTGCGCGCGATCCGCTTCGTCGTCAAGCGCGCGCTCGCCGCGCGCAGGCCCGCCGCGGACCCCGCGCGCGCGAGGCGCTTCGACACGGCGGCGACGCTCGTGGTGAGCGCCGCCAAGTACGCCGTCTATTTTCTCGCCGCGGCCGCGGCCGTAGGCCAGCTCGGCCTCACGGCCTCGATGACCTCGCTGCTCACGGCGGCGGGCATCGGCGGCGTCGTCATCGGCATAGGCGCGCAGAGCCTCGTCAAGGACATCGTGTCGGGCTTCTTCCTGCTCTTCGAAGACCAGTTCGCCGTGGGGGATACCATCACCGCGGCGGGCATCACGGGCACGGTCGTGGCCATCAATTTGCGCACGACCGCGATACGAAGCTACACCGGCGAGGTGAGCGTCGTGCCCAACGGCAGCATCGCCACGCTCACGAACTACTCGCGAACCAACGCCCTCGCCGTCGTGGACATGCCCGTGAGCATCCGCGCGGACGCGAAGAAGGCGCTCGCGTTCATGCTCGAGGAGGCGAAGGCGTATTGTCGGGAGATCGGCGGGCGGGCCGCGGGCGAGCCGGAAGCGCCCGGCGCCATCCGCGCGGAGAACGGCGTGATGGTGCTGCGCGTGGTTATACCCGTCAAGCCGCTCGAACACTGGAGCGTACAGCGCGAGCTTACCGCGCGCGTCGCGGCGCGCTTCGAAAAGGAGGGCGTGCCCGCGCCCTACGAGCGCGTGTTTGTCGCCAACAGGCAGGGGGAGGACGTATGATCGAAACCTTTGCGCTCGGGGACCGCGTCGTGATGAAGAAGCCGCACGCCTGCGGCGCCAACGAGTGGGCCGTCACGCGCACGGGCGCGGACGTGAAGCTGCGCTGCGCCGGCTGCGGCAGGGTCGTCATGCTCGACCGGGTCGATTTTCTCAAGCGCGCGAAAAAGAACCTCGGTCCGTCGAACGAACGGAATTCATCCGAAGGGAACGGCTGAACAAATGCGCAACAGGCTTTCGAAAAAGAAGCTCAAGCAGCTCGTGCGGGCGGCGGAGGATTACCACGAGAAGGATCCCGCCTACAAGCGCGACGCGGACATGCAATTCTATCTCTACCTCGCGGGGGTCGTGATCGCGGCGCTCGCCATACGGCTCTTCCTGTTCGAGCCGGTGCGCGTGGACGGCAGCTCGATGGTCGACACGCTGCACAACAACGAATACATGTTCACCGAAAAGGTGACATACTGGTTCCGTGAGCCCGAGCGCGGCGAGATCATCACCTGCTTCTACCCGGGCTATACGATCTCCTGCGTCAAGCGCGTCATCGCTATCGAGGGGGACACGATCTCCATCAGGGACGGGCAGGTCTACGTCAACGGCGAAGCGGTCGACGAGTCGGCCTACGTCAACACGGAAGGCGGGTCGATCTCCTGGAGCGGGACGCTCGACGACATGGGCGAGGTGACCGTGCCCGAGGACTGCGTTTTCGTCATGGGCGACAACCGGAACGACTCGAAGGACAGCCGCATGGAATCCGTGGGCTTCATCCCGGATTACCGCATCGTCGGCATCTGCCGCGCGGTCATATGGCCGCTCTCCGAAAGGCGGAAGGTGTAAATGGAGCTCCAGCCCCGCGCGCGGC
>Ga0116160_1002016_pt1 | contig 20023 bp, 15 predicted proteins | sample AD_JPNAS2_MetaG_FD_89879 | JGI IMG/M metagenome (GOLD analysis project Ga0116160, IMG submission 89879) | Active sludge microbial communities of municipal wastewater-treating anaerobic digesters from Japan - AD_JPNAS2_MetaG | ecosystem: Engineered > Bioreactor > Anaerobic > Digestate | place...
GATAAGGGGAAACACCATGATACTGCCAAGCTATTATGAATACTGCTGCCGCGTTAAGACCATATCGGGTAACAAGGCCCTGGAACAGATACCGGCCATGCTCGAATCCATGCATGTCAAGAAGCCGATGATCATAACCGACAAGGGGGTCGTCGCCGCCGGGCTCATTGACATTGTCAAGAAAGCCATGGGCGCCAAGGTCAAGATCGGCGTGATATACGACAGCGTTCCCGTCGATTCAGAGTACAAGGTCGTCAACGAGGCGGCCGAGATATACCGTAAAAAGGGATGCGACTCCCTCATAGCCGTCGGCGGCGGTTCCGCCATCGACACCGCCAAGGGCGTGAACATTCTCGTGTCCCTGGGCGGCAACAACCTGCTCAACTATGCCGGGGCCCACAACATCAAACAGAAGCTCAACCCGTTCATCATCATCCCCACCACCTCGGGCACCGGGTCGGAGATGACCAACGCCGCGGTCATCGCCAACCATGACAAGAACATCAAAATGCTCTTCGCGTCCTATTTCCTTCTGCCGGACATAGGGATCCTGGACCCGCGCATGACCAAGACCCTGCCGCCGTTCCTGACGGCCCTGACCGGGATGGACGCCCTGACCCACGCCTGCGAGGCCTATTTCTGCCTCGGCAAGAACCCGGTCAGCGATTCCCACGCCTACCTGGCCATCAAGGGTATCAGCGAGAACCTTCTCCACGCGGTCAAGAACCCGGGAGACATGAAGGCGCGCCTGGCCATGGCCAACGCGGCCACCATGGCGGGCGCGGCGTTCTCCAATTCGACCTGCGGCATGGTCCACGGCCTGGGCCACTCCGTGGGCGGCGTGTGCCGCGTTCCCCACGGGAACTGCATGGCCATCTTCCTCCCCTACGGCCTCGAGTACAACCTGCACAAGTGCGCCGACATCATCGGGGAGATCCTCTTCCCCCTGGCGGGGCCGGAAGTGTACAACTCGACGCCGAAAAAGGAACGCCCGGAGCGCGTCATCGAGCTGGTGCGCAAGATGAACCAGGACCTCCATGACGCCACCGGCGGAAGGCACCCGCGCTTCCTGAAGGAGATCCTCGACCGGAACGGCGCCCAGCAGGTTCCGAAGTCGGCGCTGCCGGCCATAGCGAAGACCACCATAGGGGACGGCACCCTGGTGTACAACCCCGAGGAGCTCACCTATGACGACGCCATGCTGGTACTGGAACACGCCTGGGAAGGAACGCCCCTTAACCGGAAAAAGATCAAGAAGGGAAGAAAAAAGGTGAAATGGTAGGATGAAACTGCATAGACGCAACAAGCGCGGTCCCCGGACCGCGCTTGTTGCAGACGGGACAGCCGGTACGGCTACATCTTCTGGAGCGGCTTGAGGTAGCGCTCGACCCTTCCTTTCAACTCGCCGGCCCTGGTTTCGTTTTTCACCAGCATGTCCACCTGTTTCTTCCCGGTCGGGACCTTTTCGAACACGTCGTCCCTGTCGAGGCGCGCGATCGCGTTTTCGTAGTTGGGCATGGAGAGCGATTCCGTGAGCTTCACCTCTCCCAGGTGGAACAGCTTAATGCCGTTTTTTCTCACCTCGAAAATGAGCTCCTTGCGGCTCATTCTCTTTTTCACCTGGAGAACGCAGTCGCACACGACCAGGTACGACTCGAGGAAGTCCTGCACGGCCTTGGCGAAAAGGACCAGTTCATCGCGCTTATCCGGCTGGATCCGCACCCTGCCGCCGCCCCGGGACACGGCCGACCGCTTCTCGAGGTATTCAAGCCCCTTCTGCACCGTGGCTGCCGTGTCGAGGAAGCTCTCGGGATAGATGAATTCCAGGCTGAACAGGTCCGTGAGATCGGAAAAGGCCTCGGACAGCTTCGCCTCATCCATTTCATCGTTTTCGGCCCGGCAGAGGAGCGCCAGGGATATGAAGATGACGGGCAGGAAATAATGGATCGTGTTGTTCTTGTAGAAATTTATCCTCGCCCGTTCGTTCTCATTGAGGGTATAGAGCCCCTCCAGGACCTCGCGGGACCCCTTGCCCACGCCGGCGGTCGGCTCGCCCACGATGTTGTCCTGGAGATAGGACTCGAGGACGTAATCGATGATCTCGTCGTAGTTGGCCGCGGCGGCAAGGTGGTCGCTCATCCTGACGCCGGCAAAGGCGCAGTAATCGAGGAGCAGGGTGATGCGCTTCTTCAGGATCTCCCGGGTGAAGCCGTGGGCCGACGACTGGAGCATCGCCGCAGACGTGACCGAGAAGGGCGTGGCCATCACGATCTCGTTGATCCGCCGGGTTATGAAGTGCCCCAGGGAATCGGCGATGTCCTCGCCCTCCTTCAGGCTGTCCCGGTATTCCCTGTAGCTGAAGGGCTGGTTGAAGGAGAGGTAGACCTTGCCGTACTTGCGCTTCAGGAGCTTGCGGCTCTTGACGAAGGCGGAGGTGGTCTCGGTCTCCTTTTCCTTTCCCTTCAATTCCATGTGGTATGACGACTCCTCCAGGATGCGGTCATAGGTGATGGTGATGGGGACAAAGATCATGTCGCTGCTATATCCCTCGTCGACGGCATCGATGAGATAGCTCAGGATGCCCATCTTCGGCGTCGAGAGCTTGCCGGTGCGGGTGCGGGTCCCCTCGATGAAGAACTCGATCGGATACCCTTCGCTTATGAGGGTCTTGATGTACTGCTTGAAGACCGTGGGATAGAGCTTCAGCCCCCTGAAGGAACGGCGCATGAAAAAGGCGCCCGACTTCCTGAAGATGGTCCCCATGGGAAAAAAGGACAGGTTCTGCCCTGCCACGATGTGGGGCGGTATGATCTTGTTCTCGTAAAATATGCTGGAGATGAGCAGGTAATCGATGTGGCTCTTATGGCTCGGCACCAGGATGATGGGCGCCTTCTGGGCCGCCTCGCGCACGAGCTTCAGGTCGTCGATATTGAAATAGATGCCGTCGAAGATCTTGGTGAACATGTACTGGACAGACCAGTTGAACCACCGGATGTTGATGATGGAAAAATCCGCCGCGATCTCGCGGAAATACTTGTACGCCTTCTTCCGCAGCTTGTTCTCGGACTGGTGCTCGGTCTCCTTCAGCGTCCTGATCTCGTCCAGGACGTTCTTGTGGTAGAGGACCTTTTCCATCATCTCCTGCTGTGACTTGATGGTGGGGCCCAGCACGGTCCGCTTCTCGTTGTTGTACGTCTCCAGGAGCTTGTTCCGGATCTTCCGGGCGATCTGCCGGGGGTCGTCTGCGGGAGACTGGGCGATTTCCTCCTTTAAATTGAGGGGGGGAGGGATGCGCATGAAGGCGGGGGTCCCGCTCTTCATCACGGTGAAAAGGCCCGAGAAGAAGCCGCGGTCGCCGGTCGCCCGTGACGTTATGAGGGCCCTGGTCCGCTCCGGGTTCCGGTTCCAGAACATGATCTGGGGGAACACGTAGATCGGCTCGTCGATGAGCTTCTGCGCCTCCACGAGATACTGGAGGGTGTCCGCCTTTATCTCAATGTACCGCCTGATGAACAGTTTCCGCGACAGGAGCGACACTATGATGGCCCTGTCGCCGCGCAGCTGGTCCAGGACATAATCAAAGTCGGAGATCTTTTCGATTCTCTTTTTCCCGGTCAGCCTGTTGAAATATATCGAAACGGCATTGAAAAAATTGACCGTCATCTGCAACAGGTTCGGGGTGAAATCCAGGGCCAGCACGGGGGTGCGGAACCCGTGCCGTTTCAGCAGGTTCACCAGGATCATGAGGGGGGTGTTGGCGCTCTGGTACGAGGCGTACACGACGCGGCCTTTGCCTTGGTATTCCTGCAGGGTTTTAAGGCTCTCGCTGTCGAATTCAATGTTTCTGAAAAAGACGGCGCTCGCCTTTTCGGCGAAGATGTTAACGTCCGTATCCAGCATTGAATTCTTGATATAGAGCGATCGTACAACCTGAGTCTTATCCATATCCTACCTCTTTAAAAGTTCATCCTCACTGCGGACCACGGTGAAAAACCGGTCCACGCCGGCCACGGTTATCAGTGAAGCCGCCCGGGGAGCGCAATTGCTCAGGGCAGGTTCGATTCTACGGTCAACCAGCCTGTCTTTCACCTTAACCATTTCCCCCGGGCCGACACTGTTAAGGAATTCCTGCCGTGAAAGAACACAAGCAATCGTCGTTGTCGAAGGCTTTGCGGCTCCAAAGATCCCCTGGATGAAGGCATCACCGTCAAGGTGCGCAAGCCGCCCCGTTCCTTCCGGCACATCCACGACAAGCACGCTGCCAGCGGTATGATAGTTCCATCCATTTTCACCTCTCCAATGAACAAAGAGAGCCCCTTGTTACCGGATTATGCCGTATTAGAACAATTTGTAAGCCCCATTAAGCGCGGGACGAACTGTACAAAAACTCATCTCACCCTGCAAGTATTTTTTTCTAAACTGGACAGTTAACCACATTAAAACAGCCGGCCTTGATATTAACATTCACGGCAACATGTAACATTACAATCTGCAGGAAAAAAGTGAACTCCCACTCATTACCGAGCATGTATCCCCTGTGCCATATAGTCTTTAATCATACCTGAAACTATTGCATCTTATAACAATAATAATAAGTTCCTCGAATATTAAAAAATTTTTATTGCAAATATAATTATGCTGTACATAGAATGTCCAATAGTCATTTTTGACTGACGGGATGTAGCGCAGCCCGGTTAGCGCGCTTCGTTCGGGACGAAGAAGTCGGGAGTTCAAATCTCCCCATCCCGACATATAAACAATAGAATAGATATGTTTAATTATTCTAGATTTTTTCTCAACCTTCAGCTCTTTTTGAAAAACGAAAAACGTTATCTTTCACACGGGATATGTCCATGTAGTGTAATGATATGGCGCAACATGAAAAAACATCTATTATTTTGAACGAATCATTTCCATCGGACCAGAGCAAAAGAAAGGAAATAATCGATTCATTGTGCCATAAAATCATCAAAAGTCCCGTACCCATGGCCATAACGCCGGAGGAACTCTACCTGTCCCTTGATGAAGCAATCACCAACGCCATGGAACATGGCAACAGGTGGGACCCCCGCAAGACCATCAATGTCACCGTTCTGGCTGAGGATGACGAAATCCACATCCTGATCACGGACCAGGGCAAGGGATTCGACACCAGCGAGATCGAGGCCCAGCTTAACAACAGGGACATCCTGAGAAACCGGGGCCGCGGGATATACATCATCAACCAGTTCTGCAGGATTTCCTGGAACAAGAAGGGAAACCAGATCGACCTCCACATAAAACGAAGAGCCTGAGATACCCGGCATGACAGGACGGCACCGCGCAGACATACTAACGATAGTACTCGCAGCGGCCGTCCCGCCGATGACTGGTCAACGTCCAACTGCCGGAAATCCGGGCCTGGCCGCCCTTGCCGACATGACCGACATCACCGGGTCATTGAAGGAACTGTCGAACGTAATCCAGGGGATCAATTCCTTTCTTTCCGGTGTAACCATCATTTCCCAGACAATCGGCTTCGGCACGATACTTCTCTTCGTCGCGGTCCTCCTGTTCTCCGCCGGATATTCTGCCATGGGCATGCCGAAGGGAAAGGCGGCCTTCCTGTCCTCGCTGGTCACGGCGGACGCCCTCTGGGCGGCATGGAACGTGAGCCTCAACACGGCGCTGTCAGACTACCTGGCGCCGATGATCAAGTCGAACCTGATAGTCCTGTGCCCCCTTATCATCGTTGCGGTCATGTCCCGCGCGTTTCCCGCGGCGGGCAGGATGATCGGCTCGGCGCTGTCGTCCCTCATCGGCAGGAAACAGAAAATCAGCGCCGGCACGGCCGCCGACCTCTTCGGCGAATACCGCGAACGCTGCGCGCGCCTTGACCGGGCCGTCCTGGAAGACATTATCGCGGCAGGCGGGGGCGGAAAACCGGTGAACCTCTCGCCGGAAACAAGGAAAAGAGCCGAAGAGCTGAGGGAAACGCTGGCAAAAATGGAAGCGGCCCGGGCCGAAGACTGAATAATTACTTCAAATGTTCCTGATCAAGGGAGATGAAGAATGAGTTCACTGCAGACCGAATCATTGATCAACAAGACGCGGTTCGTGTTCACCCTCATGTTCGTGTTCACCGCCGTGACGTCATATTTCCAAGGCTCCTCCGCCTCGACATGGATGGGCGTTCTCGCCACCAGCTTCGTCTATGTCGCCCTCGCCTTAGTCAACCAGGTCTTCATAGCCAGAAAAATAGTATCCGTGCCGCTGATTTACGTATCGGTAACGATCGAGTTTATCCTCGTTGCCGTCCTCAAGTATGTCATGCATTTCGATGAACGCGTCGGCTTCGGCATGACGATCAAGGAACAGGCGTCCTTCCTGGTATACTTCCTCTTCTTCATCCTGGTGGCGCTGCGCTACAGCAAGCGCCTGAACTACTATGCCGGCGCGCTGGCCATCGTCACCTACGTGACCCTCCTGGTCCTCGCGATTACCCAGGGAGGCATGTACGTGACCCAGGATGTCTCCAAGGCGTTTGACAAAGATACGCTGCGCCTGGGCAGCGAGATACCGAAGATAATTTTCCTCGGCGCGTTCTCGTTTTTCATGTCGAAGATGGCCGAATTCACCACCGGCAACATGCGGCAGCTGGCCGAGGCGGAAACGAACGCCAAGGCGAACTATTACGAGCTCAAGGGCATGCTCGCCACCATCGACCGGACGGCGAAGGACCTCCTTGACGGAAGCAACGAGCTGGCGGAATCGTCCGGCAGCATCGACGACGTCCTTGCCGAACACGGCGAGCTCATGGGCCAGGTCGAGAAGATCACCAGGGACTTCACCGCGAGCATCGATGACATCCGGGGCAAGGCCAGCTTCCAGTACCGGACCGTTGAGGACAACTCCGCCCGGATCAAGGCCATATCGTCGCTCATGGACACGATAAACTCCGACAGTTCCTCCCAGCGGACGAAGGCCGAGAACGCGCTCCGCCTTGCCGACGCGAACGAGCAGCATATTAGCCGCACCATCGCCGCCATCACCGCCATGAAGGACAATTCGGAGAAGATAGAGGAAATCTCAAAAACCATCAGCGAGATAGCGGACAAGACCAACCTCCTGTCACTGAACGCGGCCATCGAATCGGCCCGCGCCGGGGAGCACGGCCGGGGCTTCGCCGTGGTCGCCGACGAGATCTCGAAGCTGGCGACCATGAGCATCGATTCATCGAAGGAGATAGCGGCCATCATCAAGGACACTGTCGGCACCATAGAGAACTCGTCCGTCATGATCGGCACCCTGGCGCAGAACCTGGGGCAGATCATATCCTTCGTGAAGGAGAACTCGACCTTCATGAAGGCCCTGAACGACAAGACACTGAACGAATCGAGCGAGACCCGGGTCCTGCACGAGTCTTTCGTCGAGGTGGAAAAGGCCGCGAAGGGCGTCTTCGACCTGGCCGACCGGCAGACCGAATTCATCCGGGAACTGCAGGACTGGTTCACCAACATGAACCGGCTGGGGGGCGTCGTCTCAGAGAGCCTCCGCGGCCTCCAGTCCCTCTCCTCGCGGCTCAGGGAGCGGTCGGAGGAGATGAAAACCACGCTGGAGCAGAAATAAAAGCCGCCCGGCAGGCCGGCGGCAGTATTTAATTGACAATATCGTCCCCTGCTGCGATTATGAGCACAGGACCGGGAGAGTGCCGGTTACTACTACCGAAAATCATCCGAACCATGAACATTGAACGAAAAGACAGTGAATACGAGAGCACCTTCCTGATCATGGACGAGCTGGTATCCCAGAATGTCACGTCCCTGACCGATGAACTGGCCCAGTTCATCAGGAACGACACCCGGGACGCCATCATCGACCTGTCCTACGTGCGGAAGATCGATTCCGTTTCCATCGCCACCCTGATCCGCATAAAGAACTCCCTTGCAGAGAAAGGGAGGTCCATGCACCTGGTCAATCCCAACGAAACGGTGCTCAGGGTCCTGGAGCTTTCAGGCCTGGAAAAATTCCTGCTGGAATAAAGGAGCGCCCATGGAACCACTTGCCCGGAACGACAGGATCAGGCGGAACGGTCCCCTTACCCTTATCATCATGGACGGCATGGGGATCGGCAGGGAAAACGAGGGCAACGCCTTCCACCTCGCCCGGACGCCGGTCTTGGACCGGCTCATGCGCGACTGCCCCTACACCACCCTCAGGGCGCACGGCACCGCCGTGGGCCTTCCCAGCGACGACGACATGGGCAACAGCGAGGTGGGCCACAACGCCCTGGGCGCCGGGCGCATCTTCGACCAGGGGGCCAAGCTGGTATCGCGCGCCATTGAATCGGGCGCGATATTCGCCACGGACATCTGGAAGAAGCTGACGGCCGGGCCGGAGCGGACAGGGGCCGCCATCCACTTCATCGGCCTCCTCTCGGACGGGAACGTCCATTCCCATATAGACCACCTTTTCAGGATGATAGACGCCTGCGCGGCCGCAGGCATTAAAAAATTACGGGTCCACATTCTCCTCGACGGCAGGGACGTGCCGGAGACATCGGCGCTCCAGTACGTCGACGCCCTGGAGAAGCACCTGGCGGTCCGCCGGGACGGGGGCCTCGACTACCGCATCGCATCGGGCGGCGGCAGGATGGTCACCACCATGGACCGGTACGAGGCCGACTGGAACATCGTCAGGCGCGGGTGGGAGGCCCATGTCCTCGGCTCGGCGCGGCCCTTCGCGTCCGCGCGGGAGGCCATCGAGACCTTCCGGAAGGAAAACCCCAGCGTCACCGACCAGTACCTTCCCTCCTTTACCATTGTCGACGGCAAAGAGCCGGTGGGCAGGATCATGGACGGCGATTCGGTCGTCTACTTCAACTTCCGCGGGGACCGCGCCATCGAGATCTCCCGCGCCTTTGACGAGGACGATTTCAGCAAGTTCGACCGAGGCCGCCGTCCCGACGTGGTGTACGCCGGCATGATGGAATACGACGGCGACCTGAAGATACCGAAGAACTACCTGGTGATGCCGCCGGCCATCGACCGGACCATGAGCGAGTATCTGGCCCACTCCGGAATAAAACAGTACGCCATATCCGAAACGCAGAAGTTCGGCCACGTGACCTATTTCTGGAACGGCAACCGCAGCGGCAAGTTCGACGAGAAGAGTGAAACCTACGAAGAGATCCCCTCCGACAGGGTCGAGTTCAACCAGCGTCCCTGGATGAAGGCCGCAGAGATCGCTGACGCGGTCATCAAAGAGGTGGAGAGCGGGAAGTACGATTTCATCCGCCTCAACCTGGCCAACGGCGACATGGTGGGCCACACGGGGGACCTCAACGCCGCCGTGATCGCCGCCGAGACGGTCGACCTGTGCGTGCGCCGCATCCTGGAAGCGGTGGACCGCGCCGGCGGCATCGCCGTGCTCACCGCGGACCACGGGAACCTGGACGAGATGTTCGAGGTGAACAAGAAGAGCGGCGAGATCGAGCGGGACAAGAAAACGGGCCTTCCGAAGAACAAGACATCCCACACCCTGAACCCGGTGCCCTTCATCATATACGACCCCAATTTCAATAAGGAATACCGCCTATCGGAGGTGGTGAACGATCCGGGACTCGCCAACGTCGCGGCGACCCTCCTGCTCCTCATGGGCTTCACCCCGCCCGGCGACTACCAGCCGCCGGTCATTGAGCTGGCGTAATCACCCCCGGGGCCGGATCTTCCACGTGAAAGCAAGGAGCGCGATGGCGATGACCGTGGCCGCGTACATGGACTGCAACACCGCGTCCCAACCGTAGGCCGGGTTCCCGGCGAGGAGGCCGAGTCCCTTGGCCTGGATGGTCCGTCCCGCGTACCCGAAGAGCCCCACGAAGCCGGCGGCGATGCCGACGGCCTTCTTTGACGACATGTCCAGGGCCGCCACGCCCAGGAGCATCACCGGCGGGTACACGAAGAACCCTATGACGCCGAGGAAGACCATGTCGAGCCAGAGGCGGCCCGGCGGGTTCAGGTGGAGGCCGACGAAGGCGAAGAGGATGGGGACCATGCACAGCAGGCTCACCATGCCGCGGCGCCCGCCGGCCCGGTCGGAGAGCCACCCCATCAGGACCGTGCTGGGGATCCCGGCGAACTCCAGGACGAAGACCCCGAGGCCGCCCCCGGCCAGGGTCGCGTGCTTGACCTCCTTCAGGTAGGTGGGGCCCCAATCGAGCATGCTGTAGCGGACGATGTAGACGAAAAGGTTCGCGAAGGCGAAGAGCCAGAGGCGCCGGTTGTTCAGGACATGGTCTACGAAAAGCTCCCTCGTCGAGAGCTCCCGCTCATGGTCCTCGTTGACCTCGGAAGGATAATCGTTCCGGTACTCCTCAACCGGGGGAAGCCCCACGGACTGTGGCGTGTCATGGAGGCGCGTAAAAATATACGCCGCGCCGATGCAGGCCATGATCCCGGGCACGATGAAGGCGCCGCTCCATCCCCACTGACCGGCCGCCCAGGCGGCAACGACCCCGGCGACGCCTCCCCCGACGTTATGGGCGATGTTCCAGATCGAGAAGATGGCGCCCCGCTCCCGCACGCTGAACCAATGCCCGAGGCTTCTCCCGCAGGGCGGCCACCCCATGCCCTGGACGAAGCCGTTCAGTCCCCAGAGGGCGACGTGGAGCGGATAGCTTTCCACGCTGCCGAAGATGAAATTAATCAAGGCGGTAAGGACAAGGCCGAAGGGCATGAAGCGCTGCGGGTTGCACCGGTCCGACACCGCGCCCATGAGGAACTTGCCGAGGCCGTAGGAGATGGCGGCGACCGAGAGGATGTCGCCGATCATGGCGTGGTCGTAGTGAAGGGCCGTCCCCATCTCCCGGGCCACGACGGAAAGATTGTTCCGCACCACGTAGAATACGGCATACCCGATGAAGGTGGACTCCAGGATGCTCCAGCGGTAACGCGGATAGAGCTTGTTCACCGCGTCGGCCGGAAGGCGCTCCCGGTGGGGAGCCGGCCTGAAGAATTGCGCCGCCGCCCTGAACACGAACATCCCTCCTTACCGGTTGGTCTTGTTGACCCTGATGCCGAATCTCTTCGACGACACGGCGGGAAAACCCGCCGGTGGCTCGTCCCTGATCCGCTCCACGAGCCACCCGTTGCGGCGCGCGTACGAGGCAATGCTCTCCGTCTCGCCCTTCTCCACGTGCTCGTCGGGATTGATGATCATCCGCATGCCCCTGCTCGACTCGATCATCTCCCGGTCGCCGCGGCTGTTCCCCGCGGCGAAGAGGGGCGATTCTTGGATGAAGGTCTCCACCGCCTCCTTCTTTCCCTGGTCCTGGGGCACCGGCAGCACCATGGTCCCGGTGATCCTGCCGCCGTGAACGACGGATTTCACGCCGATGACATTGGTCGCCGGGATGCCGAATTCCCGGGACAGGAAGGGGCGGTACATGGCCTCGGGGCTTGCCGACACGATCCACACCTCGAAACCGTTCTTTTTGAGGAGCGCGATGAGGTCCCGCATCGGCGCGAAGATCTTATCCTTATAGTATTTCCGGAAGCATTCATCGCCAAGGCCCTCCACGTGACGCACCGTGTCGCCCTCGAAGAAGAGCACCCGGAGCTGCACGTATTCAACCGAGACATTGGAAAGGGGCCGCATCCTCCTGATGATATCGGGCTTTTTCAGCGGGTTGTCGAGGGCCGCCCGGTAGAGGCATTCGTCGGCGAGGTAATGTGGCGCCTGGCCGATGACGGTCCCGTCGCCGTCAAAAACGGCGACCCGGCGTCCTTTCTCCGACGCCGACCTTTCGAGAAAACGCGCGATTTCGCGGTTGGTCCTGTCGCTGAAACCAGCCACCGGCTCGAACACCGCGGATGGGCCGCAGGAAATAATCAGCAATACGAAACAAAGTGCAATGATTGCGGCGTGGCGGAAGGAATTATTACGAACATGTAACATTTAAATAGTAAATAGAAAAAAACATTGTATGTCAAGATATTATTTCCGTACCCTGGCATCGTAACAAATCAGGGAAAATCCTGTTATATACCCCGGATTTGATTATATTATAGCCGGGACAGCAAGGGAGTATGCCAGTGATAGATGGTTTTAACCTGGGTCCCGATCAAATCCATACTGCTAACAATGATCGATGAACCATCACCCATGCCCGGCATTACATTGATCTTTAAAAATACTTTACATAAACCGCTTTTTCAGGTATCAGGTAAGCGGACATTCCCGAGGGTCCCATGACCAGACAGCCACGCTGCAACCGGCCGCACGACGGCAAACCGAAAGATGAATGCGGTATATTCGGAATTTACGGCAACGAGAGGGCGGCCAACCTCACCTATCTCGGGCTGTACGCCCTCCAGCACCGCGGACAGGAATCATCCGGCATAGCGTCATCGGACGGACACCATATCTACCGCTACGCCGGGATGGGCAAGGTGGTCGACATCTTCACGGCCGAGCACCTGGAACATCTCCAGGGCCACATGGCCATCGGCCACAACCGCTATTCCACCACCGGGTCGTCCTTTCTCCGGAACGCCCAGCCGTTCCGGTCCGAGTCGATCCTGGGGCCCATCGTCCTCGCCCACAACGGCAACCTGACCAATGCCGGCTCCCTGCGCTACGACCTGGAGCGGAAGGGTCACATCTTCCAGACCACCATCGACTCCGAGGTCATCGTGCACCTCATGGCGAAATCGGGCATCGATGATTTCATGGACGCCCTGGTCTACGCCCTGAAGCAGGTCCGCGGCGCCTACTCCCTCCTGGTGATGAACCGCGACAGGATGTACGCCGTGCGCGACCCCTACGGGTTCCGGCCCCTGGTGCTGGGAAAGCTCGGCAGCGCCCATGTGGTCGCCTCCGAGACCTGCGCCTTCGACATCATCGACGCGCGCTACGAGCGCGAGGTGGAGCCGGGCGAAGTCCTCGAAATATCCGATGCCGGCATCCGCTCCTTCCGTCCCTTTGAAAAGCGGGACCAGTCGCTCTGCGTCTTCGAATACATCTACTTCTCGCGGCCCGACAGCACCATATTCGGCAGGTCGGTGTATGATATGCGGATACGCCTGGGCCGTATGCTGGCGCGCCAGGCGCCGGTGAAGGCCGAGGTGGTGGTGCCGATACCCGACTCGTCGGTGTGCGCCGCCGTCGGCTACTCCCGCGAATCCGGCATCCCCTACGAGCTGGGCCTCATCCGCAGCCACTATATCGGACGCACTTTCATCGAGCCGTCGCAGAAAATCCGGGACTTCGGCGCCAAGATCAAGTACAACGTGGTAAAGGAAGCCGTGGCGGGGAAGAAGATCATCGTGGTGGACGACTCCATCATGCGGGGCACCACCATGCGGAAGATCATCAAGATGTTCCGCAACGCCGGCGCAACCGAGATCCACGTGCGGATATCGGCGCCGCCCACGCTGTTTCCCTGCTTCTACGGCATCGACATCCCCACCCGCAAGGAGCTCATCGCAGCGACGCACAGCATCGAGGAGATACGCAAGTACCTCCGCGTCGACTCGATCCAGTACCTGACCGTGGAAACCCTCCTCGCGGCGCTGAACGAGCCGGACATGCATTTCTGCACCGCCTGCTTTGACGGGAGTTACCCGTGCGAGCTGGACGAAAACGGCGAGGACAACCAGAAGTATCTCTTCGAGGATTCGGAGATCAGCGAGTATTATTGATGTGTTGTAAAACCCGCCGAGAAACGGCACATCACTTTTCCTGTTTTACCTTCTCAATAAGTATGGCGACAGGCTCGGTATAATGGACAACCACCTCGTCGCCCTTATTCACGGTTTCAAAACCTTCAATGGTTTTCCCGACTTTAAAGGACAGGATGGTGCCCCTGCTCCCCCGTACCGAGATATACCTCTTATGGTGATTGATCGAGTCCACCACCGCCGTGAGCTCCACCACCCTGGCGGTCACCCGGTAGGGCCTGTCTCCCTTAAGACCTATTTCGACAGTGAGTTCTCTCTTGTCCTTGACGCTGGAGCTTTCGCTGCCCGGAGCCGCGACACGGATCCCTATCGATTCCATGTATGTGGCAATGACCCGGTTTCCCTTCTGTATGCCGGCGAGACTTTTCACTTCACGGTCCACCCTGAAAGTGGCATAGGAGCCGGACCCGTCCTTGATGGTCACCATCCGGCTATTTTGATCAACGGCGATAACGGCGCCGGTGATGACAGAGGTGTCCGTAATTATCTCATCGAGCTTTTTCCCACCCAGCTTCTTCTCCTCCGATGCGCAGGATGACAGCACTGCCAGGAAAGACAATAACAGGACTATGAATTGTTTCATGGGGATATACACCATAATCTCAATAACTAGTGCGCGGTCAGAAGGACTTCAATCTGACTAATTCACGGGTTATACAGTAGCGGTTGTTTATTATAAATCAAGCGCAAAATATACTTCAACAAAGTTGTCCCAAAGCCATTTTCCCGGCAGATACAGGGAAACTCTTCGAAATGCCGCTTTTTATGCAAAAATACTTGACGAACTGGCGGGTAAAATCTTTCATACTCTCACCCAATAGGTGACTAGCTCAACTAGGCAGAGCAGCGGTCTCCAAAACCGCAGGTTGGGGGTTCGATTCCCTCGTCACCTGCAGAACGGGACTTAAACTTTTCAGGAGGCGGGATTTCCCGCCTCTTGTTATTTTCAGGCAGATTATTGACCTGAGCCATGACTTTCGGGTCCAGCAGGAAGGAAAAGGGCTTGATCCAGTCGATTCTTACCTTAAGCATTCCGTCAAAATAGATGCCCGATGCCATTGTCCGTAATAATTCAATCCGACCTTCATTTGTGTCTTTGGCATAAGTATCCGAGAAATACCGTAAATAATCGATGACCTCAATGACTTTATATTCATACTTACCCAGGTCATCATCCAGTATTTCCAGCTCGTCTTTTAATCTGCCTATATCAATTTCTACTTCATTGATCTTTTTGTATAGATCCTCCTTTTTAATCTGACCATCACCATAAAGATCAAGAAGCCGTTCTTTCTTGGTTTCATTCTGGGCAATAGCTCGATTTATATCTTTCTTCCGCTTTTTTGTATTCTGAATCCGTGAACCAATCGAATTGCTGAATACCCGTTTCAAGTAGTCATCGAACTGACCGAAATAAACCACCTGTTCAACCTCTTTATCAACCAAGCCCATTAACTCTGTTTCCCTAATCCGTCCCTTCTGGTTATTATTAGCGGCGCATTTATGGTCATAGTAGATGTAGCTGTTCTTGACTCGGTAGCCGGTATACATTTTGCCACAGATGGAACATTTCACGAATTTGGACAACATGAAGTCGGTGGATTGCTTTCGATGTCCTTTGAAGTTGTCTTCAATAAATTTTATCCTATCTGCAAGTCGTTCTTCTGAAACAAAGGTTGGATGTGATCCTTTATACGGTGCTCCCTTGAACTTATAAATTCCCGCATAGAACTCATTCCGTAAAATACGGGTTATTGTCTGGGCATTGAACTTATATCCCTTCTGGGTTTTATATCCTTTTGCGTTAAGAGTTCGAGCTACTTCCATCATGGAATATTGCTGGCTATCGTAGAGGTCGAACATCTCCTTTATGATGGGTGCTTCAACAGGGTGAAATACAAAATTCTTGATCGTGTCATCCCACTTATACCCAAAGGGAGCTTTAAGGGCGACCCCTTTCTTCTCGGCTTTGTTCTTACAGGCACGTTTGACCGATTGGGATATTTTATTAGCAGTTTCCTGAAAAACCAATATATTACTGTATGATTTCTTTCTCAAACGATTGATATTGGATCTACATTCTTTAATTTTAAGTCTTACTATTATAAATCTGATTCCCTTTCTTCAATAAATCCCCCCAAGACCACTCTTTCAATTGCTTGCCATCATAATATTTCGTATTCGTAGAATATTATAAACACTTACTGCAAACTTGAAAAGATATTCGATTCTATCCAGACCTCGGAAGTGGGGTCGTCGCATAATTGAAAATGCCTTTAACCATCCGAATATTTCTTCTACGCGCTTTCTCTTCCTCTGGCTGATCTCATATCCAGGATGGCGGGTTGTTCGACCATCAATGGCACTCCTGAATTTCCGGGCATGTATATTTGCCGCAACATGCGGCGTGACGTTTCTTTTTCTTAGACTTTCACAAAAAGCATCATTGTCATAATGCTTGTCGGCCCCGAGGGTTTTCTTTCCCGTTGCTCCGAGTTCGTCAAGCATCGCCAGGGCTGCGTCATGCTCGGCGTAATAGCCGGCTATTGTCGCGTTGACCCCGACAGCGAGGCCGTTCCTGTTTTCCATCAACACATGACCCATGTAACTCAACTTGGCTGTCTGCCCCTTGGATTTCCGGTACAATTTCGATTCGGGATCAGTCGTAGATTCATGGGTGTCATTTCTCCTCTTTTCTCCATGAAAATCGACAGTCGGATTACCCGGATCTCCGTCATCCTTGCGATTCTTCTTCTTGGCATCCTTCTTCTGAAAGCTCTTTAAGCTTGCCCATGCTTCTATGAGAGTGCCATCAACGGTAAAATGATCATTTGACACAAGGTTCTTTCTGTTTGCAAGAGCGATCACTTTCTCAAATAATCGATCAGCAATCTCTCCATTCAGAAGACGTTCGCGATTCTTTGAGAACACCGTCTCATCCCATATCTTATCATCAGACTTCAATCCGATAAACCATCTATAGAGAAAATTGAAGTCAATCTGTTCCAGCAATAGCCGTTCACTGCGAATTCCATACAATATTTGAAGAAACAGTGCTTTCAGCAACATCTCCGGTGGAACACTGGGGCGGCCCGTATGCGAATACAGCGCATCAAATTCCTTATCCATCTCCTCAAGAACGCTGTCCATGATTTCCCTTATCTTTCGCAAGGGATGATTCGCCGGTATCCGTGTTTCCAGCGGGATATAGCTGTACATTTCTACCTGTGGTTGGTTATCATTTCCTCTCATGTATGTTTTTATATTTTGCCTTGACTCTTTTGGCAATTAATTTCTATACTTATACCGAGTTTTTCAGGAAACTGTTAGACAAAAATATTGCAAATACCGCACCCAAATCGCCCATGATAAATTCTTCGGCAGTGGACTCTTTTTGGAGTGTTACTGTTTGCTCATAAAAATGAATTTGAAGTCCTTCATGTCTTATCAACTCCGTAACTTTTCCCCAATCCAGATAGTTTCTGGAAAGACGGTCGAAATTTTTAAAAATCAGGTTTTTAACTTTATATTCGAGGGCAAGCTCAAGCATTCGGTTAAATACTTCCCGGTTATTATGCCATGCTGATTCAGTAGTTTCAAAGATATGAATCAATTGTAATCCATGCCTTTGGGCGTATTCGGTTGCTTCAAGGACCTGGTCATCACGGCTGTTTCCCTTTTCCTGCTTTTCTGATGAGACTCGGGCATAGGAGAACGCGAAAGTATTTGCATTACATCCTTGAGCTTTTAATTCAGCGATCTTGGCTGAAATTGATTTTTCTAACTCATTTGCCATAAATAATCTTTCTTCGCTTTTCCGATACCCTGCAAAATTCCATAAGACGTTCCTTATACAATTCTATTGTTTCCGGATCATCAGTAGAAAATGGGTCGTCATTATCATTTTCCAGGTCCTTTTGAACAAAATAACTTTGAGCGCTCTTCCGTGGCTCCATACGCTGCCCTCATACGTTAAGATCTCTCCATGAAGGCAAAAAATAAAAATTTTACCTATATAGAGAGTACCCTATATTGTATTCGGGCGACGTTCAAAACGTTTAGAAAAAGTTCATAAATCACTCGTTAAACTTGCATTTTTTTCTTCATCGAAACTGCCAATAATAATGCCAGATTTTACATCATTCATAGTGGCCTTTAACATGAGTTTTTGAATGATACCTTTGTGATCGTAATACTCAATGGTGATGATGATATTCCTTGATGCCGACTTATTGATCTTGGTACTGAGATTATTCATCACATCATGCAACAACCCATATTCGACATGAGGTTTTCCGCCTCTTCCCTTCCGACACAGATATGATTTCCAAGTATTTCTTTGGATGAATACAGGTGTTGCTATCCCAAAATCACTGGCAATATCAGATACATCAATCATGTCCTGTTGAATTGTTGAATTATTGTCTGTTATCAATACATTCATTGACACTTATTCCTTTATCACATAACGGTTTGTTAGTTGTATATAATTACTTTATCAACCCTACGGTAAACCACTTTCCAGAAATTATGAGGGATTTATATTTGAGAATATTGACAGGTTAATTGAAAGTGTCAAAGTAGAACAAAGGAAGATTAACACGAGGGTATACCTGTCAATTTTAATTGGTATGGCGCATAACTTTTGCTGTGTTTCATAGTTAAAGGTATTTACACGAGGGTTTTTCAGTATTATTATTGCCATGATAATTGCAATGATACTCATATGGCAATAGAACAGAAAAACATAAACACAAGTGAACAATTCCTGTATGATTACTCGCTGGAAGATCACCCATTATTACGTCAGGAATTAACCTACGCGATCAACCTTGTTTCCAAGTACCAATTCACTGATGAATTACTCCTTTATGCTTTGTCGCTCATGAGTTTTGAATCACAACTTGAGTTCATAGACTTCATTCATGCACATGGTGGGTTGTCCGATTCAAATGATTATGCTCAAGTGATAAACACCCTCGATGAATTCAGAACATGGGGACGCGCGATATACAAAGCTTTAATGCATGGTGAGATTTCCATTTCACAAAAGGAATTGCGGCAATTCATTACGACATTGCTTACTAAGGAACGTGGATCAGCCATCAGCAAAAATGAGATTGAATACTTCAAGCGGACTGATACACTCAAATCACTTTTTCACTTGTCCTCTGAGGAAATTCAGGTACTCAATTTCATCTATTGTCTCGTGTCAATAAACAGTTATCGACTTACCTCACTCACCTGTGACATCAGCTTTTTTGAGTTTTTAAGGATAGTATCAATTGCGATTTCATTGCCGGTAATGGTGGTCAAGCAAGCACTTCGTTATGATGGGAGATTGTATCAAAACGGGATCATCAAGGAAATCAACGTCAACTCCAAGGCATGCGCAAGTGTTTTCCTCGATAGCACCATTGAGGAATACCTGTGTGGGATGTCGGATATTACCCTCTTGGACAACTACATTTCCAATGATAATGAGAGCACTTTAGACCTTGATTCCTTTACCGTTGAATCAACCAGCAAGGAAATCATTCAAACACTGCTTGCTGCTCCTTCCCCTTGTAATATCTTGCTTTATGGGGTTGCGGGTACAGGAAAAACCGAGTTTGCCCGATCAATTGTTGCAAGCACCAAGAAACAAATCCTTTCCCTCAAATATGGCTCATCCAAAGACGAATTACGAAGTCAATCATTTGTTCATCCATTAGAACGCCTCAGAGCATTGAGAATTGTCAACACTCTCCTTGAAGGTGATGAAGGCATTTTGATCGTTGATGAGGCAGATTTTCTACTCAACACCAAAGAAGACCGGAATTCTTATCGTGTAACAGCCGACAAAGGCTATCTCAATCAATTTCTGGATAACTCACACATTAAGACCATTTGGATCAGCAATGAAGTGGGATCAATGGAAGAATCAACACTTAGGAGATTTTCCTATAGTCTTCACTTCAAAGCATTTACCGAAAAAGAGAGGTTGAACATCTGGAACACCATTTTAAAGGAACATCCAGTAAGACCATTATTAACCGATTCATTGATTACAACACTTGCTAAAGAATATAAAGTAAATGCCGGTGGTATTGCATCAGCCTTATCAACCATATCAGCGTATTTGAGTGCGAATGACAGCAACCACAAGAATTTTGAAGTGTCTATCAAGGATGTTTTGAAGCACCACGAAGAATTGATCACTGGTATTGCGGTTAAGGATGAAATCAAAAGCAATGTTTTTATAAATGATTTCTATGACCCATCGGCATTAAATCTTGATTGTGATGCAAATCAATTCCTGAAGA
>Ga0116160_1002017_pt1 | contig 20000 bp, 16 predicted proteins | sample AD_JPNAS2_MetaG_FD_89879 | JGI IMG/M metagenome (GOLD analysis project Ga0116160, IMG submission 89879) | Active sludge microbial communities of municipal wastewater-treating anaerobic digesters from Japan - AD_JPNAS2_MetaG | ecosystem: Engineered > Bioreactor > Anaerobic > Digestate | place...
GAATGGATATTGCTGGAACAAACGTCGGCTAGGAGTAAGGAGTAAGGAGTAAGGAGTAAGGAGTAAGGAGTAAGGAGTAAGGAGTAAGGAGTAAGGAGTAAGGAGTTGGTGTTGGTGTTGGTCGGAACCGGCCGTTTGGTCAAAATTTTTTTGGATTTGAGATTTACTTTACACCTTACTGTTTACACCTCACGCCTTACTCTTAAGATAAACGCAATAGACCTGTTTTTACTTGACATCAAGGTAAGTAGATGTTAGTTGTACCCGCAATGTGTCCAAAAAGGGTTTTATTTCCAGATATTGGAAAGGAGGTGGTAGGGGAAAAAGACTGTTTCGTGATGCCGGCATAGACCGGCGTAAATGGAAGCAGGAGCATCGGCAGTCTCCGAAACGTGCGCTTGGGGACTGGTAACAACATGATTAGGAGGAAAGCATGAAGAGATTACTTATTGGTTTGCTTGCTGTCGGCCTTATTGCGGCTTTCAGCATGCCCGCCCTCGCCTTGGACGTAAAGGTCACGGGTTCGTTCTTTGCGGCGGGTTATTGGGAGAGCAACAGGGAGCTCAAGCAGGATAACGAGACCGCCCAGAGATACTATGCCTCCAGGCTGCAGGTGAACCCTGTGTTCCAGGTGGCGGACGGCCTCAGGCTCGTCACGAGATTCGAAGCCCTGGAAAGAGTCTGGGGTCAGGACCCGATCGGCAGCACTATAACTGCATCCAACGCGAGGAATACCGCTGACGAGCAGAATATCTCCTGGAGAAGGGCTTACCTCTCCGCGAGGATCCTGGGCGGTACGCTTGATGTCGGCTACATGGCCGGCGGCCCCTTCGGAACCGAGTTCATGGATTATGAGAACGACGTCCCGAGGATCAAGTATACGTATGTCTACGGGCCCTGGATTTTCCTGGCCCTGACGGAGAAGGCCTTTTCAAGCTCGGCCATCAACCCCAACAACGGCAAGGGCGTCGGCGGCGGTGAAAAGTCAATAGTTAACAACACTGCCGACTCGGATTATGACAAATACGCCCTCGCGGCCATTTACAAGTGGTCAGGCGGCGAAGTGGGCGGTCTGGTCCAGAGATATGTTTTGAATACAGGTGAACATGCCGCGTCATTGAATGGCGTGAAGAGAAACTACAACCTGTGGATTCCCTACTTCAAGGCGAATATCGGCCCGGTTTATGCGGAAGGCGAAATCCTGTACCTGCAGGGCAAATGGGCCGAATATGACAACGCAGCACTGGGGGCGGATGTCGACATAAAGAATTTCGACTGGTACCTGAAGGCCAGATACAATTTCGGCCCTGCCTATGTCGGCGGTATGGTTGCCATCATCCAGGGCGATGACCCCACGACGACCGATAAATATGAAAATGCTCCGTTCAACCCGGAAAACGGCTACACCATCTTCCAGCCCACGCTGGTGCTCTGGAACGACTGGACCAGCAGATGGACCGGAACGAACCATGGCGTCAACGCGCAGACCGGACTTGGCTCGCTTCCCACGAATGCGAACATCTACCAGATCTTCGCGGGGTTCAAGCCTCTTCCCAAGCTCTCTATCGATGCCAGCTACTCATTCCTGAAGGCGAATGAGAGGCCGTATCTTGTTGCCGGCAACGCGGCTTCGAGAGTCCTCGATGACGATTACGGCCGAGAGTTTGACATCAAGGCAGCTTACAAGATTTACGACAACCTCGAATACATGGTGGCCTTCGGTTACCTGTGGACGGGTGACTACTTCAAGGGCAGTGACGCATCGAATCAGGTCGGAAACGACTGGCTGCTCATGCACAAGCTGACCCTGAACTTCTAAACTTTCGAGTTCAGAAGTCAATTTAGTTCCAAAACCCCGGGAGTTTTCTCCCGGGGTTTTTTTATGAGTATTGACGGGTATCCACATGAGTGATAGAAAAAGGGCTAAAGGCATAGGGCTAAGGGCACAAGGCAGGAGGGATCAGGAGAGTTGCAGGTTGTCTTTTAGCCCTTGAATTCAGCAGGTTGTTGAAAAACCCTTATTTGCTGTCCGATTCTGTCATACCCGCGCAGGCGGGTATCCAGGCGCCGTCCCCGCGGAAGCGGGGAACCAGGACAAAATACTGGATTCTCGCTTTCGCGGGAATGACGGTTTCAAGCTCAGGAATAGCTTTTCAACACCTGTCAGGACCGTAAAAAGACCGGCTAAGGGTTAAGTGAACAAGGTAGTGCGAAAGTAACCAGGCAGGTTGTCGGTCTGCCTTTAGCCCTTTGCCCAAAAATGGAGTTTTCAGATGCCCTTATACGACTATGAATGCAATAAGTGCGGTCACGTTTTCGAGGTATTCCACAAGATTAATGAAACGCCGGACCTGGCCTGTCCGAAATGCAAATCCGGAAAACCTTCAAAAGTAATAACACAGGCCAAAACTGATACCTGGTCGAAGTTCCTCGACAATATGGAGAAACGGGTGAACCCGCACAAGTTCAGACATAATCTTAAAGAGATTTAAGTTCAGGGGCGAAGGGCAAAAGGCTAAAGGCAAAAGACGCAAGATATGAAAGACATTTTTTCAAGAGGTCTTGTTCTCTTGCCTTTTGCCCTTCGCCCTTCGCCCTTTGCCTTTAGCCCATTTCTTATTTTGAGGAGCAGAACTTATTAAAAAGATTTTTGGCCACCTTTCCGGTTTGAAAGCAAATCAGATCCGGAAAATCGAGCAGATATACAGGAAGAAAGTCCCGCCCGGCAGAGTTATTACCCAGGAGATCGCGCGCAGTCTCACCGAAATTTCCGGCGAAACAAACCGCCAGATCGGCATCCTCATAAACCGCAAGGGTGAAACGGATTACGTCATCGTCGGCGACCACCGGCAGATCGTCATCCCCGATCTGGAGCGCCTGCGCTCATCCTCCCCCCGGCTGAAGGGGCTCCGGCTCGTCCACACGCATCTTAATGATGAGCGCCTCAGCCGGGACGACCTCGCGGATCTCGCTCTGCTCCGGCTCGACATGGTTTCGGCTATTGAGACAAGGAATGACGGTCTTCCGGGAAAAGTCCACAGCGCTTACCTCCTCCCGGAAAATCCCGAAGGGAAATTCTGGGAAGAGCTTCCCCCCGCCTCTCCGGCCGAGATAGATATCGACTTCCCTGCATTCATCCTTTCCCTCGAAGACCAGTTTACCAGCCGGCAAAGAATCAGGAAAGTAGATGCCTCGGAAAGGGCCATCCTGGTCAGAATCGAAACCGGGTCCATTCAGGATGGAGAGACCTCTTTAGCGGAGTTGAAGGAACTGGCGAAATCCGCGGGGGTTCAGGTATTCGATTCAGTCGTCCAGCACCGGGACAGGGTGGATCCGCGATTTCTTATCGGTAAAGGAAAGCTGGCGGATATCGTGATCGGGGCCCTGCAGATCGGGGCGAATCTCCTCATCTTCGACCATGAGCTTTCCGCCGCCCAGGTCAGGTCCATTACCGATTTCACGGAAATGAAGGTGATCGACAGGACGCAGCTCATTCTCGACATCTTCTCCCAGAGGGCGCACAGCAGGGAGGGGAAAATTCAAGTGGAGCTGGCGCAGCTTAAGTACCTCCTGCCACGCCTGATGACGAAGAACACCGCCATGTCGCGTCTCACCGGCGGCATAGGGGGAAGGGGGCCCGGAGAAACGAAGCTGGAGATAAACAGGCGGCGGGTGAGGGACCGCATCCTGCATCTCGAAAAACAGCTGAAAGAGATACAGAAAGGGAGGAACCTGCGCCGGGGAAGGCGGGAAAGGACGGGGTTGCCTGTTATTTCGATTGTGGGTTATACAAACGCCGGCAAATCCACCCTTCTCAACAGTCTGACTAAAAGCGCCGTCTTCACGGAGGACAGGCTCTTCGCCACGCTCGATCCAAAGAGCTCGCGTCTGCGCTTTCCCAGGGATACGGAAGCGGTGATCACCGACACCGTCGGCTTCATCCGCGATCTGCCGCGCGATCTCTTTGCCGCATTCCGCGCAACGCTTGAGGAACTGAACGAAGCCGACATCCTGCTCCATGTTATCGACGTCAGCAACCCGGATTTCGAAAACCACATTGCCGCCGTAGAGAGAATAATGGAGGAGCTGCAGATCCAGGGCAAGCCGGCCATTCGCGTTTTCAACAAGGAGGACGCCTTCGCCGACAAGGAACTCCTGGCTACGCTGTGCGGAAGGTTCAACGCCGTCGCCTTGTCGGCCCTGAATCCCGGAACTCTCTTTCCCCTCCTCGAAAAAATGGAGGGCCTTATCTCTCAGGTCTGCGGCCGAAACGGCGATCCGGGTCCGCACCATGAAAACGAAGACGCGAAATTGCGAGGTTGCGGGGTTGCGAGGATAGGCGGCAATTGTCATGGTGAGTTCCAATGTCATGGTGAGCCCCAATGTCATGGTGAGCCTGTCGAACCATGACCTCCATCCGCTGCGCGGTAAATTCTAAATCCCAAGCACTGAAATACCCTCGACTGTAAGTCGAGGCGTTTAAGAGAGGTCGATTGTAAATCGACTGTTCGTCATACCGGACTTGATCCGGTATCCAGAAACTGTAACAGGCCAACTTCCTGAATTTCGGCTCGTTGGCCGGAATGACAAGCCGCGCCTTTCCCGCTTTTCCCGCGTGCTCGCTTACCGTTCAATCCTTGACTCTCTCCCGAACTTTGGATAAGTTTGCCCACAATCCATACCTGCCGGATCTGGTTCGGGACGGTACCAAGCCAAGTCCAATGTTTTCGTCATACCGGACCCCTTATCAGGTACTGAACAGGCTTTGATCTGTTTCCAGACGTCGTCCCCGCAGAAGCGGGGAAACAGGAAAAAGCTGGATTCCGGCTCGTTGGCCGGAATGACAAGTCGGCAGTGCGATAATTTTGTTTAAAAGGCGCCTATTTACCTACCGATTACTCCGTGAAGAACTTAAAGACAAAAAAAGCGAAAAAGGATCCTGCTTCCCGGAATATCCCGAAGGAGAATCCGGCCGCTATCAAACAGAGGGACCCACGGAGGCGGAAACCGGAGCAGGACCGTAATGACGCCAAGACCCGGCCCCCCGGTACGGTCCCGCATAAAGACGTCCATAAAGAGAAGATCTTCCGTATCCTAATCTGCCTTTTTTTCGTTATTTCCATCTCCTCTGTCTACCGGCAGGTCAGCAACCACGACTTCCTCAATTTCGACGACCCGGTCTATATCACGGAAAATCCATATGTGAACAGCGGCTTGTCCCTCGAGAATATCCGCTGGGCATTCACTTCGTTCCATGCGAGCAACTGGCATCCCCTGACCTGGCTGTCCCATATGGCGGACTCCCAGATCTTCGGGCTGGAGGCGGGCCGGCATCATCTGGTGAATGTTTTTCTGCATATCCTGAACTCCATCCTGCTCTTCCTTATTCTCAACCGCATGACCGGGATGTTATGGCGAAGCGCCTTCGTCGCCGCTCTTTTTGCGCTCCACCCGCTTCACGTGGAATCGGTGGCCTGGGCCGCAGAGCGGAAGGATGTCCTGAGCGCCCTTTTCTGGATGCTCACGATGGGGGCTTACGCCCTTTATGTCGAAAGGCCCGTGAGAAAGAGATATCTGATTGTTTTAATCCTCTTTGCACTCGGGCTTATGGCAAAGCCGATGCTGGTCACTCTGCCTTTTGTCCTGCTCCTTCTGGATTTCTGGCCGCTCGCCCGCATAGCACCGGAAGCCGCTCCCGTTCCTTTTATGACAAGATTTGCTCCCCTGATAACGGAAAAAATCCCCCTGTTTTTATTTGCCGCCGCGTCCTGCATCATCACATATATGGCGCAAAAACAGGGCGACGCCGTGGAAACGATTACGTCCCTGTCCATACCGGCCCGTTTCGCCAACGCCTCATATTCATACATTCAGTACATTCTGAAAATGTTCTGGCCGCAGGATCTCGCGGCCTTTTATCCTTTCCCGGAATCATTAGCTCTCTGGCAGACCGCCTTTTCTGTCATGCTTCTGGCGGCTGTTACCGTTTCTGTTTTTATTGCCCGGCGCCTCCCTTTCCTTGCAGTGGGATGGCTCTGGTACCTGGGGACGCTGGTGCCGGTAATAGGGCTGGTCCAGGTCGGATCGCAGGCCATGGCAGACAGATACACATATATCCCTCTCATAGGAATATTTCTCATGGCGGCATGGGGGATTCCCGAGCTTATGAAATCGGTGCGGCTCAAAGCGGCGGCTTCAGCCGCCGCAGCTGTGGCCGTATTAGTGATCTTGTCGCTCGCAGTTGTCGCCTGGGAACAGGTATCTTACTGGCGGGACAACCTGACGCTTTTCGGAAGGGCGATAGAAGTTACGGAACGCAACCATCTGGCGCATAACAATATCGGCCTGACCTTTCTCGAGCGCGGCGACCTCGATATCGCCGCCATGCACTTCCAGAAGGCAATGAGCTATAATCCCAAACAGTCTTTCGCTTTTAATAATCTGGGAATGGTGTACCACAAGCAGGGCAGAACGGAAGAGGCAGTGTCGCTCTTCTGGCAGGCCCTGTTAATCAATCCGGATTCTGCGGAGGCATACAGCAATTTGGGGGATGCGCTGGCAACCCAGGGGAAAACGGAGGAGGCGATGAGGTGCTTCCGGGAATCCCTCCGGCTCAAGCCGGAAAACGCTTCGGCGTTTCTCAATCTCGGGTATGCCGCGGCCGGCCGGGGAAACTGGAACGACGCCATAAATTACTTTGAAAAGGCGGTGCGCATCAGGCCGAATCTGGCGGAGGCGCGTTATAACCTCGGCAACTCCCTCGTTGCCGCCAGGAGGGCCGAGGAGGCAGTAGTGCATTTCCGGGAGGCCTTGCGCATCAAGCCCGATTACGCAAAGGGCTATAATAACCTGGGCAGCACTTTGCTCCTCCTGGGACGGGTTGAGGAGGCTATTGCCAGTTTCCAAAAGGCGCTGGAGGTTCAGCCGGATTATAAAACTGCTCAGGAAAACCTGAGGGACGCGCTGGCTCTCCAAAAGAAGTCCAGATGACATAATTAGAAGCTTACTTCGCCTGAAGCGGCTGCAGAGCAATCAGGAATTTTCCCAATGGAACCGTCATTCTCGGCCGACGAGCCGGAATCCAGACACCGTCCCCGCGGAAGCGGGGAACCAAGACAAAATGCCGGATTCACCCGTATCAGGTCCGGGGCAGGCCCGAATTCGGAGCCCGCAGCAGTTGCCGGTATCCGGATATCGTTCACGCGGAAAAGGAACTAAGAGAATGATCTGGATTCCGGGTCAAGCCCGGAATGACAAGTCGCTTCGCGACAATTGGCAACTTACTTCGCCTGAGAGGCTGTGTCGCATTTCGATCATTGTCATTCCGTGCAAGCGAAGCGCGACACGGAATCCAGTATTATAATCCTTGCTGGATTCCGGCTTTCGCCGGAATGACGCCCCGGACCCGATACCGGCGCCTGCCCCGGACTCTGATCCGGGGTTCGCCAGTATGACTATTTTGCCGGCATATGCCTTATTGTGACACAGCCTCTGAAGACGAGGGGTTCCATTATCCCCGAAAAAGGAAGCTTGAAAAACCATGCATATTCAATCTGAAAAACAAAAGAAACTCCTTACGATCATTCCCGTTCTGGCAATAATCGTAATCAGCCTGGTTCTATTCTCGCCCGTCCGGAATTTCGATTTCGTCATGTACGACGACGACCAGTACGTTACCGGCAACAAGCATGTCCGCTCCGGATTGAACCGGGAGAACATTGTCTGGGCTTTCACTGCCGTGCACGCAAGCAACTGGCACCCGCTGACCTGGATCTCCCATATGACGGATGTCCAGCTGTTCGGAATGCAGGCCGGTTCTCATCACGTTGTAAATGCAATTTTCCATGCGCTGAACGCCGCGCTCCTGTATTTATTTCTGTGGGCGTCAACGGGGGCCGTAGGGAGGAGCATGTTTGTTGCTCTCCTTTTCGCGGTTCATCCCCTGCACGTGGAATCCGTCGCCTGGATCGCCGAGAGGAAAGACGTGCTCAGCACCTTTTTCCTGCTGCTGACCCTGCTTGCATATACCCGCTACTCCAGGCGCCCGCAGGCATCGACCTACCTTTTGGTTCTCCTCTTATTCGCCTTGGGTCTTCTTTCCAAGCCCATGCTTGTCACCCTTCCTTTCGTCCTTTTGCTGCTGGATTTCTGGCCTCTCCGGAGATACGCCCCCGGCGTTATCAGCCTGTCCGGCGCGCCGGACAGGCCGGGCCTGAAAAGACTTGTGCTGGAAAAAACGCCTCTTTTCCTCCTCTCCGGAGCTTCCATTGCCGCAACTTTGTATGCTCAGCAGGCGGAAATATCATTCCAGAGTTACATCCCGTTCGGAACACGGACGGCTAATGCACTATCGACCTACGGTGAATATATTTTCCGGACCTTCTGGCCGCATCCTCTCGCCGTCCTGTACCCATACCCCGCTGAAATACCGGCTGCAGCCGTAATTGCATCGGGGATCCTTATTGCGGGTCTGACCGCCGCGGCCCTCAAGACGGCCCGCAATCATCCCTATATAGCCACAGGCTGGTTCTGGTACCTTGGGACGCTTGTGCCCGTGATCGGCCTGGTGCAGGTAGGCGTCCAGTCCATGGCGGACCGGTACACGTATATCCCACTGATCGGGATATTTATCGCGGTCGTCTGGACGGCAGGCCATCTCGCGGAAAGAATATCCCGCGCTAAGTTGATCGTTCCGGCCCTGGGCGCAGCCGCGGTTATCGCCCTCTCGGCGGCGACCTGGCGCCATTTGCCGGTCTGGAAAACAAGCGAGGCGCTTTTTAAAAACGCCCTGAGCGCAACAACCGGCAATTACGTGATCCACGGCAACATGGGCGCTCTCCTCGCCTCAACCGGGAAGGATGATGAAGCCCTGGCGCATTACGGCGAGGCGCTCCGGATCAAGCCGGACGATGCGGACACTCACTACAATATTGGAAATATCCTGGCCCGGCGGGGCCAAACGGATGAAGCGGTCTCCCATTACCGGGAAGCGATCCGCTTCCGCCCGGATTCCGCCGGTGCGCACAATAACCTGGGGATCGCGCTTGGCCGGAAAGGCGACAATGAAGGCGCGATTGCACATTTCCGGGAGGCCATCCGGATCAATCCGGGATTTGAAGACGCCCTGAAGAACCTTCAAGTCGCCATGAATAAGATGGACAAGACGAAAAGGCCCTCAGCCGTCGAACAAACGGCAGGCATAACAGAGGGGACAGAAAACCGGGATGTCCGCGCCGGACTCGAAATGGTCCGCAAGGGAGACCTCGACGCAGCCGTGAGGCAGTTCAGAAAGGCTCTTAATGCGAATCCCGACTCGCTGGAAGCGTTGACCAATCTTGGACTGGCGCTCGCTCATCAGGGGAAAATAGATGAAGCCATACCCTTTTTCAGAAAGGCCCTGAAGATAAAACCCGAGCTACCCGAGGTGCACAACAGCCTGGGTGTGGCGCTCGCCAGGACCGGAAAAACGGACGAGGCCGTATCCCATTTGCGGCAGGCAATCAGAATCAACCCGAAGTTTGCCAAGGCCCACAACAGTCTGGGAGTGATCCTGGCAAGGACCGGCCGTGCGGAAGAGGGGCTCAATCACCTCGAACAAGCCGTGCGCCTCCAGCCGAACTACGAAGAGGCGAAAAGAAATCTCCAGATTGTCAGGCAGGCCATCGGTAGATAGCTATTCTTCAGAGCTTCCTTGTCGAGTGCCGCAATATCGTTTACTGCAAAATGTACCAGGACATCTTTAAAATTATTTGACAATTGGAACGGTCATTCCGGCGAAAGCCGGAATCCAGGGAAACGGGCAATAAATCCTGGATACCGGATCAAAGCCTGCCCCAACGCAATCCGGGTTTCGGCATAACGAAAACCGATAGCGGATCAAGTCCTGTTCTGGCTCCGCATGCGCTGATGCCTAACGCCCAATGTCCAACGCCGCACAGACCCGTTTTTTGCGCCTTTCCCGCTTTTCCCGCAGTTCAGTGCACCCAACGCCCAATACCTGACACCTGATAACCTTACATAACCCCCTTATACCAACCCCCGTCTATCTGGACGGCTGCCCCGGTTATATATCCGGCCTGCTCCGAGGCGAGGAAAGCCACAAGCGAGGCAAATTCCTCCGGCGTTCCCAGCCTCTTCATGGGAATCTCCGCTTCCCAGCCCGCGATTATCTCCTCAGGTTTTTTATTCTGCTTTGCCGCGACTGTCTTGGCCAGATTCCGGACCCGGTCGGTCAAAGTGTAACCGGGACAGACGTTGTTCACGGTGACGCGGAAAGGCGCCAGCTCATTGGAGAGGGACTTGGCAAAGCCGATCACGCCGGCGCGGATAGTGTTGGAGAGGATAAGGCCGTCGATGGGCTGCTTGACCGAGATCGAAGTCATGTTGATGATGCGTCCCCATTTCTTTTCCTTCATGATCGGCACAGCTTCGCGCGTCATGACGATCGTGCTCATGAGATTGAGGCGGAATCCGAAATGCCAGAGATCATCGTCTATTTCGAGAAAGCCGGCCGACGGCGGTCCCCCGGCGTTATTTACCAGGATGTCGATAGTCCCGAAATGCTCGATTGAGCTCCGTACGAACCCGCGGGCCTGTTCGATATTTGTAACGTCCGCGGGGATCGAGAAGACCGGATTTCCGGTCTCTTTCCGGATCAGCTCGGCCGCCGCGGGCAGGCTCGGATCGTCCAGACCGCAGATTGCCACCTTCGCTCCCTCTCTTGATAACTGAAGCGCGACTGCCCTACCCAATCCCAAACTGCCGCCTGCAACCAGCGCCACCCTGTCTTTTAATCCAAGATCCATTTTCGCCCCCTATAACAAGAAATTCTTTCTTATTCCCTCTCCCCTCTCGGTCTCCCCATCAGTGGGGAGGAGATTAAAGATAGAGGCTTACTCTACCCGCTCATATGAAGATAGTTGCTTTTAACAAATTGAAGGTGCACAGTCAATCCGCACCTGATCCGTAAAAATAGTTTGACTTTTGCTTTTATTTTTCATATGTTTCTTCATCATCTCCCAGAAGGAGTTAGAATTGTCCTACCGGCAGGGAAGAGCGGATGAGGAAAATCGCGGCATGTTGTGCCTGCTCGCTCTTCTCAGGGGTGCATTCAACGCACCCGCCGTTTTTAGGAAATAGTATCTGAAAAAGATAATTCCTGAAGGCCATGGGTGCAGTAACCATGGCCTTTTGTTTTTTTAGACTCAAGGCTAAAGGCCAGAGGCTAAAGGCTAAAGGCAAAGGGCTAAAGGCACCCTTCGACCCTTCGGCTGGCTCAGGGCAAACAGCCCAGGGCGACAAAAAGCGAGACCAATGACCGGCTATCAGCTACCCTTAGCCCTTCGCCCTTAACCTTTAGCCTTTAGCCCACTAACTTGAGGGGGAAATTATATGCGCGAGATATTGTGGCATGGAAGGGGCGGTCAGGGAGTGGTCGTCGCGGCGCAGATCATGGCCGAGGCAGCATACCTGCAGGGCTACAAGGGCGTAACATCCGCACCCACTTTCGGACCGGAAAGAAGAGGGGCCCCCCTCACGGCATCAACGAGGATTTCCGATGAACCGATCCGGACCTTCTCCCAGATCGAGCGGGCCGATATTGTCGTGGTGCTGGATGAGACCATCTTCAAGGTCGTCGACGTCCTGAGCAGGACAAAAAGTTACGGCACGCTGATAGTGAATACCGCGCAGTCGCCTGACAATCTGAATCTGGATTCATGCCTCGACATCGCGACCGTTGATGCGGCCGGGATCTCTCTCAAGCACCGGCTGATGAAGGAAGGCGCTCCTGTGGTCAATACCCCCCTGTTGGGCGCAGTCGCCCGCGCTACGGGAATCGTATCCCTCGAGAACATCGAAAGGGCCTTGAAAGGAAAGATATCCCAGGAGGCCCTGATGAGAAATTATGCGACGGTCAAAGCTGCCTTCGAAATGACTACAATGAAAAAATGCGAAAAAAAAATGGCGAACAGCTAATGGGAAAACAGATCTGTTATTAAGGAAAGGTATTGGGTATTGGGCCTTTTGCCCTTTGCCTTTAGCCCTTAGCCCTATTAAAAGGAACCCATATGAAGAAAAAAGACACAAATGTTGCTGCAATGTGCGGGCCTCAGATAGGCGAAGGAGGAAAAACCGGCGACTGGAGAAGTCTTCGTCCCGTGATTTCCCACGAGAGGTGCATACCGTTTCAGAAAAAGAAATCGGCGTGTTTCCTTTGCTGGCTGTACTGCCCCGAGGGGGTCGTCAAAGCGGGACTTCCAATCGAGATAAATCTCGAATACTGCAAGGGCTGCGGCATCTGCGCCGAAGAGTGCCCGCCCAAAGCTATCCTGATGGTCAGGGAGGACAAGTCATGAGCAGAGTTCAGATCATGACCGGGAACCAGGCTGCGGCAATCGGGGCCGTGCTGAGCGGCGTCCAGGTGGTCGCGGCGTATCCGATCACCCCCCAATCCCAGCTTGCGGAAATAATGTCCCAGAACGTTGAGAGCGGCAAGCTTCACGCCGAGTACGTGCGGGTGGAAAGCGAACATTCCGCCATGACTGTCTGCATTTCGGCTTCCACTGTCGGCGCCCGGGTCTTTACCGCGACGAGCGCCAACGGCCTGCTTTACATGCATGAACAGCTGCACTGGGCTGCCGGCTCCCGCCTGCCTATCGTAATGTGCTGCGTGAACAGGGGAGTGGGAGCGCCCTGGACGATTTTCAACGATCAGCAGGATTCCCTCGCGCAGAGAGATACGGGCTGGATCCAGATTTACTGCCGGAACAACCAGGAAATCCTGGATTCCGTGATCCAGGCCTACCGTATCGCGGAGACTGTCTATGTCCCGGTGATGGTTTGCTACGACGGCTTCGTGCTTTCTCATACAATGATGCCGGTTGAAGTGCCTGATGCGGACAAGGTTCGAGCATTCCTTCCCCCTTATGTGCCCCATACCGTCCTCTCCCCTGAAAACCCGAAAAATCTGAATCCCGTCCTCTTCCCCTGGAAACGGGAAGATACGGAAGGCGTCCTCTGCGACGGATACATGGAGATGCGCTGCAAACTGCAAACGGCTCTGGACCGGTCCCGGGAAGTTATAGCCGGGACCAGCAGATCTTTTGCGGACGTATTCGGGCGCGATCACGGCGGGGTTCTCTGGGAATACAGGACGGATGATGCGGAAATCATGCTGGTCGGCATGGGATCGCTGGCAAGCGAGGCTACCATGGCGGCAGACCTGCTGCGTTCGGAAGGAATCAGGGCCGGGGTGGTCGGGATCAGGGCGTTCCGGCCGTTCCCGAAGGAAGATATTCGCCGGGCCCTGCAAAAGGCGAAAGGGATACTGATTTTCGAAAAGAGCATCAGCTACGGATTCGAAGGGGGGCTTTGCTCGGAAATAAAAGCCGTCATGTACGCCACGGGAAAACGCGCGCCCATCTATAATTTCATCGCCGGACTGGGCGGGAGAGACGTAAAATCGGGCGAATTGGCGGAAGCCGCAAAATCTTCCCTCGCCGAACTGGAAGCGGGAAAACCGGAGCGGCCGACGGAATGGGTAAACTGCGGGTGAGACAGGCTGATCAAAAGAGCGCAACCTGCGGAGTCATTCCGGCGGAAGCCGGAATCCACGCCTGCCTGCTGGATGCCGGCCTTCGCCGGCATGACGCATACATCAGGAAGTTCGCTAAAGATAGGTGATTAATATGCCGGAAAATTTATTCAAGCTTAATGCAAAAGAATACATTCTGCCCGGAAGCAGGGCATGCCAGGGGTGCGGGCTGTCGCTCGCGTACCGCTTCGCCTTGAAGGCTCTCCGAGAAAACACGATTATTACCCTGCCGGCGAGCTGTTTGTGCGTTCTGCAGGGATTGTATCCCGGCACTCCCGTCATGATTCCCTGCCTGAATTGCTCTTTCGCCAGCACCGCCGCTTCGGCATCGGGAATAGTTGCGGGGCTTCAGGCCTTGAACAAGACGGACGTGACGGTGGTTGCCATCGCGGGAGACGGGGGAACCTACGATATGGGTATCCAGTCGCTGAGCGGCGCCGCCGAACGCGGCACAGATTTTATTTACGTCTGCTACGACAATGAAGGTTATATGAATACGGGGACGCAGCGCTCAAGCGCCACTCCCCTGGGCGCTCTGACCTCGACCACTCCGGTCCTGACAAAGCAGCAGCACAAAAAAGATTTCACAAAGATCATGGAGGCGCACGACATAGCGTACATTGCCACAACATCCCCCTCCTATCCCATCGACCTTTACGAAAAGTTCGTCAAGGCAAAAAAAATCAAGGGCACAAGGTATATCCATATACATACTCCCTGTCCTCCCGGTTGGGCGTATCCGCCGAAAGATACCGTCAGGATGGGAAGGCTGGCGGTGGAGACGGGAGTCGCCGTCTTATTCGAAATCGAGAACGGCAAGTTGCGCCTTACCGGAAGAAGCAGAACAATCGCGGAAAAGGGAACCCGCAAGCCGGTCGTTCAGTATGTGGAGCGGCAGGGCCGGTTTAAAAAAATGAGCATCGATCAGCTTAACCAGCTCCAGGTTTGGGTGGACGGCAAATGGGGGGAGTACGTCCGGCGCGCGCAGGAATAATAAATTCGTAAGGTGTAAAGAGTAAGGCGTAAGGTGTTTCTTAACTCTTTAACACCTTACACCTTACTCTTTACACCTTACGTTCCGATCTGGTCCGTTTTTCCAGTACGCTTGTTATAAGCTCGGCATATTTCCGGGCGGCGCCGGCGCTCGCGGCAACAGACCTCCCGGCCGCCTCGCCTCTGCGGGAAAGCTCCGACGGATTTTCGAGCAGGTTCAGAATGCCTTGCAGAAGCTCCCGCTCATTATGTACGGTAATGAGAGAGCCTGTGCTTTCCAGCAGGTTTTTTTCATCGGTAAAATCCTCCATGTGGGGCCCGCAGAATACCACCTTTCCCCATGCCGCCGGCTCTATGATATTCTGTCCCCCCCTGGGCACAAGACTTCCCCCGCAATACACGACTGACGCCAGCGAGTACAGGCGGAACAGCTCCCCGATTACATCGACCAGAATGATGTTTCCCGGCTGTATCGCGCTTCCTTTCCCGGCCTTGCTTAACGTGAGGACATTCTCAAAACCGTTTCCCCTGATCAGTGAAAGCACCTCTTCCGCCCGGTCCACGTGACGGGGCGCCAGAATCAGCTTTAAATCGGGATACCGTTCGAGCAACCCCCCAAAGACGTAAAGAATCGCCGTTTCTTCACCGGGGTGCGTGCTGCCGGCCACCAGCACCTTCTGATCCGGCGGACAATTCAGTTCCGTTCTCAGAGTCTCCTCTGCAGCCCGATCGACCCGGTTCAGAATGCTGTCGAACTTGGTATTGCCCAGTACTGTTATCCTCCGGCCCGGAACGCCGATTTCCCTGAGCCTCCCCGCGTCTACATCCGATATGGCGCCGATCTTGTCGACCATGCCGAGCACACGCCGCCAGAAAAAGCGGGTGGCATGGTATCTGCGAAACGAACGCGGAGATATCCTCCCGTTTACGAGGACTACCGCCGTCCCATCATCCCGGCACATCCGGATCAGATTGGGCCATATTTCCGTTTCGACGGCGACAAAGATATCCGGCTTCAGCCGGTTCAGATATTTCCGGATGATGAATGGGAAATCGAGAGGGTAATAAATCAGCCTGGAGGCCTGGCCGACCGACTTGCGGGCCAGTTCCTGCCCTGTCTCGGTGCTGGTGGAAAGGACGATGCAGGCCTGAGGAAATTTCTCCCGGAGCCAGGAAATAATCGGGGCGGCTGCCACTACCTCACCGACGGAAACGGCATGGAGCCAGATCCGCGGGGATCCGGGAATTTCCGGCTCCGGAGAAATAACCCCGAGCTTGGGGCCGATGCTCCTTCGGTATTTGCCGCCAAAGATTATCTTGGCCCCGTAAACAGGGACCAGGATAATTACGCTCAACCACAAGAGCAGATTATAAATCAGAAACATGGGGCATTCTTAGGAATTTTTCGTGAATCAGCAAGCTTTTTTTCATGTCTCCACGTGAATACAAGAGGCCACTTATATTTTGACAATTATCGACGCCATTGTATATTATGGCAGAGATGAAAAAGGAAAGAGGTAATGCAATGGACCGGATATTCAGAACCATCGCGGCAATGATAGCGCTGTTTTTATTGTTGTCATGCGCCAGATATGAGCGGCAGGTCGTTCCTTTCAAGCTTCCCTCCGGTTATCCTAATGTTACGGAAGCGGCGGGGGCTCAGATCGCGGCCCGGGCTTACGACGATAAAGGGGATGCGGAAAAGGCGTTTGGATTCAATATTATCGGCGCCGGCGTACTCCCGGTTCAGGTTGTTTTCGACAACAAGGGACCGCACCGGATCGAAATCATCCCCAACCAGACGTATTTAGTCGATGTTGACGACAATCTCTGGCCGGTCCTCGACGCCCGAATGGCTTATGACAGGCTCCAGAAAAAAACGGAATACGGCGAAATCGCTCCCGGAGCGATCCAGAAAGGCGCTCTCGGCGCCACAGCCGGCGCCATAATCGGAGCGGCCATAGGAATCGTTTCGGGACGGAGTATCGGAGAGGGCGCAATGCGTGGAGCCGCCGCGGGCGGCGCAATCGGCGCAACCATAGGAGGAGCCCAAGGGATGTCGGACCCGGAAGCAAGGCACGCGATTCGGGACGACCTGCAGACGAGGTCGCTCGACAACCGGGCCGTGGTCCCCCAGGAAGTGGCGCACGGATTTATTTTCTTCCCCGGGGAATCGAAAAAAGTAAAAGAGCTGAGACTCCGGATCAGGGAAGCGGATACCGGAAAGAATTACGCTCTGAATTTTAAGTTGTAGATTATTACAGACGGCCTCGCAGAAGGTCCATAATCGACCACCATCGTCATACCGGCGAAGGCCGGTATCCAGAAATATTGGACGAGTTGCGAAAGCACTGGACCCCGGCTTTCACCGGGGTGACGCTTTCATAGGTTTTACTACTGATCTGGTTCCGGGACGTCGGTTGAAATGAAGGATGCCATCAAAGTAGCTCCCTCCCTCCTTTCCGCTGATTTCAGCAGGCTCGGAGAGGAAATTAAGGCGGTGGAGGAGGCCGGTGCGGATTGGATTCATCTGGATATCATGGACGGGCATTTCGTTCCGAATATAACGATCGGCCCGGCGGTTGTCCGTTCCTTGCGTGCGGTCTCACGGATCCCGTTTGATGTTCACCTGATGATCGAAAACCCGGAAAGGTATATAGAGGCGTTCGCCGAAGCTGGAAGCGATTTAATCACAGTCCACGTCGAGGCATCCAATCACCTGAACAGAACAGTGAACCTCATCAAAAGGCTTGGATGCAAGGCAGGCGTTTCCCTTAATCCGGCAAATCCCCTCTCACTGGTAGAGGAGATACTTCAGGATACGGATCTTCTGCTCATCATGTCGGTCAACCCGGGTTTCGGCGGCCAGTCTTTTATCGGCAGTTCCATCGGGAAAATAGCCAAGGCGCGGAAAATGGCCGACCGCCTCTCCAAGCCTCCCTTGATCGAGGTGGATGGGGGCATAACGCCGGAGAACGTCGCCGAAGTGGCGGCTGCGGGAGCGGACATAGTAGTTGCAGGATCGGCGATATTCAGCAGGAAAGATTATGCCGCTGTCATAAAGGAAATGAAGGCCAATTCATCCGGCAAAAGGAGGCAAAAAGAGATAGATAAGGGGTGATAAGATTGAGATGGTCATTCCGGCGAAACTTGTCCCCGAAGTCCCTGATCGGGGGCCGGAATCCAGAAATTTGTGAGTCTACATAAGCACTGGACCCCGGCTTTCGCCGGGGTGACGATTTAACGAGATTATCACTATTACAATTACCCATTTCCGGTTAACCGGCACCCTTTTTACAAGTACTGTCCCTTAAATCCCGCTCTCCCTATTTCCTGAAAAAAAGCCCTGTGTAATCGATTCAGGCACACCGTGTAACTTTTTCCGTCGAGCCGTACTCTGCCCCCGGCGCTAATGTCGTGTCCCCCTCCGAATCCGATTCCCTGGACTATTTTCTCCGCGACCAGTCCTGCGTGGCTTTTCTTTTTCACCGCCCGGAGGGAGAACAGCAGCTCGTTGTTGAATTCCCCCGTACACAGGACCCAGTTTACCCCTTCCGTCCGGACGAACATGTCGGCGGTCTCGGAGAGCAAGTCCGGGTTGGCTACCTGTTCCAGATCGGAAACAATAACATCCCTTTCGATCAGCGCCCGCCTGATGGCCTTTTCGATATTCCTGAAATAATTTCTGCTGAGCGGCGGATACTCTATCCTGGCAAGTACGTCGAACTTGACCATGGGAAGGAGAAAAATGTAGGCGGAAATATCCTTTGATGCCGCATCCCTTCCCAGGTCGCGGGTATCCGATCTGATCCCGTAAAGAAGCGCCGTGGCGACCTCACGGTTTATGGAAGGCAATCCGCCAGCCATCAGGTATTCCGTCAGAATGCTCGAAGTGCTCCCGTAGCCGGTGCGGATATCCGCGAATTGCGCTTTTAGTGAATCGTCGTATACGGGGATATGATGGTCTATGATGATTTGAGGCAGAATCCAGTCCGGAAAAGTCGAATGGCCCGCGCCGGGCTGACTGTCGATGAGAGCCACACACCTGAAGTGATGGCGTACGATTTCCGAAGTGTGCCGGATATCGATTTTCAGGTTGCGGATCATCGCCCTGTTTTCCGCCCGGCCGATGACTCCGCCGTGCGCAATTACGCTCTCGATGTTCCACTTTGAGGAGACAAGGTATTGAAGGGCAAAGGCGGAAGCAATGGCATCGGGATCCGGATTATCGTGCACGAGGATCAAAATCCTCTTTCTTTTTCTCAATATCCCGCCGAGCTCCTCCAGTTTTTCCCCGCTGAATCCGTTCTTTCGCATAATAAACAGGATAACAGAATAAGACTAAGAAAAACAATAATCAGGACTCAAACCGCGCAGGGCGCGGAACGCCCGGGGAGCAGCTTGAAACGGTACTTTCTTACGGAGAGTCCGGACAAATCCAGGTTTTTCCTGAATTCGAGCAGAGTTTGAAAACGACAATTCATGCGGAGCATACAATCCAGCAATCTCTCAAAGGACTCGCGCCAGATGCCCCCTTCCACCTCCGCGTGAACCGGAAGAACGCAAAAGGATTGCTTGCCTTCGAGTGAAGACAAGATGGCCTCCATGCTCCCGGTTTCCTCAAAACAGGGGAGGTTGGAGGGTATCTCCGGTAAACCGGTAATTTGCTCGACAAAAGGCGCCTCCGCCCGGGAGCAGCTGAGATATCGAAAAGCATGCTTTCGCATCTCGTTCAGAGCCCGTTCATCGACAAGCCAGGCGGGGGCGCCGAAGGCCTGGGGGTTTTCCCCTGTCAGCCGCCGATGGGAAGCGATTCCCTTTTCGAACCAATTTTCAATCCAGCGCGGAGATTTTCCGGAAAGATCATCCTGCCAGCGCCGGTGGTCCCAGGCGTGAAACTGAATTTCGTGACCCTCATCCTGAATCCGCCTCACCAAACCGGGAAAAGAAAGCGCGATCATAGGCGAGGGCAGTAGAGTTCCGTAAAGGGCCGTCCTGATCCCATACAGGCGGGCGGCGTTGGTTCTCATCATTTTTTTCAGGAAACCCGGGTTGCGGATCAGATTAAAAATGGCCCTCCCGGAAGAATCCGGTCCGTAACTGAGAAAAAAAGTCCCTTTCAGGCCGAACCGGGAGAGGGTGGAGAGAAGCTGCGGAACACCTTTCTTCATTCCGAGATAGGTGTCCACATCGATTTTGAGACCTATAATTTTTTTCTCCAACATGTAATTAAATCCCAAATCACAAATCCCAAGCACCAACCAAATTCAAAATACCAAATCCGAACTCATGATGTTCCCCCGAAAAAGAGGACACACGGTTAAGCTGCTTGGGTTGACATATGCGCCAAAAAGTCGATCGGCGACAGATAACCTAACGAGGAATGCCGCCTGATCCTGTTGTAAAAGATCTC
>Ga0116160_1002019_pt1 | contig 19999 bp, 22 predicted proteins | sample AD_JPNAS2_MetaG_FD_89879 | JGI IMG/M metagenome (GOLD analysis project Ga0116160, IMG submission 89879) | Active sludge microbial communities of municipal wastewater-treating anaerobic digesters from Japan - AD_JPNAS2_MetaG | ecosystem: Engineered > Bioreactor > Anaerobic > Digestate | place...
TATCTGGCTTTTGACGGCAATACGCCCGTCGGCTGGTGCAACGCCGGCGATATGGATGCTTATGCCGTGAACGATTTTCAGTTTATCCCCGACTTTGCGCGTCAAAATATCTGCGGCAGGACAATGTCGGTTGTTTGCTTTGCGATTGCGCCGGGATACCGCGGAAAAGGCGTTGCGTCGGCGTTGTTGGAACGCGTTGTCGCCGACGCCAAAGCTTTGGGATACGCTGCGGTCGAGGGATATGCCCATGTTCCAAAAGAACGCGCGTATTATGATTTCAAAGGGCCGATTCATCTATACGAAAAAGCCGGGTTTATGGAAGCGGCGAGGCTGGATGATCGAGTCGTGATGAGAAAAGAGTTAAAAGATTGCGGAAGCAAACAGCAAAAGAACGCGCCGGAGGAATCGGTATGACCGATCAGACAACGACCATCGCGGAAATCAAAAAACACATACAGGATTTTTCGGATGCGCGGGGCTGGCGCAAGGATCAGAACGCCAAAGACCTCGTTATGGCGTTGAGCGTCGAAGCCGCCGAGCTTGCCGAGATTTTTATGTGGCTGCATTCGGATCATGCGGACAGCGTAAAGGCGAACGCCGAAGAATACCGGCATTTGAAGGAGGAGCTTTCCGACGTGTTCTGGTATATCTGCCGCCTGTGCGAACATTTTGACGTGGATTTGGCGAAAGCCGTCGAGGATAAGACCGCTATAAACGCGCGGAAGTATCCTGCGGAGGGCTGAATACGGCCGCTTTTCATAAGGCCGCCGGCGGCTCGGATCAGGATTCCGGAAAGGGAAAAGAAGCATGAGCGACTATGTCGTCATCGCGCGCTTTGATGAGGAAACGGACGAGAAGATCACGCATCTGAGGGAATTGCTGACGGATGCGGGCTATCCCGTTTCCCAATGGCCTCCGCACATCACGCTTGCCGCTTATGAGAACTTCGACGAGAAGCTGCTGCGCGCGTGGACCTCGAAGTTTTCATCCCGCCATAAAAAAATCAGCGTTGCGCTCGCTTCTCTCAGCGTTTTCCCGCCCGGCGGGGGACAAACCGAAACAGCGGTGTTGTGCCTGAACCCGGCCCATTCAAAATCGCTTGTCGATTTTTACTATGAGTTCCATGCCAGGTATGACGAGTACTGCACCGGAATCGGCTGGTTTTACTCCCTGTCATTTGGAAATCCCGTGATCCATGCGACCATCGGCACCATCCGGGTAAACGAACTGCAAAAGGCAATGGAACTTGTCTTTTCAAGCGGCGTCTTTAGAAGCGCCGAGATGATTGCCCTGGAGGTCTATACGTATCCGGCGAGGCTCATACAGCGTTTTGCGTTGAAATGAGCAAAAGCGATTCAGGCGTCCATCATCCCTAAGTCAGCCTTCGAATCCGTGGAACAATGGAACGCGTTTTGGGATTTTATCCGCGGCAAGGCGGCGCAGGCGAATGCGGTTCTCCAAGGGAATTGACCCGCGGAATAAGAACTTCACGGCGATACGCAAACTACCATAAAGGAGGAATCCCCATGTCTTGTTATTACGTCATAGGCATCCGCATGGACAACCGGGTCGGCAACGCACTCAAGCTTCAGGAAGCGCTCACGAAAAACGGCTGCATGATCCGCGCGCGGCTCGGCCTGCATGAGGCGAGCGAGGAGTTTTGCGCGAACGACGGGCTCATCGTGCTGCAGCCCTGCGGCGAAAAAGAGGAGGTCGGGCGGCTCGTCGAGGACTTGAACGGCCTCGAGGGCATCACGGCGAAGCTCATCGATCTGAACGACTGAGCAGGTTTTACATCGGCGCATAAAAGAAGCCGCCGGGCTTATTCCCGTTCGGCTTTTTTGCGCGCGCAAAAAGGTTCGGAGCTAATCGATGCTTTTTACAAGATGCCGCAGCCCCTTGACTCGCTCGCTTTCGACGAAGCCCTTCGCCGGGTAGAATTCCGCGGCTTCGAGATAATCGTCCGCGAACCGCGTGTGTATGGTTTTGATCCCCTTTGATCTTGCGAAATCCTCGGCCTTTGCGAGCAGCGCGCCGCCAAGCCCGCGACGCTTCATCGTGGGCCGGATGTAGAGCCGCTTGAGCCACATGTCCGTTTCGGACACGATGTTCGTGCCGATCATGCCGCTCACGCGGCCGCGCTCGTCCAGCGCGATCCAAAACATGTCGCCGCGGCCGAAGTAATTCTTTTCAATGTCCAGCAGATCCTCGTTGAGCCGCGGCGCGCGGCCCAGAGCGTCCTTCGCGCACAGCAGACAGAAAATGACGTCGTCCCGGTAGGAAGGCTCGAAGGGAATGATGGTATACACGGCCGTTATCCTCGTTCGTATGATTTTGTGGAATGCGAATATGCCGTCCGGATTCCGGACTGCTCACCCGGCGGTCAGGTTTCCGTCTCCCGACACGGGGATCGCTTCGCCCAGATACGTTGGCTCGGGTTTGAGCACGCACATGAAAAAATCCTTGCAGCGGGCGAGTATTTCCCGCAGGTCGTAATAGCCCTGCCCGGCGTACGGCCGAAGGTTTGCGGCAACGCCCCACGCCTCGAGCCCGAGCGCGCGCGCGACGTACAGTGCGCGGTACAGATGGTATTCCTGCGTGACGATGATCACGCGTTTTGCCTGGAACACGTCCCGCGCGCGGTACAGGCTTTCGTAGGTCGAAAAGCCCGCGTGGTCCATGAACACGTCCGCGGAGGGCACGCCCGCATCCACGGCGTACGCCTTCATGACGTTGACCTCGTCGTAATCCTCCCGGCCGTGGTCGCCGCTCATCAGAAGCTTTCCAGACGCGCCCGCTTCGTAGAGCGCGAGCGCCGTTTCGAGCCTGTCCGCGAGCATGTGCGACGCGCGGGCGTTTTCGCCCTCTCCCCACACCCCCGCGCCGAGCACGAGTATGCAGTCCGAGCCGAGCCCCGCCGCCGCCTTCGGCGCGAGTATGTACGCCCGCACGCGCAGCCGTACATAGCCGCTCAGAGCGAAGGGCAGCGCCGCGAGCAGGAGCATGACGAGCAGCGCGGCGAGCCACCTGCGCTTGCGTTTGTTGTGACGCTTTCCATTCCCTGCCATGACACCAGTATATCATTGAACCGGGCGGCGCGCGGTAAACAAACGGAAAACATGGTGAGACCGGACGCTTTTGCGGCGCTTCGCGGCAAGCGCGGTTTTCGCGGTTTACACCCGCGGCTTCGCCTGCTATAATCATGCCATCCGGAGGCATGATATGTATTTCAACCGCATCCTGAAATTCGACAAGCTCCTTCGCTCCGTCAAAGAGGACAATCGGCGAGACGTTTGGCGGAGCTGAATCAGGGGAAGCGCCCGGGCGTTTTCCCGAGGTTCGACGGCAGCATGGCATGAGGGGACGCATCCGCGCGCGAGCGCGGCGATGCGTGGTATCCGTTGCCGTTTGCCGACGAACCGATCGATTGAGCCGCGGCCGCGGGCGTTTCGCCCGCGGTGTTTTTTTACGGCGGCGCGCTTCGGCGAAGCGTCGTTTCATCCGGACGGGGAGCGGGAGATTTACAACGGCTACAGGAGGCGTTTTATGGATTTTGTGATTTGCAATGTAACGGACGAGGAGGAGTTGGACGCGGTTCTGGCCTTCGAAAGGCGCATTTTCGGCGGCGCGGCGTTCGCGCGCACGGGCGAGTATGCGCGCGAAAAATGGGTTGAGCGACTGGCGGAAGGCCGCGATCTTCTGCTTTATGTCCGGACGGGCGGCGAAATATCGGCGATGGCGTTCGCAAGGATCGGCGCGGACGGCAACATGACCGCAGGGCCCGTCGCGACCGACGCCCGATACAGGAGAAAGGGCCTTGGACGCGCCCTTCTCGACGAATTGGAAAGGTGGGCCCGCGCGCGGGGCGTCCATATGCTGACGCTCGGCGCCGTCGAATCCGCGGAAGACTTCTATCTCAAGTGCGGCTACGCGCCTTTGCTGTTCGTCCAGACCAAACCGCCGCATACGCTCGAAGCGCTGCGCGCCCTGAGCGCGGGATGCCGTGAGGCGTGGAGCTTTGACGACGGCACGGACATACGGCTCATGCTTATAACGAATGGGATCGACCGGAATTTGCAGCATCGTTACGACGAAGCCTTTCCCGGCTGCTCCACGCAAACGGTTTTTGTCAAAGGCATCATATGACAAACGAAAGGACGGACATTATGAGCGACATCATCGCAAACGACTGGAACGCGGGTTCCGACAGGTATTTTGCCGAAAACGCCTCGGAAGCGATCATCGATAGGATCGTTTCCGATCCCATGTGGGCGTTTCCGGAGGAGATGCGCGTTATGCTGCGCGCCGCCTTCCCCGATTTTCGGGGCAGGCGCGTGCTCGTGCCCTCGAGCGGCGACAACGCAGCGGTTTTCGCGTTCCATCTGCTCGGCGCGGATGTCACTTCCGCGGATATCGCCGAGCGCCAGCTTTACAACGCGAAGAACATCGCCGACGCGCGCGGATGGGCCATCGACTTTGTTCATGACGACAGCATGAAGCTCGGGCATATCGAGAGCGGGACGTACGACCTCGTCTACACGTCCAACGGCGTGCACGTATGGATCGACGACCTCCCCTCCATGTACCGGAATTTTTACCGCGTGCTCAAGCCGGGCGGGCAATACGTCATGTTCGAGGTGCATCCCTTCAACCGGCCTCTCACGCAGGATAAGGACGATCTTTTCCGCATCGCCTGCGCGAAGCCGTACGAGGCGACCGGCCCGCACTTCGACATCCCCAACCATCACTGGCGCGTGCAGGATCTGTTCAGCGCCATGACCGGCGCGGGGTTCTCCGTCCGCAGCCTCATCGAGTTTCATTCGCAGACCGGCTGCCACAGTTGCTGGTGGTATCAGGACGCGAGGGCGGCCGAGGCCGACGGCTGCCGCCTTTCCGATTGGAAGCGCAACCCCTTCGCGGCGCTGCCGCAATGGATCGGCTTTTGGGCGGAGAAGGGAGGGCGGTTATGAGCCTCATCACAACCCACGACGTCACGCTCTACGGCGGCAACGGCGTCGACCTCGTGCTGCGCCCGTTGTGCGACGGGCACCTGCCGCTGCTGTATAAATGGAATGCCGATCCCGAGGTCGTATATTGGACGGATACCGGCAACGCGCAAGTGTTCAGCGAAGAGGATATCAGGGGAATTTACGCGAGCATTTCACAAAACGCGCTGTGTTTTCTAGCCGAGGTCGATGGTCGGCCTGTCGGCGATTTTTGGATTCAGAGAATGAATGTCCCGGAGGTATCCGCCAAATATCCGGGGCTCGATGTGCGCCGTATTGAAGCGACCATCGGCGAAAGATCATCGTGGGGGCAAGGCATCGGAACGGCGATCCTTGGAATGTTGATTGATTTCGCGTTTTGCGGCGAACATGTTGACATGCTGTATTGCTTTGCCGCCGACTATAACATCCGCAGCCAAAAATCGCTGCTCAAGCAAGGGTTTGTTCCGGCAGGTGAAAGCGACGCAGATGCTGGCAGCCTTCGGGCTAAAAAAGAATACCACTACCGCCTCACCCGTCGGGAATTTATCGGACGGCGCAGGGAGAGGATACCGAAAAGCCGGCGATTCGAAACGCCTCTTATCGGCCTCCAGCCCAGCCAGCTTTGGATCAGCGAAGGCAAACTGCGCCTCGTGCGGGAGTGGTTCGACCCGGCGCGCCGCGAAAGCTTCGATCCGATCCCCGTCAAGCGGCTCGGCGGCCGCATCCTGATGACGGACGGGCATACGCGCGCGGTCGCGGCGCATCTTGCCGGGTGGGAAAGCGTTCCCGTCTATTGGGATGAGGACGAACTCGACATGCGCGCCTACGCGGCGGACGTCGCGTGGTGCGACGGGGAAGGCATACTAAGCCCCGTCGACCTCGCCGCGCGCATCGTGCCGCACAGGGACTACGAGCGCCTCTGGCGCAAGCGCTGCATGGAAATGAAACTCGATTGAGCGCGACCGCCCGCTATGACAAACCCTCGTTCATGCCGTATAATGAAGGATATGCGTACGCATAAGGAGCACGGAGGCGAAACCGCGTGAACCGGTTGAACGTCGGGGGCGTCGACATCCCCGTTGAGAAAAAGCGCATCAAGAACATGTACATCCGCGTCGCGGCCGACGGCGGCGTGAAGATCACGGCGCCCCTTCGGGCTCCGGACGAGGCCATCCGCGCGTTCGCGGCTTCGCGCGCCGCTTGGATCGAAAAACAGAAGCAAAGGCTCGCCGCGCAGGGCGCGCGGGCGGAGCTCCTGTACGAATCCGGAGAGGAATGCCTCGTTTGGGGCGCGCGGTATCGCCTTTTTGTGGAGCACAGCCTTAAAAGCGGCGTCCGCGTCGAGGGGGAGAACGTCGTGCTGAGCGTTCCCGAGGGAAGCTCCGCCGCGCGGCGCGCCGAAATGATGGATGGCTTCTACCGCGCGCTCCTGAACGGGGCGATCCCGCCCCTGCTCGAAAGCTACGGGCGCGTCGTCGGCGCCAGGGCCGCAAGCTGGCGCATACGCGACATGAAAACGCGCTGGGGGAGCTGCAACGCCCGCGAAAGGCGCGTCTGCCTGAACCTTCGGCTCGCGAAGCTGCCGCCGGAATGCCTTGAGTACGTGCTCGTCCACGAGCTCGCGCATCTGCTGGAGCGCGGGCACAACCACAGGTTCTGGGCGTATATGGACCGCTTTTACCCGAACTGGCGCGCCGTGCGCGCGCGGCTCAACGGCCGGGCGGCGGATTAGGCAACCTTTGCGCCGGAACGGCGCCGCCGCCCTCACGCGCGGAGCGCTTTCGGCGCGGACGGCCTCGAGGGCGCGGACTGCCGCGCCCGCCGCGCGTACGGCGCGCTCCGCGCGTGAGGCGCGCGCAAAATCCCGGTTTACGAAAAATTTCCTTTGACATTTCGCCGGGGGCGTATTAGTATGGGTGCAATCCTTTTGAAAGGGCCGACGCGATGAAGCGGATTTGTCAAAACGCTATGATGATGTTCGGCGCGATGAGCATGATGATGTGCATGCCCGTCCGTTTCCCCGTGCGCCGGCGCCTTTTCGAATAGGATCAAGCCATAGGTTTGATGCAGGCCGACGCCACGGAGCGCCGGCCTTTTTCTGTGCCGAAACGGATGGGCGGTAAGCTCAAAAAATCCGAAATCCAAAAATTCAGATTATTTTGAAAGGAAAAAAGACCATGAGCGAAAGGAAACTCGGCTTCGATACCCTCCAGGTACACGCGGGGCAGAGCCCCGACCCGGCGACCAACGCGCGCGCCGTACCCATCTACCAGACCACCTCCTACGTCTTCGAGGACACGCAGCACGCGCAGGACCTGTTCGCGCTCAAAAAGGCCGGCAACATCTACTCGCGCATCATGAACCCGACCAACGACGTGTTCGAGCGCAGGCTCGCTGCGCTCGAGGGCGGCAGCGCGGCGCTTGCGACGGCCTCGGGAGCGGCGGCGATCACCTACGCCGTATTGAACGTCGCGGGCGCGGGCGACCACATCGTTTCGGCCTCGACCCTCTACGGCGGCACGTACAACCTCTTTTCCACGACGCTGCCCAGGTTCGGCGTTTCGACGACGTTCGTCGATCCCGACGAGCCGGAAAATTTCCGGCGCGCCATACGCGAAAACACCAAGGCGCTCTACGTCGAATCCCTCGGCAATCCCGGCATCAACATCGTCGACCTCGAAGCCGTGGCGAACATCGCCGCCGGGAACGGGATTCCCCTCATCGTGGACAGCACCTTCGCGACGCCTTATCTGCTGCGCCCCATCGAGTACGGCGCGAACGTCGTCGTCCACTCGGCAACGAAGTTTATAGGCGGGCACGGCAGCTCCATCGGCGGGATCATCGTGGACGGCGGCAATTTCGACTGGGCGAACGGCAGGTTCCCCGGCTTCACCGAGCCGGACGCGGGCTACCACGGCGTGCGCTACGCCGACATCGGCCCCGCCGCCTTTGCAACAAAGGCGCGCGTGCAGCTATTGCGCGACACGGGCGCGTGCCTCGCGCCGCTCAATGCGTGGCTGTTCCTCCAGAGCCTCGAAACGCTCTCGCTTCGCGTCGCCCGGCATGTTTCCAATACGGAATCGGTCGTAGCTTTCCTCGCCAACCACCCCAAGGTCGGGGAGATCAACTATCCGGGTCTTCCCTCGAGCAGGTACCATGCGCTCGCGAAGAAATATTTTCCCAGGGGCGCGGGCTCGATCTTTACCTTCTCCGTCAAAGGGGATGTGGCGCAGGCGAGGAAATTCATCGACAGCCTCGCGATCTTCTCGCAGCTCGCCAACGTCGCGGATGCGAAATCCCTCGTGATACACCCGGCCTCCACCACGCACCAGCAGCTCTCCCCCGGGGAGCAGAGGGCCGCGGGCTGCGCGCCGGACGTCATCCGCCTGTCGATCGGCCTCGAGGATGCGGAGGATCTCATCTGGGACCTCGGCCAGGCGCTCGACAGGGCGATCCCGGACTGAACGCGGGCGCCCGCCCCAATCAACAAACCCGACTTTGGAGGTCACTATGCCCATCACCGTGCCGGAAGGGCTTCCGGCGATCAAGACGCTGACGGGGGAGAACATCTTCGTCATGACCGAGGGCCGCGCGCGAAGCCAGGACATCCGCCCGCTGCGTATCCTCATACTGAACCTCATGCCCACCAAAACAGAAACCGAAACGCAGCTCTTGCGCCTGATCGGCAACACGCCGCTCCAGGTCGAGATCGAGCTCATGCAGGCGGGGACGCACACGGCAAAGAACGTATCCGCGGAATATCTGCTGCGCTTCTACAAGACCCTGAGCGAGGTGCGCGGGAGCCTTTACGACGGGCTCATCGTGACGGGCGCGCCGGTCGAGCAGATGGCTTTCGAAGACGTCGACTACTGGGAGGAGCTGTGCGAAATATTCGACTGGTCGCGCCGCAGCGTGTTTTCGACGCTGCACATCTGCTGGGGCGCGCAGGCCGGGCTGTACTTCCATTACGGCGTGGACAAGCATCCCCTTCCCGAAAAGCTCTCGGGCGTATACGAGCACAGATTGCTTTTGCCGACGCATCCTATGGTGCGCGGTTTCGACGAGGTGTTCTACGCGCCGCACTCGCGCTATACGGGCGTCCGCGCGGCGGACATCGAAAAAATCCCCGCGCTCGAGCTGCTCGCCGCATCCGGCGAGGCGGGCGTATACCTCGCGGCGGAAAAGGGCGGGCGGCGCGTCTTTGTGACCGGCCACTCCGAGTACGACCGCGATACGCTCGCGCGCGAATACCGCCGCGACGTCGGCCGCGGGCTCGACATACGGCCGCCCCGCAACTACTACCCCGGCGACGATCCCGAAAAGGCGCCCGTCGTGCGCTGGCGCGGCCACGCGAGCCTGCTGTTCGCAAACTGGCTCAACTACTGCATCTACCAGCAAACGCCCTACGACCTCGCGGAGCTCAGGCGCCCGGAGGTCTTGGGCGCGGGCACGTACGCGCGGGCCTGTTTGAGGTGAACAGGGCAACGGGGACGGTTCCGCTTGCCGGATCGCGGGCTTACCGGCCTTTCGGAAACGCGCAGACGGAACCGGCCCCGTTGTCTAACCCCGTCTCCTCATTTGCCCGTCAACGCGCGGTAATCGCGCATGAGCGATATGAATGCTTCAGGGTCGCCGCCCGCGTCGGGATGGTGCAGCTTGGCGAGCGCGCGGAAGCGCTCCTTGACCTGCGCTTCGCCCGCCGAGTACGGCAGGCCGAGCCGCGCGAGCAGCGCGGGATCGTACGCGCCTGCGGCGCGCGATATGCCCGCCTCCCGATAAAGCTCGTAATAGACCAGCGCGAAATACGCCTCGACGGCCCGCTTGAATCCCTCCCGCCCCAGCGCGGCGAGGGCTTCGGGCGGGTATTTGGCGGCGCGCCCGTCCTTCCCGCGGCCGAAAAAGCCGTCCCAGACGAGCGCGCGCCCGGGCGGCGCGTTCCCGTTGAAGCGCAGCCTGATTTCGAGCTTTTTGAGCTCGCGCAGCTTTCGTTTGATGTTCCGGTCGTCCGACATGGCGCCTTTCGCGGCGAATCAGCGTTCGTCCGCCCGCTTTTTTGAGAAGTAGAGCACGAGGTCGTCGTCGTTGCGGCAGGGGCCGTACGGCTCGCAGACCCTGTCGCCGTACCAAACGCCGGAGCCGTCCGGCACATATCCGCGCTTCACGTACATGCGCTGCGCGCTGCCGTAGCCGCTGTGCAGCCCCACGCCGAGGTAGACGGTATCCGCCCGTAAAAAGGCGATCGCCTCGGCGGCGTCCATCAGCTTGCCGCCGATTCCGCGCCGCCGGTATGGTTCCAGCACGCCGAAATCGACGATCTCACACCAGCCCGTGCCCGCGAACGCGCCCCAGGGCGCGTCGAAATAGACGTTGACATAGCCCGCAACGTTCCCTTTGTACGCGGCGACGAGCGCGGCGCTCCTGCCCGCGGCCTGGTCGTTCAGGCGCGTTTCGTATTTATCCATGGTTTCGCGGTAGCCCTGCGCGAGCTCCCCGGCGAGTATCGCCTCCGCGTCCGCGCGCTCCATGGAACGTATAAGCGTTTCGCCGTCGTCGTAATAAATCATGCGTCCTCCCGGCATCGTCGGATTCGTTATATTATACCATACGCCTTGCCCGCGCGGGTTTCCCTTGCAAAGGCGCGCCCCGCGCCATAAAATGGCCTTGAAAGAATCCATATTTTATGCGCGGGAGGGGAACATGGAAGCGAACATCGGCATCCTCGCGGAACAGCTTTTCTCCAGGGACAACAACGCGGCCTATCGGGCGCTGCAGACGCTGCTCGCCCTGAGCGCGGAGTCCGACGACGTCTATGCCCATTTCGACCGTTTTGCCGGAATGCTGCGCGGGCCCAACTCCTACATCCGCTCCCGCGGCATGTTCCTCGTCGCCGCGAACGCGCGCTGGGATGAGGAAAACAAAACGGAACGCGCGCTCGGCGACTGCCTCGCGCTCCTTCGCGACGAGAAGCCCATCACGGTGCGCCAGTGCGTCAAGCTTCTGCCGCAGATTGCGGCGGCGAAGCCGGAGCTTCGCGGCAGGATACTCGAAGCGCTTCGAAGCGCCGACCCCTCGGGCTATGCCGACACCATGCGCCCGCTCATCGCGAAGGACATCGCCGCGGCGATCAAAGAAATCGAAGGCTAAAATCGAAGGGAAAACGAAAGGCCGGGGAGCGATCCCCGGCCGTTTGATTTTTGCTTGCCGCGCTCCCGCGCTTACTTGAACACCTGCCTGCGGTAGCGGTATACCTCCATGCCGAACGAGCCGACATAGCGGAATTCCTCCCAGCCGCGGGCAAGCAGTCCTTCGTTTGGCGCGCACCTGCGGGGCTGGTCGCCCGGGCAGTCGATGAGCCAGCCGCCGGGTTTGACCACGCGCGCCAGTTCCGCGATCTCGCCCTCGTAATCGTCGCCCACGACGTGGCCGGACATCACGATGTCGAACGTATCGCCGGGATAGGGGAGGCTGTCGGCCATGCCGTCCGAGACGCGCACATTCCGGATGCCCTCGCGTTTGATCTTATCGCGCAGGTATTCGCGAAGCGTACCGACGGGTTCGCTCGCGTAGACCTCTTTTGCGCGTTCCGCCGCGGCGAAGGCGAGGCGGCCGGAGCCGCTGCCCACGTCGAGCACGGTTTTATCCGCGAAGTCCGCCAGTTCGAACAGCCGCTCCCTGTTCCAGCCGTAGATGAAATCGCAGCTCGCGTCCATGATCTCGGGCTTCGTGTAGAGCGTGAAGTCCTCGACCGACGCGAGAACCGCGACCTCCGCCGCGCGGATCTCCGCCGCGCCTGCCCCGGAGGGCGCCGAGGCGGCGATTTCTTCAACGATGGCCGCGCATTCCGGGCAGCGGCGCGCAACATACCACGCGACGGCCGGGTTGCCCGCGAGCGCGAGGCCCATATTCCGCCGCCAGTTCGCGTTTTCGCGGCGGCTCTCGAACATGTAGCGGAGCTGGAAGCGCTCCATGAGCAAAAGCGCGTTAAAGGAAAACCCCTCAACATCGATCCAATTGAAAGACATAAAACCTCCTGCTTGAAGGAGGGCTAAAGTATCGTCACCCTCCTTGTTTGGGCATTGACGATAAGAATCCGCCTCATGTTCCCCACTCCTTTCTACCTGTTCGCTCCCGCCGCGGCCGATTCCGCGGACGGTAATATCATAGCGCATCGCAAAAAAAATTGAAAGCACGGAAAGCGACGTTTTCTCTGTACAAAACAACATTTCTTCGTTAATATTAAACCATCATTCGGTTATCTGATTTATGATGTGATCAACAGTCATTTCTGAAAGGAAACCGCAATATGAGCAATCTCAGGAAATACAGCGATGAAACGTTCGAAAGCATCAAACATGTCAATGAGAACGGTGCGGAATTCTGGTACGCGAGGGAGCTTCAAACCGTACTCGAGTATACGGAATGGCGCAATTTCGAAAATGTAATTGAAAAGGCAAAAATATCTTGTGAAAACAGTCGTAATAACGTGCCCGATCATTTTGTTGACGTCAACAAAACGATCGCGATGCCAAAATCAGCTCAAAAAGACATACAGGATTATCGCCTTTCCCGTTACGCCTGTTATCTGATTGTAATGAACGGCGATCCGCGAAAAGAAGTTGTCGCCGTCGGTCAAACCTATTTTGCAGTCAAAACCAGGCAGCAGGAGCTGGTCGAGGGTTACGACCGGCTCAGCGAGGAGCAAAAACGTCTTGCGATACGACGCGAAATGATTGCTCATAATAAATCCCTCGCGGAAGCGGCAAAGCAGGCGGGCGTGGAGACGGATCTGGATTATGCCGTCTTTCAGAACAAGGGATATCAGGGTTTGTACGGCGGTTTGGGCGCGAAGGAAATCCACACGCGAAAAGGCTTGAAGAAGAGTCAGAAAATATTGGATCATATGGGCAGCACGGAGCTTGCCGCCAACCTGTTCCGCGCCACGCAGACCGATGAGAAGCTGCGCAGAGACAAGGTAAAAGGCAGGGATGCGGCAAATGCGACGCACTATGCGGTAGGAAAAAAGGTGCGGCAGACCATCAGAGAGCTCGGCGGCACAATGCCGGAGGATTTGCCAACTCCGGAAAAAAGCATCGGCCAAATCGAGCGCGAGCAACAGAATACGCCTTGCATACCGGCACAATCACGCCCAACGGAAACCGATGGCTGATAATTGAGAACGCCAACCATACTTCCGCTCCGCTAAAGGGGCGGAATTTGCTTTCTTGCTTTATCTTTGCTTCCGAACGCTTGCCTCCTGATTTCCCGATCGATCCCCGATTTCCTCTATTGACATATCAAAACTACTGAATTATAATCACTAGTGTAAAAACTGCGGGAAACGGGAGGGAAGCGCCATAAACAGCCAATATAAGAAAGGCGTGCTCGATCTTTTGGTGCTCTCGATGCTCGATCGGGGCGACCGCTACGGGTACGACATTTCCGAAGCCCTCGCCAGGCGCATCGAGCTTGCGGACGGCACGGTATACCCGCTTTTGCGCAAGCTTAGAAGCGACGGCTATGTGACGACGTATTTGTCGGAGGAAAGCGGAGGCCCGCCGCGTAAATACTATTCCATAACAAAGAGCGGCCGCGAGCTGTACCGCAGGGAGCGCGCGGAGTGGCTCGGCTTTATCAGGACCGTGGAGGAACTTTTGGGCTCGGAGGAAAGCCATGAATAAGCAAACCTTTATCGAAGAATTAAAGAAGGGCCTCGCCGCGCGCGGCGTCGCGGACGTCGGGGACATCGTTTCGGATTATGAGGAGCATTTCGCGCGGAAGCTCGCCGACGGCTACACAGAGCAGGAAACCGCCAAAAAGCTCGGCGACCCGCGCGCGCTCGCGCTCGAGTTCGCGCCGGAGGGAGAGGCCCCGCGCAGGCGCGCGGGCTTCCTGCGTGCGCTCGGCGTCATCTTAACCGACCTTGTCGCCGTGCCGTTCTTCATCCTGGCGTTCGCGTGGGCCGCCGGCATCGCCGCGGCTACGCTCGGGTGCGTATTCGCCGGGCTGTGCCTGATCGCGTCGCCCGCGTTTCCGGCGGGGACGCTCGTCATCCCGTATCTGCCCTACGTTCCCGGGGCGGCGGCGGGCGTCGCGCTGCTCGCGCTCGGCGCGCTGTTCCTCGTGCTCGCCGCGTACAGCTTCCTGCTCGCCGCGAAAACGATGAAGGCGTATTTCCGCTGGCACAGGAGGGTTCTCTCGGGCAGGAAAACGCCGCCCTACGCGATCTTCCCGCTCGCCGGCAACAGGGGCAGGCGCGCCTGGCGAAGCCTTGCCATCGCGGGGCTCGCGGTGTTCGCGCCCATGGTGACGGCGGCCTACGCAATCATGACGGTCCTCGCGGGCAGCCTGGAGTTCTGGCACGTCTGGGGGTGGTTCGGCTATGTCAAATAAAAGAACGGTCGCCGTCACGGGCGCGACCTCGGGCATCGGCTTCGCGGTGGCGGACCTGCTCGCGGGGCAGGGATTCCGCGTGTTCGTCGTGGGGCACTCGCAGGAGAACTGCGCTGCCGCGCGGGAGAAGCTGCTCGCCGCCCATCCGGATGCGGAAATCGCCTGCTTTTTCGGGGATCTCGTGCACCAGCGCGAGGTGCTGCGCGTGGCCGCGGAGATCCGCGAAAAGCTCGCGCGGGACTGCGGCGGGGAGCTCTACGGCCTTGTGAACAACGCCGGGTGCGTCAGGAGCTGGTACATGACCTCGGACGAGGGTTACGAGCAGCAGTTCGCGCTCAACCATCTCGCGGGCTTCCTGCTCACGCTCGAACTGATGCCCGAGTTGAAAAAGGCGTCCGGGCGCGTGCTGTTCACGGCGAGCAACTCGCACCGCTTCATGAAAATGCGCTGGAACGACCTCATGCTCCAGCGCGGCTACAACCCGCTCACAGCCTATAAGCAGTCGAAGCTCGCCAACCTGCTCACGGCGCGCGCGTTCAACCGCAGGTTCGGCCCCGAGGGCGTGACGTTCTACTGCGTGGACCCGGGCCTCGTCAACACGGGCATCGGCTGCAAGAACACGGGGTATCTTGTCAACTTCATCTGGAGCGCGCGGCGAAAGCGCGGCAGGGAACCGGAGATGGCGGCGCGGACCTACCTGTATCTTCTCGAGGGCGCGAAGCGCGACGGCCTGTATTTCCGCGATTGCGCGGCGCGGCGGCATTCCCCGGAGGTCTGCGACAAAAACGCGCTGCGGCTCTACGAGATCAGCCTGAAGCTGTGCGGCGCGGGCGCCGCGCGCGCGGAGGGAGCCGGATGAACGTGCTCATCACGGGCGCGGCCGGCGGCCTCGGGCGCGCGTTCGCCGTGGAATGCGCCAAGCGCGGCTATAACCTGCTTTTGACGGACATCAACGAGGCGGGGCTGTTGAGCATACGCGAGGGGCTCGAGCGCAGGTACGGCAGCCGGGTCTTGATTATGCCGCTCGACATCACGCAAAGCGCGGGCCTCGAAAAGCTCTTTTGCTTCGCGCGGGAGGCGGGCTTTCGCATCGACATGCTCGTTAACGTCGCGGGCGGGGATGCGGAGGGCGCGTTCCTCGAGCGGGACGGGGCGACCATCGCGCGGCTCGTGCGGCTTAACGTCGTCGCGGCGCTCGAGGCGACCCACAGCGCGCTCGAAGCGCGCAACCCGGATATCCCGTTCTACGTCGTGTTCGTGTCGAGCCTCGCCTCGATGTACCCCATGCCCTATAAGGCGGCCTACGCCGCGTCGAAGCGCTTTTTGCTCGATTTTTCTTTGGCGCTGCGGCAGGAACTGGCGGACCGGAACGTACATGTGACCACGCTCTGCCCCGCGGGCCTCGCGACGACCCGCCAGGCCATGGCCGGCATGGCGGTGCAGGGCTTCATGGGCAGCGCCACGGCCAACAGCCTTGAGATTATCACGAAAAGGACACTCGACAAGGTCCTTCGCGGGCGCTTCCTCTACATTCCGGGCTTAATCAACAAGCTCATGTATGCCGCGAGCCGGTTCATCCCGCGTCCGCTGATCGCAAGGCTGATCCACCGGAGGTGGGGGAGGGCAAGGGAGCGCGCGGGCGCGCGATAGAAGGGCGCGCTCCGCCCGCAAGGCTTTGCCTGACGGCGTTCGCGTTCCTCTATCTGCCCGGCAGCGCCGTAAAGCACGAGGTATAAGGGGATAAAACAGATGGATTCATTCCCCCGTTGAGATTCCTTCGCAAATCTGATACCATACGAGTGGCGCGCCGCACGGCGCGCGCAAGTCTGATGCCCGAAAGGAACCCCGACCCGATGAAACTGCTCTGGAAGATGGGGCGCATCGCCTCCCGCTACCGTTCGTTCTACGCCATCGCGATCCTCTCCACGCTCGCCATCACGGCCGTCAACCTGATCGCGCCGCACGTATTGTCCAACATGATCGGCCTCGTCGGGGCAGGGCTCGACGAAGCGGCGCTCGCGCACATCGGCAGGCTCACCATGATGCTTGCGGGCCTCTATCTCGCGCGCGTCGCGTTCCGCTTCATGAGCAGCTACCTCGCGCACAAGGCCGCGTGGAACCTCGTGGAGCGCCTGCGCGCGCAGGTCTACGACAAGATACAGAGCCTTTCCATGAGCTTCTTCCACGACAAGCAGACGGGCGACCTCATGAGCCGCGTGATGAACGACACCTCGAATTTCGAGCTGCTCTACGCCCACATACTGCCGGAGATGGCGACGAACTTCGTCACGGTGCTCGGCGTCATGGTCATACTCTTTGCGATAAACGCGCGCCTCGCGCTGCTCACGTGCATCCCGATTCCGTTCATACTCCTTGGCGGATGGGTCTTTGCAAAGAAGATACGGCCGACGTTTCGCGTTTCCCAAAAGGCCACGGCCGACATCAACGCCAAGATACACGACAACTTCGCGGGCATCCGCGAGATACAGTCCTTCAACAAGGAGCGCGAGGAGAGCGAGGCCGTCGAGGGCAAGCTGCGCGTGTTTACGGGCGCCATGCTGCGCGCGCTCAAGCTGAGCGCCGTGTTCCATCCCTCGGTGGAGTTCCTCTCGGCCGTGGGCACGGTCATCGTCGTCGGCGTCGGCGGCCTGCTCGCCGCGCGCGGCGGGCTGAACGTGGCGGACATCGTGGCCTTCATGCTCTACCTCTCGCTGTTCTACGCGCCCGTCGCGGGCGTCGCCAAGATCATCGAGGACGCGCAGTCGGCCCTCGCCGGCGCGGAGCGCGTGGCGGCGGTCATGGATACCCCGCAGGAGATCGCGGACGCGCCCGGCGCCGTGGAATTGAACGAGGTCCGCGGCGAGATCGCCTTCGAGCATGTGGATTTCCAGTACGAGGAGAACGTGCCCGTGTTGAAGGACGTCAGCTTCCGCTGCGCGGCGGGGCAGATGGTGGCGCTCGTAGGGCCGACCGGCGTGGGAAAGACCACGATGACGCAGCTCATCTCGCGCTTCTACGAGCCGAAGTCCGGGCGCATACTCATAGACGGGCGCGATATTACCAATGTGACGCTTTCGAGCCTGCGCCGGCACATCGCCCCGGTTTTGCAGGATACCTACCTGTTCAACGCCACCATCGCAGAGAACATCGCCTACTCGGTGCCCTTCGCGAGCCGGGAGGACGTCGTGGCCGCGGCCAAAGCCGCCCAGATGCACGAGAGCATCATGGAGATGCCCGAGGGTTACGACACGCTCATCGGCGAGCGCGGCATCCGCCTCTCGGGCGGGCAGAAGCAGCGCGTGGCCATCGCGCGGGCGATACTTCGAAAATCTCCCATCATCATACTCGACGAGGCCACGGCCTCCGTGGATACCGAAACCGAGCGCGAGATCCAGATTGCAATCAGCACGCTCGCCAAGCGCCACACCATCGTCGCCATCGCGCACCGCCTGAGCACCATCCGCAGCGCCGACCTCATACTCGTGCTCGAGGAGGGCAGGGTCGTTCAGTCCGGCACGCACGAAGAGCTCCTCGCCGGGGAAGGGCTTTACAAAAGGCTCTATACCGCGCAGGAGCGGAGCAAATAAACCGCAATTCCATACGTATGGGCCGACGGCCGCAGCCCGGCGTCCGGGGGCGTCCCCCGCCGGGGATCGTGCCGGCGCTTGCCGTTTTGCGCCGCGCTTCGCGCGGCGTTTGACTTAACGCGCCCGATTGGCTAGAATAACAGGGAAAGATTTCCGGCAAACGGGCTTTCGGGGAAAGGCTTACGATGGAACGCTCCAGCGGCATACTCCTGCCCATATTCTCGCTCCCCTCCGAGGGGGGCGTGGGCGCGTTGGGCGGGGCGGCGTACGACTTTGTGGATTTCCTCTTTGCGGCGGGGCAGAGGTATTGGCAGATACTCCCGCTCGGGCCGACGAGCTACGGGGATTCGCCCTACCAGCCCTTCTCGGTTTACGCGGGCAACCCGTATTTCATCGACCCCGGCCTGCTGCGCGAGGACGGCCTGCTCCTGCAAACGGAAATCGACTCCCTCGCGCCGCGGGGCGACCCGGGCGCCGTCGATTACGCGGCGATCTACCGGACGCGCTTTGACCTGCTGCGCCTCGCGTATGAGCGCGGGAAGGGGAGGGACGCGGAAGCCTTCTCGCGCTTCGCTTCGCAAAACGCGGACTGGCTCCCCGACTACGCGCTGTTCATGGCGCTCAAAGTGCGTTTCGGCATGCGCGCCTGGTTTGCGTGGGAGGATGAGGATATCCGCCGCAGGCGTCTCGGGGCGCTCGCGCGCTATCGCGCGCTCCTCTCGGATGAGATTCGCTTCCACGCGTATCTCCAGTTCCTGTTCTTCTCGCAGTGGCGGGCGCTTCGCGCCTATGCGCGGGCGCGCGGCGTGCGCGTCATGGGGGATATGCCCATCTACGTCGCGCTCGACTCGGCGGACGTGTGGGCGCGCCCGGAGTTGTTCCTGCTCGGCGAAGATCTGACGCCCGTCGAGGTTGCGGGCGTTCCGCCGGATTATTTTTCCGCGACGGGGCAGCTTTGGGGGAACCCGCTGTACCGCTACGACGTTATGGAAAAAGACGGCTTCTCCTGGTGGAGGGCGCGCATACTGGGCGCGGCGCGGCTCTACGACACGCTGCGCATCGACCATTTCCGCGGCTTCGATACCTACTGGGCGGTTCCCTTCGGAGAGGCGACCGCGGCGCGCGGCCGCTGGGTCAAGGGGCCCGGCCTCGCGCTCGTCGAGGCGCTCAAAAAGGCCGCGCCGGAGCTGGAGCTCGTCGCGGAGGATCTCGGCGCGCTCAACGAGGATGTAAAAAAGCTCCTCGCGGATTCGGGCTTCCCCGGCATGAAGGTGCTCGAGTTCGCGTTCGACGCGCGGGAGCCGAACAGCTATCTTCCCCACGCGTACGCGCGAAACTGCGTGTGCTACGTCGGCACGCACGACAACGCGCCCGCCATGGCCTGGCGGGAGGAGGCCGCGCCGGAGGCCGTGGCCATGGCGGTCGAATACCTCGGGCTTTCCGAGGCGGAGGGCTTCCACATGGGCATGATCCGCGGCGGCATGGCGAGCGCGGCCGCGCTGTTCATCGCCCAGATGCAGGATTGCCTGGGCTTGGGCGCGCACGCGCGCGTCAACGAGCCGAGCACGCTCGGCCGCAACTGGAAATGGCGGCTTCTGCCCGGACAGTGCACCGGCGCGCTCGCGGCGAAGCTTCGCCGCATGAGCTATCTTTACGGCAGGACGCCGGAACCGTAAACGCGCGCGCCGCGGCGCATTCACGCGGATTTCACGTTCTATCCATTTGAAAGGGCGTCCTACGGATGCTATAATGAGGCCATGAGCAAGAAAATCAACATCCTGCTATACATCATCAGCGCCCTGCTTTTGCTTTCGGGTATTTTTCTGGTGATCCGGCAGTATGTGCTGATCCCCGGCTCGTACGTCCCGCCGGGCGCGGACACGATCCCCACGGCCACGCCTTCCGCGACGCCTTCCCCGACCACGCCGGAGCCTTCCCCCTCGCCGGGCGGAACGAGCACGGACGCGGGCGCGAGCGCCGCGCCGACAGCAGAGATCACCGCCACGCCCTACGTCAAGCCCATCCCCATGCGCA
>Ga0116160_1002030_pt1 | contig 19946 bp, 21 predicted proteins | sample AD_JPNAS2_MetaG_FD_89879 | JGI IMG/M metagenome (GOLD analysis project Ga0116160, IMG submission 89879) | Active sludge microbial communities of municipal wastewater-treating anaerobic digesters from Japan - AD_JPNAS2_MetaG | ecosystem: Engineered > Bioreactor > Anaerobic > Digestate | place...
ACAAAATAAAAATAATAATATGGCAAAAAAGAAAAAAAGATCAAAGTTAGTATGTCAAGAATGTAAAAAAACATCTTACTTTACAAACAAAACAAAAGCTGTTGAAGAGAAGCTTGAGATGAGCAAGTTTTGTAAGGAGTGTAGAAAGCATACTACATTCAAAGAAGTGAAGAAATAAAAAGATAAAAAGAGGGAATCCTCTTTTGTCTTCTATAGGGGCGTAAGCTTAATGGTAAACTGCCTCTCTCCAAAAGAGGTCTTGAGGGTTCGAATCCTTCCGCCCCTGCACGCCACATTTAGTATCGAGCGACCTATATGCGTCAACAAATAATAACAAATTTAATAGTCAGTAATAACACCTCTTTTTGAGGTGTTTTTTATAATAATCCTTAATTAATAAAGATAAAATGAAATCAAAAAAGATAATAGAATTAAATGAGGACAAGGCAAAAGAATATTTTATGGAAGAAAAAAGTTATGTAAATTTTGACTTACCATACTACTTTAGTTTTTCTAAAATTTTAAATGAATCAAAGACATTGCTTCAAGAGAAAAACATATCTAATCAGATAAAGGAATCGAAAAAATACGAAGGAGTTAATTATGTTTTCTTAAGCAATAAGGATGGCTCTTTTGCTTGGAGACCATTTCAGATAATACATCCTATTCTATACACTGATTTAGTCAATCTCATTACAGAAAAAAATAACTGGAATCAAATAATTAAAAGATTTGAAACTTTTAGAGTATCCAAGATTAACTGCATAAGTATTCCTATGGTTTCTCAAGATGACAATAAATCAAATAAAGCATCTCAGGTAATTAAATGGTGGGAGGAGATAGAGCAACAATCACTAAAGATGGCACTTGACTATGACTATATTTTAATAACTGATATCACGAATTGTTATGGATCAATCTATACACACTCAATTGATTGGGCCTTAACAAATGGTGGCAGGTCACAATCAAAAAAAAATTTAGCTAGTAAACCCCCTGTAAAAACCCTGGGAGGAGAAATAGACATAAAAATTCGCAATATGACTTATGGACAAACAAATGGAATCCCTCAAGGTAGCTCGCTTATGGATTTCATAGCAGAGATCATATTGGGATATGCTGACACACAATTAGTCAAAAAAATTAAAAGGGAGAAAATTAAGGATTATCATATTCTTAGGTTTAGGGATGATTATAGAATCTTTGTAAATAATCCAATACACGGAAAGGAGATATTAAAATGTTTAAGTGCCGTCCTTTATGAGCTTGGAATGAAAATGAACACTTCTAAAACTATAGAAAGCGAAGACATAATAATGTCAAGTATAAAAAAAGAGAAACTAGAAAGAATATTCATAGCCCCTGAACGCCAGTATTGGCAAAAAGAACTCCTTAGAATATATCAAATATCAAAAAAATATCCTAATTCTGGTTTGATTTCAAAAGAACTATCAATTTATCACGACGCCTTAAGAAATGCATGTGATGCTAAAGAATTTAAAGGAAATATAGAGGTTCTAATATCAATTCTTTCGATTATTTCTTTTAATAGTCCAATTACGATAAATTGGGTGTCTGCAATTATTACAATATTTTTAAAGGAAATAAAAAATAAACAAGATAAAGAAAAAATAGTAAAAAAAATACATAAAAAATTTAAAAAAATACCTAATAGTAGCTTAATTGATACTTGGCTTCAAAGAATATCATCAGGCATTGGAATTGAAATAAATTACAATGATAATTTAGCGAAATTAGCTCTTAATAAAATAAACAACAGTGTTATTTGGAATTCAAGTTGGTTAGATACTTCAATTATTAAAAAGATTAATTCGATATCTGTTTCAAAGCTTCCAGATGAAATAGCTAATAAATTAATTAAACCAGTAATATCGCGAAAAGAAATCGAATTATTTAAATTAAATTATAGAGATTAATTGTAAGATTTTACAAAAAAGTTTAAATTGTAAAATATTTACCACAATATAAATATAAAAATGCAATTACAGTCAAAAACTATAGAAAAATTAAGAAAACTTATAAATGAAGAAACCGAATATCGGTCAGGACCAACTTTAGTCAGTTTTTTCAATAATTTTGGGTTTAATGATTGTTATGGACAAGAATTTCCATCGCGTTGGTTTTATACTGAAGAAAAGTTAAAATCAATAAATGGAAGTAAAAAATTAGAAGATATTATAAAACATGTGCTTTCTCCAGTTAATTTTATTGGAAGATTTGATGATCTAAATAAAATTATATCAGACTTTAATCAATATTTACTTTTCGATGGTTACAAGATTGCAATAAAAGGAAAAAATATCATTATTCAAGAAAGCAATGATGAGATAAAATTTAATGAGGATAAAGAAAATTTATCTGAAGAAGAATTTATTAACAAAGACTTTAAAAATATATCAATAGACAATATCGGACTAGACAGTGATGTAAATGATGTAATAAAACAAAGACTGGAGGAAATAAAAAATTGCCTTAAATCTAAAGCATCATTAGCAGTAATATTTTTATGTGGAAGCACATTAGAGGGCATACTTTTTGACGTGGCTATTAAAAATACAAAATCTTTTAATGCATGCAAATCCAGCCCAAAAGATAAGTTAGGGAAAATAAAACCATTTCACGAGTGGACATTAAATGATTTTATTAATACTTCTCGTGAATTAAATATAATAGGTGAAGATGTTAAAAAATTTAGTCATGCTTTAAGAGATTTTAGGAATTATATTCATCCATACCAACAAGTAACATCAAATTTTAACCCAGACGAACAAACAGCTAAAATATGTTGGCAAGTATTACAAGCAGCCATTATACAATTATCTAAATAAAAAATAAAATTAATAAAAATCAATAATTATATGAATATAATTGAATGGATAATAGATAATATTGCATGGGAACTTTTGGTAGCATTCTTGGTTATGGTTACTATATTTTTTAAATCTCTTAGAACTACTAAAAGAATTTTAACTAAAAATAGAGAAACTCTTGGAAATGGTTATGGTGATCACTTGGCAGATCGTTTTATAAGAATATGGAAATCAAAAAGCCCAATTAAATATAAAGAAATTAGACATATTTGTATTGCTACTGGCAAATCTCAAATAAGTACGACCAGAGAAGAAAAAGACGACGAATTAATAAAATTAGGACTGATTAGAATAGAAGAGTTAAACAATCAAAAATTGGTATTTCCAGTATTGAATTGGCAAAATCGATTTATTGCCAAGATAGTGGAATTTTATTTAATAAACTTTATCGGAGATAATAAAAAATACTATAAAGATTTACGACAATAATTCGGAAAAATATGACATCTTCATAATGTCTTATTTTTGCCTAAACCCTGACACCTCAAATTGACTACCACTAAGATACCAAAAAACACTTACGCTGCTTGAGGATTAGGATTCCAGACCTACCTTACCTGCAAACAGAACAATAAAGTCAATTTTAGGACTATTTAGCAGTATATTGAATAGCTTTTTTGCTTTTAAAAAATATTTTTTGGTTTTTGAGAGAAAAATTCCAAAATAATGGCTTACAAAGACATTTCTCTTTTTCTGACTACTATTTATATATTATTTTTTTATCCTACTAGCACCTAATAGAACATTTTTAAAAAAAATACAACATAAGAAACATTATGTGTGTCTAACATTAGGGACAGTATATGTTTAAATTACATAAACAATGGTTATTTTAGATTGATTTTTTGTGTCTTTAGTTATATTATCAACATAATGAAAGTTAGGATTATAAACAATTTATTATTTATTTTAAGTAACCTTTTTTAGGTTGTTTTAATTTATAAAAACATGAAAGGAATTATTTACATAATGACAACAGCAGTTTCCGGTTTAATAAAAATTGGTCAAACCGATGTAAATAATTATCAAGAGCGAATGCGAAATCTTGAGGCAAATGGTTACTATAATGTTTCCGGTCTTAAAAGATTTTTTGCGATTGAACTTGAAGATTATAATGATAAAGAAAATCTTTTGAAGGAAATTTTTAATAAACATCGTGTCGGGGACAGTGAATTATTTGCCCTTGATTATGATTTAGTGCGACAACTTTTGTTATCATTCGATGGCAAGGTGATTTATCCAAAAGATGTAAACAAAGAAAAAGAATTTGATAAAGTTTCAAAAGCTAGAAAACAAGGAGCAAGGTTTAGTTTTTATAGAAAAGGAATTAAGAACGGAGAAAAAATTGTTTTTATAGCTGACAAAGAAATCACCGCGAAAGTGGTTGGTGAGCGTGAGGTAGAATATGGTGAACAAATTTGGAAACTTGCACCGCTAACTTACAAAATATATGAGCAAAAAGGGAAATTGAATAATAGCGGAGCATATCAAGGGGCGGCTTATTGGCAATATAAAGACAAAAGATTAAGAGATTTGCCAGACATTAACCAAACTATGAAAAAACCTATGAGAAACAACATAAAAAAAGCCTCTTGAAATAAATAATAAATTGTTTACAATTCTAACTTTCATTATATTGATAATATAACTAGAAAACAATAATAAAAAAATGTTTTGGATTATTAAAAAAGATGATAAATATATGACACAAAAAATATAAAAGATAAAAATAATATGGACGATGAAACAAAAAAAAGAAATGAAAAAATATATAATAATAGGCATATTAATAGGATTTCTATCTTTTCCAACGATTATCCTTGGAGGCACTTTTGTTTCTTCTTTGATCGAAGGCAAGACAATAGAAGAAGCAGTGCAAATTTTATCAGAGCAAACAGAAATATTAATCGGAAAAATAACAATTCTTGAAAATAGGGCTGATAAGGAATCGGCCTGCAGAAAAACTAATGAATTAAAAATAGCTCCAAAAGAGAGTAAGATAGCATATTACACGGAGCAAAGCAATCAACCTATTTATGCTTCATGGGCCCCAGATACAACAGAAGAATTATTAGAATATTTAAATGGCTACATGAAAAACTATGAAAAAACCGGTAGTTATTTTTGGCTACATAATCCTGATTACATGCCAGAACTTGTTAAAAAATACATTCCAATACTAGAAGAACGTCAAAAAGAATATCTTGCACAACAACAAATTTGTAACAAATAAATATTTAAATCACTTTGATTATAGTTCTAATTTGATTATAGTTCTAACGTCTTTTACCAATCCTCTGCCAATTTTACATTCAGTAAAATTGAAAGATGTTGCCCTTGACTCACTCCAACCTATTCGCGGACAACGCAAAAGAACTCCTAAAATTTTATTGCTCAATTTTTAAAAATTTGGTATCATTATATCGAAAATACATTATTTCACAATAATACTATCGAACAATTGAAATTATGGCAACGAAAATAAACATCGAGGAAAATGTAAAGAAACATCGAAATAAACAATGGCTATCCCAAGAAAATTTCGCTCAAAAATCAGGTGTTAAATACACTACTTTGACAAAATTGAAAGTAATGTAATTAAAAAACGTCCGTGCTTATCATGACAAAATTAGCGAAAACACTTGGCATTTCGATTGAAGATTTAATCGAATAAGCAAGATATGGCAAAGATTAAAGATATTCCAAAAATTGATCGCCCAAGAGAAAAGTTTTTACAAAAGGGGGCAGACGCACTTTCAAAAAGTGATCTTTTGGCAATTCTTTTAGGTAGCGGGATTAAAGGGAAGAATGTTAAACAACTTTCTGAAAACATTATTAAAAAATTTGATAAAAACTTTTTGAATATAACTGTTGATGATCTTTTAGAAATTTCGGGGATTGGACAAGCAAAAGCCCTGCAAATAGTGTCTGCAATATCATTAGTAAAAAGATTTTACGATGAAAACAAAACCAACGAAATTGTTATAAAAAATTCTCAAGATGTTTTATCCCTTACTTACGATTTAAGAGATAAGAAAAAGGAACATTTGGTTTGCCTCTATTTAAACTCAAGAAATGTTTTGTTAAAGAAAGAAATTATCAGTATCGGTCTTCTAGACAAAACATTACTACATCCAAGAGAAATTTTTTATCCTGCAACCGAGTTAAACGCCGCCAGCGTTATTTTGGTTCATAATCACCCTTCGGGCGACTCTTCACCGAGCGAAAGAGACAAACAAATTATTGAAAATATAGTACAAGCTGGCGAAATAATGGGAATACCTGTTATTGATTTTATTATCATTTCTCAAAATAATCATTATAGTTTTTGTGAAAAACTAAATAAGCAAAAAGCAAGCGTTGATTATGTTGCAGACGGAATACAAGGCACTCTTTTTACCATGTTTGAAGCTAAACGACCATCTTATGATATAGTAGCCGAAAAAATCCAAGAAAATTATTTTTACATTCCCCAAGTTAAAGAAAACCATCTTCAATTACACAATCGCAGATATATTGGCAATAAATATAAGCTAATCGGATGGATTTTTTCTATAATTAACAAAGAATGTAGCGGAAATTCATTTGCGGATATTTTTGCGGGAACTGGCGTTGTATCCGCAGTTGCAACCAAACACTTTGAAAAAGTTTTATTAAACGACTTTCTTCATTCAAATTACGCCATATATCGGGCATTCTTTGGAAACGAAGCCTGGGATAAGACCAAAATAGATAATATCATTAAGAGTTATAATAATATTTGTGGCGATGATTTGGAAGAAAATTATTTTTCTAAAAATTTCGGCGGTAAATTTTTTAGCAAAAATTCCGCAAAAATTATCGGATTCATTCGTGAAAATATAGAAGAAAACAAAAACAATCTAACCGTGCGAGAATATTATATACTAATCGCCTCATTGCTTTATACCGCCGATAAAATCGCCAACACTGTTGGGCATTTTGATGCTTATATCAAAAAAAATTTTGTAAATGACAGCTTCTTTATGAAACCAATTGATCCGATTGATCCGATAGGTACACAAGAAATAACAATTTTTCAAGAAGATGCAAACACTCTGGCTAAAAAAATAAATGCTGATGTGGTTTACATTGACCCACCCTACAACTCAAGGCAATACAGCAGATTTTACCACGTGCTTGAAACATTAACTAAGTGGGATAAACCAAGGCTTCATGGAGTTGCGTTAAAACCAGACCCGGAAAATATGAGCGACTACTGCCGAGCTAACGCCAAAGATAAATTTGCGGAACTTGTGCGAGACCTTGACGCTAAACATTTGGTCGTTTCATACAATAATACTTACGATTCAAAAAGTAATTCCTCAAAAAATAAAATCACGCTCCAAGAAATTGAACAAATTTTACAGAAAAAAGGACCAACCAAAGTTTTTGAGAAAAATTATAGACATTTTAATGCAGGTAATACCAATTTCAATAATCACAAGGAATATCTGTTCGTAACGAAAGTAAAAATATGAGCAATAAAATAAAAAGGTCACCCCTATTTTATGTCGGCGATAAATATAAGCTGATGAAACAACTCATAAATTTATTTCCCAAAGAAATAAATAATTTTTATGAACCTTTTGTCGGTGGTGGCACGGTGTTTTTGAATGTTGAAGCAAAAAAATATTTTCTCAATGATATAAACAAACATCTAATAAATATTCAAAAATTTTTAATCGCTAGCTCAAAAAATTCAGAAAAGTTTTTCAAAGATGCCGAAAAAATAATCCACAAATATAAACTTTCGCATTCATATAAAAAAGATATTGTTCCCGATTCGTTAAAAAAGAAGTTTAAAAAAACCTATTATGCAAAATTTAATAAGGAAGGATACGATAAATTAAGAATGAACGTGAATAATTATCAAAAAAACGATCCCTTGATTTTATACATTCTACTTATTTATGGATTTAATAGAATGCTAAGATTCAACGGCGAAGGGAAGTTTAATTTACCTGTTGGCAATGTTGATTTTAATAAAAATGTAGTCAATGCTTTGAATGATTACTTTGACTTTGTGCATGATAAAAAAATATTTATAACCTCGAAAGATTTTAAAAAGTTTTTTTCTGACAAAAAATATTCAAAAAATGATTTTGTGTACTTAGACCCTCCATACTTAATATCCGCAAGCGAATATAATAAATTATGGAACCAAGAATCAGAAGTAAATTTACTGAAAATAATTGATGTATTAGATAAAAAAGGTGTTAAATTTGCCTTATCAAACGTTACCCACTATAACGAAAGTAAGAATGATTTATTATTGGAATGGATGAAAAAATATAAAGTACACGAAATTGAAAGCAATTACATCAATTATCATAACAACAGCAAAAAGATGATTAAGGAAATTTTAATCACTAACTATTAAACAATATGGATAAAAGACAATCTGAATACAAACCGCTACTATTTACGACAACGATGAGAAATCCTGAACGATTGAAGAATTTTTTGACTGTACTTGCGGAATATGACGGCAAAATTTTAACAAATGAAATTATTGAGAAAGTTGCCAAATCCTTAATTCAAAAAGGATTATACCGGCCCATGAAAGCATCTTTAGCCATAAAAGATAAATGGAAGAATGAAATTGAATTAAACGAAACTGAAACCGAAAAAGTATTTTCTGACAACCCGCAAAGTCACAAAGAAGCAGGATTTGAGAAAGGATGGCCATCAAGATTCGATACTTGGTTTAAAATTGCTAAAGAACTTGGTTTTGTTTGGTATTGGCAAAATGAAGAAATAAAATTTTCCGAAAGCGGGAAGATGTTATTAGACAAAGAAAATCCAGAAAATGAGTTAATGGTTTTTGCTAACGCCTTTGCAAAGTATCAACGCCAAAACCCATTTCGTCGTGTTTTAAATAAAAATATTCCGCTTATTCTGCTTATACAAATTATAAAACTTTTGAATAATGACCCAGCATACAATGGAGCTGGTATATCCAGATCAGAAATACCATTGTTGTTGTGTTGGCAAAATAATAATGCCGAAAGTTTATATCAAGAAATTAAAAAATTACGCAAAAAACATGGTTATACACCAAGCAACGAAGTGATTTTGGATCTTTGTTATAAATTACTAAACGAAACAAAGAGAGATGATAATTCAATTCTTGGAGATTATCCTGATGATTTTATACGAAAAATGCGTTTAACTGGCTTAATTTCTCTGCGTGGTGGTGGTCGTTTTATAGATATAAACAAAAAAGAATCAGCAGCCGTAGATTATATCTTGAAAAATTATATTTCCTACAAAGAATTTGAAACGGAAAAAGAATTTTTTGAATATATCGGACAAGTTGATCACGATTTAATTTCAACGCTTACCGTATTTAAAGCACCAGCAAAAACTACAAATGCAGAATTGGAAAAATGGGTTAATTATTATGCTTGGGATTTAATTAAAACCGAACTTCTTAATTTGGCACAAAAAAAATCTTCTAGCGATGATATTTTGAAAGTCATTGAACAACCTTTGCGATTGGAATTTTTGACTTCATTGGCAATTCTCAAGAAATTACCGAATGTTATTGTAAAACCTAACTTTATATCCGATGACGAAGGGCTGCCAACAAGTTTTGCGTCTGGCGGAAACCCTGACATTGAATGTTTAGAAGAAAAAGACACGGTTTTGGTTGAAGTAACTTTACTGACTGGAACGCAACAGCATATCAGAGAATCGTTTTCCATACATCGACATCTTGAAGAATATGTAAAAAAGGGTACAAAATCATATTCCGTGTTTATATCGCCAAAATCTTTTATTGATACTGAACGTTATTTTGATTTTATCAAAAAAGATGGTTTGGAAGTTAGAATTTCGGACATTGATAAGTTTGTTAATAACCTTGAGATAAAAAAGACTTTAAACGAAGTAACTGCGTGATAACAGATAAAGATTTATTGAATCTTTTAAATAGTGAAATAGAGTTATTAAATAAATATAATAGAGAGATACACCCAAGCTGTAAGCCACGATAAAAATGACAAACAACAAAGAGTCTTTTACTTATAAAAAATATCTAAGGAATAAGAAATTATTTAAATATTTCTGTATTTTTCTTATTCTTGATACAATAGTCTTTTTTTATCTTTTAACTAAATTTTATAATGATGCTTATTATAAATATCCGCTTGGAGCATCGACAATATTCATAATTTTCTTAATCATTTTTAATTTTGAAATAAAGAAAGCGGAGAAAGAATTATTTAAGGCAGAAAGGCGTAATTACCTTACATGGGGAAGAGGAGCTGGTGCGGAGTTGATTGTTAAGAAAAACTTAATGGGATTGGGTGATGATTATAAGATATTAAGTGATTTCGAACCGGGAAAATGGAATATAGATCATGTATGTATTGGTCCAACCGGAATATTTGCTATAGAAGTAAAGGCCCATAAAGGAACCGTCTCTTACGTTAATAATAAGTTTAAAATAAACAATCAAGAAATAAATGGCAATTATTTAGGACAAGCAAAAAAGGGAAGCGTCTTTATTAATCAATTAATAAAAGAAAAATTAAATAAAGAATATTTGTTGTTCCTGTGCTTATTTTCCCCAATGCGAAGATTAACAACATCAAACATAAAATAGAAAATGTTTGGGTTGGAGGAAGAGGATTTGAAAAATGGATAATTCAAAATTGCAAAAATTTATTAACTTCAAAGGAAATAGAAGACATCTACAATGCATTGATGTGCGTTTATAAAAAGAAAGAAGGATAGAACGCCCATATAACAAAAACTATGACAATACATTATAACTTTATATGTCATTTTTGTTATTTTTTCACTAGCTCAAGTCACACCGATATGATAAGATAAATGTACTTGAGTTCTCCTTTTAGAAATACGATATTAACAAGAATATGAATTATGAAAAACTAATGGAAAATAATACAGAAAATAGAGAATTTATAGAAAAAATAAAGGAAAATTTTGAATTATTTGACATATATCCAAAAATTCCAGTAATCGAAGAAAATAAGTTAAATGATTCTGATGCAAAAGCATGTTTCCATTATGACGAAGAAAAAGATGGAGACAAAATTAAGATGATAAATAAAAACTATTTTATTTATAAAGAAAATATTAAAGACATAGAAAATATGGAGGAACTACCTAGAAATTTAGCAATCCATGAAATAAGACATAGAATTCAACACGAAGATGAATATGAAAGACAAAAAGAAACTGAGAAAATAAATTTGTTTTCTATAGATTTTATTAATAATATTGACAATGACTTTATTAAAAATAAACTATTGCATTATATAAATAGCCTGCCAGAACAAGTAAAAAATAATCATAGAGAATTGGATGCTAAAATTACGGAAGAAATAATTTGCAAACTAATAGAAAATAATTTAATTGAAGTTGAGGAAGTTAAAGAATTGTTAAAAAGTGATGCTCATAAGATATTATCGTATTTAATAGAGTTCGAAGAATCAATCAGAGATAGGGAATAAAACTATTTGGCTTTTTTAAAAAACGTAATCGGTTTAAAAAGTTAATAAAACATTATTAACAATGAGAATTTATAGAACTTATGTTTATATAGTTGATAAAAATTTAAGAAAATATTTTATAGAAAAGATTAATCAATAATTGATTTATTAAGAAAATGAAAAAACAACTTTACTTGATGAAATAATGGATATCGTCGCTAGAATATTAGGAATCTATCTTATTTTACTTTTAACGTTTTGGTTCGCTAATAAGGAAAAGTTTTGGATGTTATTTTACTGGGGCATTGGCATTGTTGCTATTGTTATCTTTTTATTTATATTATCTAAAAAACAAGATAAAAAAAGAAAAGATAATTTAATAAAGGACATAGAAGGATCATCTCTTGAGAGGAATATTAATAATTTTATAAATAGATCAGGCATGGAAAAGGGAAAAGACGCTTGGAAATATATAGGATATGGATTCAACAAAGATAAAATGAATATATTCTTAAAAACATTAAAAGAAGATGGGTTAAAAATTAAAAACATGGATGATCTCGAATATATATTGACTCACTTCATAAACAAAAAAGAGGAGTCTCTTTTAAGAGGAGGGATAAACAATGATCAAAAATATTTTAATTCATTAAGCGGCAAAGAATTTGAACTTTTATTGGTACGACTTTTTGAATCTATGGGATATATTGTTGAACATTGCGGAAAAATAGGAGACCAAGGAGGGGACTTAATTATAAATAAAGGTCAAGAAAGAATATTAATTCAAGCTAAGCGCTATAGTGGTAGTATTGGAAATAAAGCTGTTCAAGAGGCTGTAGCAGCTAAAAATTACTATGATTGTAACAGATCTGTATTAATAGGATCATCAGATTTTACTTCTGAAGCAATAGAACTTGCAAAATTCAATAACGTAAGACTGATTGGAAAAAAAGAATTACAAGAATTAATTCAAAAATATCTTAAAGAAAGCTGGACATAAAAATGAAAAAAACAATAAATTACATTACTGAAAATAAAAACAAGCTTGAAAGTGCTAAATCTTTTTTTGAAAAGTACAATATAGAAATAAAACAAAAAGTTTTACCGATATATGAGATTCAAAGTGCTGATGGAATCGAAATAGCAACTTCAAAGGCTCAGCAAGCATGGGAGATAATAAAGGAGCCTCTTTTTATAAGTGATTCTTTTTGGACAATACCTTCTTTAAATGGATTTCCTGGTGCATATATGAAATATATGAATGATTGGTTTAGTCCTGAAGATTTTTTAAATCTGATGAAAGACAAAAAAGACCGAACTATAATTCTAAGGAATACTATCGTTTATATCGATAAGAATAATCCTCATATTTTTACAAATGATTATTATGGAAAAATTTTAACTGAAAAGTATAAGGGTAATTATAGTTACTCATTAGATGCAATTGTTTCTTTCTCTAAAGACGGCAAGTCTATTGCAGAAGAAATTGAAAATAGAAATTTTACAGAAAAAGATAACTGTTGGCTTAATCTTGCCGAATGGTTAAAAAGTAAAGAAGATTAATAAATATTTAAAATAAAATTTATGAAAAACGAAATAAACAATCAAGTAACAATCTCTGATATACAGAATTGGGAAAATCTTTTGTGAAAAGAAAAGGAATTTCAGAGGAAGAGGAAACAGCAACTAAGATTGCTATTTGTAAATTAGTTGAAGAAGTAGGAGAAGTTTCTAAAGCATTAATAGAAAATAATTGGGATGAAATCCAAGCAGAAATAGCAGATGTTATTATTTTCTCTTGTAAAATGGCGAATATTGCAGAAAAATTTCATAATGTGGATAAATTATCAGATGTTATCTCAAGAAAGATAGATTATTGCGAAACAAGAAAATACGATTCAAGCATTAAGAAATTCGATAAGCCTAGAAATAACGAATTTAAATAATCATTTTAATTTTTTCCCCAATTTTTTAAAAAACCGCCATATATGTCTGCACATTACCTCTTATACTTGAAAAATCTGTAATTTAGATTTATAATACTAATATAATTAGATAAAAATATAATAGATTAAATGATTTACCAAATGAGATTAGCTATCGGCCCATTTGAAAAGATTAAAAATAGCCAAAAAATCATAGAATCGAGGATATATGATGAAAAGCGTAGCCGTATTAATGTTGGTGACGAAATTGAATTTATTTGCAATGAATATCCGTCAAATAAATTATTGACCAAAGTAAAAGCTATTTATCGATATAGATTATTTGAGGAACTGTTCTCAGATTTTCCTCTTAATTATTTTGGTGGAGAGTCAAAAAAAGAATTAAATGAAGAAATTGAAAAATTCTATCCAAGAGAAGAGCAAGAAAAATATGGAGTCGTTGGAATAAAAATAGAATTAATAAAATAAAATTAGCCTAGCTGTATATTAGCTAGGCTTTTTAAATTTAACCATTGAATTTAATAAACTCGAAAACTATCACTCCGAGCCTTTCCTTGTCTGGAGGATAGATTCGTTTAAGAAGAGAGAGAACTTCTTTTTCCGAAGTTGAATCCGGAGAGATTAGTTCCCACTGCTCCTTTTTCAACATTTCTTCAAATGTACGATATCTCCTAATGTCAGAGACCCTTACTTCGAGCATCGCGGTGTGAGTTTCGAGACTAATGTGTTCTCCGACCTGAATACGATTAATAGAATCGTAGCCGACCCTAACTTCAAGAGGCTTTTTGCCCAGCTTGATTAAATCAAAAAATCTTTGCTTGATTCTCATGGTTCTCATAGTTGTTTCTCCGATATCCAAACTCCATTGTTGAGTAATAACGTCTCGACGATATGCCGACGGCATAGCCGCATTCAATTTCCATCTAAGTCTTTGCAAGGAAATAACTTCTTCCGCAGTAGGATTAATGTGGATGTAAAGCTTGCGCCCATAAGGAACAAGCTGGTAAGGAATATCTATTAATAATGCCTCGAATGCAATAATATTCGTAGCGATAAGAGGCATAATTTTAATAGAACTTCCTTTTTTAGGAGTTGCTCCCGCGACTCCAATTACTTTTCCAACACTATCCATAGCTACAAAAATAAGTTTATATTTTGCATTGATATCATGAGTATTTCTTCTACTGTAGCCATCAAAAAGTGCCTGCACCCAGCTTTCAGTAATCCCCTCAAAAGAATCCTGTAAACCTTCAAGTAATAATCTGGCTACTTGTTCTTTTTCCTCTGCATTTTTCTCATTCATAGGAAGAACAGAAATATGTGATTGATCAAAATCCATAATCTTGCTTGGTGTGTAAAGTGGCTTATATAGCATTACTTCATTTATACCAATTTTATATTGGCTTTCAGAATTACCTGCTTTAATAAACCCTTTGCGAATGAAAAACTGTAATGCGGATATATTTTGTTCCGCCACTGTACAATAAAGCTGTCGAGCTTGGTGACTTTGAGCATATTTTTCAACATAATTAAGCATCAAAGTGCCAAGACCGATTTTACCTTTGAATTCTGGTGCTACGATTAAAGGGCTAATCTTATATGTTAATTGTCTTTTACCAACAACATGTATCATTCCTCCGCGTACACCATTTACTTCTGCAATAAACATTTTTTGTTCAAATGAGAAGAAGCCGAGACGATCGATTCCTCCAGAAAGATGAGTATCGAGAATACGTCTTGCATGTGCCCGATGATCTCCTCCGTAATATGGCTCAAGAGCGTCTTGCATCAAACTTTGAACCCAATCAGAGTCCCTATTCTGAGCCTCCCGAATTACAACTTCAACAGTCATTTTCTTCCTCTACTAAACCACTACTTTGTCAAAACAAGGTTGCGTGGTCATAAGGTAAGATTTGTGAAAGAACCTATTTTTATCACATCCTCGACTATCCGAGGCCTATTATATAAAAGCATATATATTATCAAGTGTAAAGAGTAAGAGGAGCGAGTTCAAGAAACTAACGCAAACACTTTGATTGGGATATAATAAAAATATGAAGACAAAATATACCCGCCTAGTCCTTGCTAAGCGGGAAGAAATCAGCAAAGGGATATATGCTTTCGAAAAGCTGAATAAAATAGCAGAAAGAATCGGACAATAAATATTTAAAATAAAATTTATGAAAAACGAAATAAATAATCAAGTAACAATCTCTGATATACAGAATTGGGAAAAATCTTTTGTAAAAAGAAAAGGAATTTCAGAGAAAGAAGAAACAGCAACTAAGATTGCTATTTGTAAATTAGTTGAAGAAGTAGGAAAAGTTTCTAAAGCATTAATAGAAAATAATTGGGATGAAATCCAAGCAGAAATAGCAGATGTCATTATTTTCTCTTGTAAAATGGCGAATATTGCAGAAAAGTTTCATAATGTGGATAAATTATCAGATGTTATCTCGAGAAAGATAGATTATTGCGAAACAAGAAAATACGATTCAAGCATTAAGAAATTTGATAAGCCTAGAAATAACGAATTTAAATAATCATTTTAATTTTTTCCCCAATTTTTTAAAAAACCGCCATATGTGTGTGCACCATTACCTAACTTTCTTGACAAATAGAAAATATTAATTTATAGTATACAAGAGCGAAGGCAAATGCCTGATGAGCTCTTTTAAAAAATGATTTTGAGGAGGCTCGAACTCAAAATACTGTATTTTTCCAAAGAGTGTAAAGTTCTATGAATAAAGTGGAGAAAGATATGTCTGAAACGCAAAACAATGATGAGGATCTACAGATCCTTGAAGAAGGAACTGACTGTGGAACAAGAACCGGCAACGTCGGAAAAGATGGTTGTGGGTACTAGGGAGAAGTAAAACTTCTCCATATTTTTCAAAGGTGATATCATGATTACATGGTCAATGTTTAATCTATTTATAGATGATTCTGATCATTTAATTATAAGAAACACTCTTACGACTACCACGGTAAGAATAACTAAAAAAACAAAGGAAGAAATAGATAAATCTTTGTCTTTTATTGATTGTGAATATTTGGATAATTTAAAAGATTCAACAAACCAAGAAAATACAATTAAAATACTTCTAGATAAAAAAATCTTGGTTGATTCATTAAAAAACGAAAAAAAAGAATACAAAGAATTATTTCTAAAATACCGCCAAGAAGATAAGGTTCTTGCTCTATACATTACTACGACTCTAGATTGCCAATTGGACTGCCCTTATTGTTTCGAAGGAAACAATAAAACAAAGGAATATATGACAAAAGAAGACGCAGATAAAATAAAGACTTGGACTACTCATTATTTAAATAAAAATTTTTGCGATAAAATAAGAGTAATTTTTTACGGAGGAGAACCACTTCTCAATAAAAAATTAATCAGATATATACTTCCTAAACTTAAAAATATTGCTGATGAAAAAAAATTATCTTTCGAGACGGGCATTCTAACCAACGGAGAATTTTTTGATCTCGAGATCGGAAAATTTCTAAAAAAATACAATCTTAATAAGATTCAAATTACTCTTGATGGTCCAGAAAATTGTCACAATGCAAGAAGACATAGAAAAAAAAGCAAAAAGGGCACTTTTCAAAAAATAATAAATAATATATTCTGTTTGATAGAAAACGATATCATAGAAAAAATAGATATTAGAATTAATTTTGATAAACAGAATATAAGCTTTATTCCAGAACTTTTTGACCTTTTTGTAGATAATAAAATAGAAAAGAGAATTAGTTTATCTTTTGGAATAATAACGCCCACAATTTATATAAATACTAAAAATTACTTTGAAGAAAATACTCTTGGACAAACAATTAATGCAGAAAAATACTTATGGCTTTGTTCTGAAGCCAAAAAAAGAGGATTTTCTATCCCAAAAGAATTTTTATCTGGTCCATGGTGCGCAACAAGAAAGACACATTCAGCAGTTATACTTCCTAGAGGAAACATAGTAAAATGTATAAGCTTGGTAGGAAGGAATGATTTTATTTTTGGAAATATTAATAATTGCGACAACCTAGAAGATGAGCAGTTTACTAATTTCGAATATATAAGTAATTGTCTTGAACAAAACTGCCCACTTGTCCCTATTTGTGGTGGAGGATGTAGATTTGAGGCCTATTTATCTAAAGGAGATTTTTCAAAACCTCATTGCCAAAGAAAAATGGTAGAAACCATAAACAAGGGCCTGGTACTCCTTAATTATAAATAGTCAAAAAGACTATTTTTTTATATTTTATTTTATGTTATGTTTAACCAATGAAATACACACAAGACATACCATGGTATAAAAATGATTATTTAGTCTATCCTTTTAATAAAGAAGAATCTCTCCATTATATTTTTAATTTTCAAAAGAATTCTTTGGCAGAAAAAAACATTAAAGAAATTGTTAAACTAAAAGAAGAACATCATTTAAAAATACTTTCCTTTTTAGAACTAGATAATAACAGAAAGATTGACTATTACATATATTCATCAATACAAGAAAAAAATTTATTAATGGGAGACGATAGTCCAGGTAATGCAATCTGGGAAGAATTAGAAAATAATAATCCTAAGAAATTCGAAATTCATGTTGTCTACAATGAAAGGTGTAGATTTATAGGAGAACACGAAGACACTCACTTACTATCATTGCCTTGGGGGTTATCTATTTATTTGTTTTGCGAAGGATTAGCTCAATATATGGAAAACACTTTTTTAAATAGAAATTTACATTTGGTTACTAAAGAATTAATGGAAAAGGGGAAAACATATTCAATAGATTTTCTCTGCAAGAATAATAATTGGGAACATGTAGAGCCAACAATTATTTATCCTCAGGTTGGATCTTTTATTAAGTATCTTATTGAGTATTATGATAAAGAAAATTTTAAGAGAGTATATCAAAATACTTCAAGAGAAAAAGAGATTACTGAAAACTTGTTAGAGATAGAAAAAATTTATCAGAAAAACATTAATCAATTAGAAAAAGAGTGGCTTCTTTTTCTTAAAAAGAATAATACAATAACGTAAGACTGAATAGTAAGAATAATTAAATCTAAATTATTAATAAAGAAATATGAATAAAAATTTAATAATAATTACATTAATAGTCGTTTTGCTTTGTGGTATTTTTATACTATCATCTCAAGAATCAAAACAAGCAGATAATGAAATCAATGAACAAAAAAATCAATACCATATTAAAGGAACAATTTATAATATTGATAATGGAAGAATATTAGTCGGAGAGGAATTAGCTTCCGAAGGATATACTGGCAATTTTGAAGATATAGAAGGGCAAGCTGTATGGTTCTCTATTGGTGACGAAACAGAAATTAAATATAATAATGAGACACAATCTTTTGATAATTTAGAAATAGGAATGCAAGTAGAAGTTTTTACCTCCAATCCAGAACAGGGAAGTGCTGATTCTGTTATTATAGAAAATCATCCAGAAAAGAAATGCTATATCGGAGGCTGTAGTGGAGAAATTTGTAGCGATCAAACTGATATAGTAAGCACCTGCGAAATTCTTCCTGGAATGGAGTGCCTGAAAAAAGGGACATCCTGTAAACCAATAAATAATGAGTGTACATGGGTGTTATCACAAAATGCGGCTCAGTGCTTTATTCAAGTAGAAAATAAGTACGGAGAAGAGGTTAGAAATAGTAGAATAGGATATCTTTTTGATAAGGCAAGACAATTAATTAAATAAAAAAGAAGCTCATCATCACTTAATAGATTCCATAATTTGAGGAACTAAATCCTTCTTTCTAGACATCATTCCTTTGATATAGACAGAATTATCTTTTATTTCTTCATTAAAAGAAATTGATTCACAGCCATTGCTCAACAATAATTGAGAACCTTCATTAATAATATCAGTAACCATTAAGATAACAAAAAGAAAATTTTCTTTTTCCTTTATTTTGTTTAATTCTTCAATTAATTCATTTTTTCTTTCATTTGCTTCTGATAAATCAACCACTTCTATCTGACCAATTCCAAAACTATTATTACCAACTTCAAAACTCTTAAAATCAGCTTTGATTATTTGCTCTGCCGTCATTTCCTTAAGAGATGACTTCTTCTTTTTAAGCTCTATACCAAACCTTTGAACATCTTCTATCTCTGCAATTTTAGATAATTCTTCAGCTATCTTGACATCAATTGATGTAGTTGTGCTTGATTTAAAAATAACTGTATCTGAAAGAATGGCAGAAAGCAAAATACCAGCAATCGGTCTTGTTATTTTAAATGTAGTGCTATTAAATAGCTTCTTAGCAATAATTGTAGCTGTTGATCCATATGGTCTTATCTCAAACCTTATTGGATTAGATGAAGAAAACCCTATCTTGTGATGGTCAATAACCTCTACAACGTTAGCATCTTCAAGGTTAATAAACCCTTGACTATTTTCATTATAATCAACAAGAATAACCTTTTTATCTTTGATTGAACACATATTAACCGGCTCTTCAACACCAAAATATTCTAAAACATATTTTGTCTCTGGATTTAATTCTCCACAAATAGTTGGAACAGCAATTATTCCTTTGTGTTTTAAGTATTCAGAATAGGCAATAGCCGAACAAACTGCATCTGTATCAGG
>Ga0116160_1002040_pt1 | contig 19876 bp, 8 predicted proteins | sample AD_JPNAS2_MetaG_FD_89879 | JGI IMG/M metagenome (GOLD analysis project Ga0116160, IMG submission 89879) | Active sludge microbial communities of municipal wastewater-treating anaerobic digesters from Japan - AD_JPNAS2_MetaG | ecosystem: Engineered > Bioreactor > Anaerobic > Digestate | place...
GGAGGTTAGGGGGTTCAGCGGGCGCTTCGCGCGACGCGCGAAGCGCCCGCTGAACCCCCATTTAAGGACTCCCCCTTCCCGCTGCGGCGGGAAGGGGGCCGGGGGGATGGGCTCTATACGATGGCACTGCAGCGCCCTGCACGACCGCGTAAGTACTATCAACTAACAGACACTTCTTCAGAATTCTCCTAGGCCCAATACCATTCGAACAAGGCAGCAGCCGTAGTGACGGCTTTAGTCGTCGTCAGAATGGCGGCCAAGCCAGCATTGCAGCGCTATCCGACGGGTCCGACGCGTCGGATGACGACAGTCGGTGTCGCAGGCATGCACGATTGGCCGCTTGAGACGGGACGGCTAGAGTCGTTACTACGGTGTGTCCGCTATTTGAAAGGTATTGCTGCTAGGCCAGCGCATCATCGCAGTGCTCGCGGTGGCCGCAGTGGCGGCAGCGCTGCGGCTCGTGGTGCTGCGGGGCCACCCGGCGCGCGTGACGCAGGCGCTGCATCTCTTGGAGGGTGGCGATGACGCTCTGGCGCAGGCCGCTGGTGTAGGGTATTTCGAACTTGGCCTCGGCGTAGCACAGCAGCCCGTAGGGTGGGCGGCGCCCTGTCTCCTCCTCTACCAGCAAAAGGTAGGCCCCGAGCTGCAGCACGTCGGAGGGGTAGGGGCGAGCGGCACGGCGGCCGGGCTTGACCTCCACCGGCACCAGCGCGCCTTTGGTGCGCACGAGATAGTCGGGCTTGCCGGCCAGGCCGTAGCGTGCCGAGTAGAGCGGCCGCGCGCAGGCGCGCCAGCCGCCGGTGTCGGCGCTGACGACGCGGCCCTGAGGCAGCCCCAGGCGCTGGCGTTGCCGGCGGCTGTGGCGCCAGGCGAGCAGCGCCAGCAGGGCCAGCGCTGCGCCAACGAGGGCTAGCAGTGCCCCCACCTGGCTCATGGGTCGAACTTGCGCGTCAGGGGCGAGATGGAAGCGGGCACCCCCTCAGGGTCCCACTCGGTCAGCCAGAGTGCGTCTTGGGGAGAGATGCGGACACAGCCATGGGAGACCGGCCGCACGCCCAGCGCGTCGAGCTCTTGGTAGACCTTGGTGCCGCCCTCGATGCCGTCCTTCCAGAGATAGGGGGCGCCGTGGATCAAAAAGTCCTCAAAGAGGTACCAGCCTTCGTCCTGGTAGGTGCCGAAGGAGAAGAAGCTGCCTGCGTAGCGGCCGACGCGGCCCACCCAGGCGGGCGTCAGCTTGCTCGCGACGGGGAGCCCGGTGCTGCAGGGGATGGTGCGGATCTCGACGCCGTTCTCGTAGACGTGCATCATCTGTGCGTCCTGATCGACAAAGATGGACCGCGAGAGCACAGGAACCGGCGTGGCTGTGGGGGTGGGGGTGGGGGTGCGCGCGCGCGTCGCCGTCGGCCGCGGCGTGAACGGGGGCAGCGGCGTCGCCGTCGGAGCCAGGGCCGGGTCGGCTGTTGTTGCGCCAGCGGCGTGCGGTGAATGCCGCACGCCGCTGGCCGAGGCGGCGGAGCGCGAAGGTGCTGCCTCTGGTGCGCTGCCTGCCGGCGAGGCTGGCCACAGCCTGGGCACCACGGTGGCGACGAAGAAGCTCGAGATGAGCAGGGTGACGAGAATGCATGGTGCGCTCCAGCGCAGCTTCACAGCCCCTCCCCTCCAATGGTACACAACACAAGTCCGACAACGACGAGGACGAGCGCGAGGCCCAGCGTCCAGGCGGCCACGCTGCCGAGCTGGGCCGCCCAGCGAGCGCGCCGGCCATGCTCCTGGTGTAGGGTGTGGCCGCGCGCCAGGGCGGCCCGGTTGGCCGAGGGCAGGCCCTGCACGCGGCCCAGCCACCAGGCGGCGCGACAGTAGGCGTACTCGCCCAGCTCACTGGCGTGGGTGATCGCTTGATCTTTGCTTTGCATAGGCATCCGGAATAGACACCGCAGAGGCGCAGAGAACGCGGAGGCAGCAGGGTCGAGGCCTGCGCCCTTCGTGCTCGCACGGAGCATCGGCCCGCAGGCGTCAACTCGCCCCTCCAACCTCTGCGCCCTCTGCGTCTCTGCGGTGAGATCTTGCTTCAGTCGTTCAGACTCTGACCTGTGAAGGTGCCTAGACCGAGAAGCGGCTCTCGAAATCCTTGAGCGCCTCTTCCAGCCGCTGCTGGCGGGCGGCCACGGTCAGGTCGCCGCGCGTACGCTCGAGGACGCCGCGCACCATGTCGGTCGTACGGCGCAGCCCGCCGGTGAGGGCGTCGGGAAAGTCGATGGTCACCAGGGTATCGTAGATGTCGTCCATGGCGGCGAGCATGGTTTCGGCGGTGGCGATGTTGCCGCTGCGCAGGGCGTCGAGCGCGTAGCGGCGCAGCTCGCCGGCTGCCTCGCCCATGCCATTCAGATAGGCGGGGTACTCGACGCCGAGAGGCTCGGGCTCGGGCAGCGCTTGCCCCTGGACGAGGGCGATGGTGATGTTGGCCTCGGCGTACTCTTTCAGCGCATCTTGCGTGTAGCCGGCGTGGTAGAGGTCGGGATAGCCGGCGAGGTCCTCCACCATGGTGGCGGCCAGGGTTTTGGCCGAGGTCAAGAGCTCGGCGGCCTCGGCGAACTCGTTGCGATGCGCCGCGCGGATGGCGTTGGCGCAGAAGCGGATCAGCTCGCGGCTGCGGGCGAGGGCCGCATCGCGGGCCGCGTTCTTGGCATCAAGGCTTATGCGGATGCGATCGACGATGCTCTCCAGGTTGTGCAGAGCCATTAGGCCTCCTCAGATATCTCGATTGTCGGCTGGACCAGGCCGAGGGTGGCGGTGCGCGCCTGCGCTGCCTGGGCGCGCTCGGGCTCGCCCAGGCGCGCGAAGAGGCGCGCCAGCTTTTGGTAGGCCGCGGCCTTGGTCGAAGGGTTCGTACAGAGCTCGGCGGCTCGCTCCAGATGCTCGGCTGCTGTGCGCAGGTGGCGCAGGCGCTGGTGCACCTCGCCGAGTGCATAGTATGAGAGGTACTGCTGGGGGTCGAGGGCGATGGCCTCCTGGGCGGCTGCGATCGCCTCGGCCTCGCGCCCTGGCTGCACGGCCAGCGATGCGGCCTGCTTGGCCCGCTGGTAGCCCTCGCGCTGCGCGGCGCTCATCTGCAGGTACGACTGGAACTCGATCAGGCCCGGGTGCTCGTGCACGAGCTGCAGGCCATCGCGGCAGAGCTGCTGCGCTGCCTCTTCGTTGCCCAGGCGTTCCTCGCAACGGGCGATTGAGAGTAGGAGCTGCGCCTGCTGCGCGGTGTTGCCGGCCAGGCGGTCGAGGGCATTGTGGAACTCGGCCGCCGCCTCGGCCCAGGCGTCGCCGCCGGCGTAGAGGATCGAACCCAGCGTCACGTGCGGCAGCGCGTGGTCGGGCGAGCGGGCGGCCGTCTCGTGGCAGAGGGCCACCGCCTCGTCCGTCTGACCGGCTGCGTTCAGCGTGCGGGCCAGCAGGCAACTGTACTCCACATTGTCGGGCTCCAGCGCTACGGCGCGCCGCTGGTACTCGGTCGCCTGCTCGTAGCGGCGCAACTGGTAGCAGCGCCGCGCGGCGCTCATCAGCAGGGCCGCGTTTGCATCGTCGGCCTCCAAGGCCACGAGGATCTGGCTCAGCTCGCTGTCGGCCGGCGTGCCTTGCTGGCCGGCGACCGCCGGCGCCTGAGCCCCTGGCTCGGCCGGCGGTGCAGCGCTCAGGGTCTGCAGCACCACCGGGTGGTCGCGGTTCAGCACTAACGTGCGGATGTTCTTGGCCTGGCCGCTGAGCGGGTCCTCGAGCGTGTAGGTGCCGCGCAGGAAGATCAGGTCGTTCACCGCCTGGTTCAAGAGCAGCATGATCTGGTCGCGGCGCAGGTGCGGCCGGATCGCCGCGCGCACGATCTGATCGACCAGGTACATAAAGGCGACGTAGGGGCTGCGCGCCTGCAGGTCATCGGCGAACCGGATGATGGTGGGCAGCGCCGCCTCGTCGACCGGCTCGGCCATCGAGGCCACGCTGGGCATGCCGAGCTCCTCGGCCTCGCGGGCGCCGGGCAGGTAGGCCCAATCGACCAGGCCATCTTCCACGATGTAGAGCAGCCCGCGGCGTTCGGCCTCGTGCATAAAGAGCTTGAACTTGGGAAAGCCGAAGCGGCTCTCGTCGAACTGGCGCAGGCGACGGATGAGCTCGTTTTTGATCCACGAGAGCAGCGCCCGGTCGCCATGCTGCGAGCTGCGCACGATGTCGCAGACGAGTTCAAGCGTGCGCTGCAGCTCGGCCTCGTCGCCGGTGTTGGGCGCCAAGCCGTGCAGGCGGAAGCGCTGCGTATCGATGGGGTCCACGTCCCTGTCATAGTACAGGAACTGGTCGACCCGATCGGCCAGCCGGGGCGAGGTGCTCCACGAGACGCCGATGGCCACCACCTGCTTGCCGTAGGGGCGCAGTGTGTTGACCATATGGATAAAGTCGCCATCGCCCGAGGCGAGGATAAAGGTGCGGATGTTGGGGTGCGTATGGCAGCACTGCACGCAGTCGGCGGTCAGCTTGATGTCGACCGAGTTCTTGCGGCGGCGCAGGCCCGAGCTCTCGGTCACCAGGCGGGTGGGCACATACACTGGCTCGATGCCGGCCGCATACAGGTTCTCAGGGTCCGACTGATGCCAGTCGTCCTGCCAATCGGCATAGGCGTTGGCGATGACCAGCCGCCCAAAAGTCTCTGCGGTCTCGCGCAGCGAGGTCAGGTTCACCTTGAGGTTGGCCTGGCTCAGGCTGATCTTGAGGTTCTCCCAGTCGATAAACAGCGCCACATCAGGTGACTGAGCCTTGGCCTGCAGGCCAAACCTGGCTTGGCTTGCGGGCATCCATCTCCTCCTCGCGCTTGCAGCGCATCACAAGGCTCTATCGTTTCTCCTGGAAATTGACCATCGAGGCTGTGCTGAGCGTGACCTGGACGTCTACAGGCTGTGCTGGCAGCCCGACCAGGGTGACCGCGAAGGTGATCTCTTTGTCGAGCGCCTCGAACACATAGTAGCCCGAGCCGTCGGTGTTGGTCGTGACCGACCAGTCGTAGGCCGAGAGCTTGACTGCGGCGCCCGCTACGGGCTGGCCCTGGGCGTCGGTCACGGTGCCGTGCACCTTGCCAAAGGTGCCCTGCACCGGCTCCTGCTTGACCATGACGCCGATAAAGGTGCCGCTGGGTGCCGGGGTGCCCGAGGTGGGTGGCGCCGCGCACAGGCTGGCGGCTTCGTCGCGCTTGGCGGCGAGCTCGGGCGTCGACGACATGATGAGGGCGGCCTTGTAGTACGTGACGGCGTCGCACCAGTTCGACTGCGTGCCCGCCGAGTCGCCGGCGAGGACGTACGCCCGCTGCAGGCGCTGCGCGGTGTCTTTGTAGTCGGGCTTGAGCGCATAGAGGGCCGAGAGGCTGTTGATGACCTCCTGCCAGTCAGCTTCCCAGGCGCCGAGGCCGCTCTGGTAGAGCGCGGCCAGGCGGCGCTGCACCTGCACGTCGGTGTTGCCGGGCTCCAGGGCCAGGGCCTGGTCGAAGCGGCGGATGGCCTCTTCCATGCTGCCTTCATTGACCAGCCTCAGGCCCTCGTTGGTGTATGCGCCGACGAGCAGGCGCCGCACGGTGGCCTGTTCATAGGCGGCATCAGCGGCCTGCAGGGCTGCGAGCTTGAGGATGGCCTCGCTCCAGGCGCCACGCTCGTAGGCGATGCGGCCGTCGGCCAGCAGCGCAGAGGGCTCGCCGACGGCGCCGACAACAGTGGGCGTGGGTTGCTGCTTGGCCTTGGCCTCGGCCTCCTTGAGCTTTCTCTCAGCGTCGGGGTAGGTAGGGCGCAGGCGCAGCGCGTACTCGAACTCGGCGATGGCCAGCTCATAGTTGCCCTGGTCCATATAGTCGATGCCCTGGGCATAGTGTTCGGCCGCCGCGTCGGCCTGGCGTTGCAAGCGCAGGTTACGCCCCTGCCAGATGCCGAGCAGCGCCAGGCCGATGATGACAAAGACCAGGCATCCGGCCAGCATGCCCAGGCCCATGGGGCCGGCAATGGGGGCGAAGACAGTAGTGTGGCCGCGCGACGCCTTGGTTGCCGGCTCGGCGGGATCGAGAGGCTGCGCGAGCCCGAACCCCACATCATCCTCGGCCAGGTCCACAATCTCGTCGTCGGGGGTGGCTACGATGGGGATGCTCTCGGCCTCGACGACTGTTGGCTCTGGCTGCGGCGCAACCGGTGGGGGTGGCTCGACATGGCGTGCAGGCGTGGCCGGCACAGGTCGAGGAGGCTTCTTGACTGCGGCGCCGCACTGGGGGCAAAAGCTCTCCGTCCCCAACAGGGGCAGGCCGCATTTATCGCAGATCATCGCTATCTCTCCGAGAACAAGCACGCGCGCTGAGGGCCGCACGCCGGCGCGGCCCGGCCAGAGTGGTGCTCCTGATATGTGCAACGCCTGTGGTCAGGCCAAGGTGACTGCTACCTCCCCATTATAGTCTCGTTTCTGACGATTGTCCAGGTTGAAGACCGTGCGCATCTTGCCCAAGTGTATCGACGGTGTTATAATGGGGAGCGGGTGAAAGGAGTGACCGGCATGCTTGACGACTTGATCTCGGCACTGAGGGAAGCCTGCTCCGGCCCCGCCGCCAAGCAACACGTGGCTGCACTGAGCCAGTTCCATCGCCTCCAGGCCAGCCCGGGCTTTCGCGCTGCTGCCCGATACTGTCTGGGCCAGCTTGAGGGATGGGGCATCGACGCCGAGGTCGTCTCCTTCCCCGCCGATATCCATACGACGTATTGGACGTACGGCATGTTCCAAGAGTGGGAGGCCACCGAGGCCACCCTCGACCTCGTGGCGCCCGAGGGCCACAGCCTGCGCCTCGCCGACTATCGTGACGACAGGATCTCGCTCATCCAGCGCAGCCTGCCCTTTGAGGGCGAGGCCGAGCTGGTGGTGCTCGAGCAGGGCACGACGCCCGAGGAGTATGCCGGGGTCGACGTCCGCGGCAAGGTGGTGCTGGCCCAGGGCGACGTGCGCGAGGTCCAGCGGCTGGCGATTGCCGAGCGAGGTGCTGCCGGCATTCTCTTTGACGGCATCCGCGAAGTGCCGCCCATTCGCCAGCGCATCGACTTGCCCGATGCCCGGCAGTACACTTCCTTTTGGTGGGGGGCGGGCGACGAGCCACGGGGCTTTGGCTTTGCGCTCGCGCCGCGCCAGGGCGATTGGCTGCGCGCGCTGGCGGCGCGGCAGGCGAAAGAGGGCGGGCGGCCGCTGCGCGTGCGCGCCCATGTGGCCAGCCGCCTGTACGACGGTGCGATCGAGGTGGTCTCGGCGCTCGTTCGCGGGCACAGCGACGAAGAAGCGGTCGTCGTCGCCCACCTCTGCCATCCACAGCCCTCGGCCAACGACAATGCCTCGGGGGCGGGGGCGGCGCTGGAGGCGGCGCGCGCGCTCCAGGCGCTGATCGCTGCCGGCCGGCTGCCTGTGCCGCAGCGCAGCATCCGTTTTCTGTGGGTGCCCGAGATGACCGGCACCTTCGCCTACCTGGCGACCCATGAAGCCGAGCTGGCGCGCATGATCGCGGGCATCAACCTCGACATGGTCGGTGAGGACCAGGCGCTCTGCGGGAGCGTGTTCCTTATCGAGCGCCCTCCCGAGGCTATGGCCAGCTTTGCCGGCGACCTGGCGGAGGCGTTGCACGAGGCGCAGCAGGAGGGCGCGCAGAACCTGGCCGGCACGGCGAGCTACCCGCTCTACCGCCATGCGGTGACGCCCTTCTCGGGCGGCAGCGACCACTATATCCTCTCCGACCCCACCGTCGGCGTGCCCACGCCGATGCTGATCCAGTGGCCCGACAAGTTCTACCATACATCCGAAGACACTATCGACAAGGTGGATGCGGGCATGCTGGCGGTGGCCGCGCGGCTGGCTGCGGCGTATGCCTATTTCGTCGCCACGGCCGGCGAGGCCGAGGCGCGCTGGCTGGCCCGCGAGATGGTGGCGCGCGCCAGGGCGCGGCTCGCTCGCACGGCGCAGGAGGGCTATGCCCGGGCCGCCGGGGCAGCGTCGCCCGAGGAGTTGGCCGGCCGTGCCCAGGGCGCGGAGCGCCGCCTCGCCTTCTGTGCCGACCGCGCGGCCGCCGGGCTGCAGACGCTGCTGCGGCTGGCGCCGGGGCTGGGCGCCACAGTCGAGGCGGGGCAGCAGGCCCTGCGTGCGGCGGCGGAGGAGGAGCGCCTGAGCCTGCGTGCCGACCTGGCATCTCTATCCAAAGCAGAGGCGGCTCCCATGCCGCCCGCGGCGCCGGCCGGCGAATGGGACGAGCGCGCCACGCGTCTGGTGCTGCGACGCAGATTCCGCGGCCCGGTCGATCAGAAGGCCGTGCTGGCGCGGCTCGACGCCGCCGGCCGGAAGCAGGCCGAGGGATTGGCCGCAGCACACCGCGAGGCCATGCATGCCCTGCCGGCGCACCTGCTCTATTGGATCGATGGCCGGCGCAGCCTCGCCGAAATCATCGACCTGATCGAATGCGAGACCGGCCGGCGCGACGCCGAGCTCGCGGTCCGCCTGGCCGAGCTGATGGTGCAGGCGGGGCTTCTGGAAGAGACATCCGAAGGGAACTGATGGAACTGACGCAACTGGGGGGATGATTTCGTCGCCTCAGTCCCCTCAGTTCCCCCGGTTCCTTCAGTTCCATGAGTTCCCTCGGTTCCTTCTTTCGTTCTGCCCTCGGAGGGACGGCATCCATGTACCTGGGACCGGAACCTAAGCGGCGGCGAGGCGGCCCCTGGCTCGTTATCCTGCTCTTGGCGGGGTTGGTGGCGGCAGGCTGGTACGTCTACAGATACCGGCCGGAGCTGGTGGCCAGGCTCGTGGCCCAGATTCCGGTGGAAAAGCTGCCCGAGGAATTGCGCCCCAAGCCGACGGCGACGCCCACCGAGCGGCCCATCACCGCCGACGAGTATCTGGGCGAGGGTGACCGGCTGTTTGCCGCCGGGCGCATGGGCGACGCAGCCGTGCAGTACGAGAAGGCAACCCAGGTGCAACCGCTCTTCGGCCGCGCCCATGCCAGGCGGGCGCTGGCGCTTGTGCTCAGGGGCAAGCGGCAGGAGGCCCTGCAGGAGGCGCAGCGGGCGGTGGAGATCGATGCCCAATCGGCCGAGAACCAGGCCATCCTGGGCATGGTGCTCGACTGGAACGATCAGGCCGAGCGGGCGGTGACGGCTTGCCTCAAAGCCACCGAGATCGACCCCCAATCGGCCATGGCCTATGCCTTCCTGGCCGAGGCCTATGCCGATGCCGACTATCCCGACCAGGCCTTCAATGCCGCCGAGAAGGCGGTGTCGCTGGACCCCGAGAGCCCGTGGGCGCGCCGCAACTTGGGCTACGTGTATGAGCGCCAGGGCAACTATGCCCGGGCGATCGAAGAGTATCAGCAGGCGGTTGCGGTCCACCCGAACATGGTGTATCTGTACCTCTCGCTGGGGCGCGCCTATGTGGCCGAGAGCCTCTACGAAGAGGCGATGACCCAGTTCGAGAGGGCGGCCACCATCGATGCCAGTGACGCCCAGGGCTTTGACCAGATGGGTTGGACCTACTTTGTGCTGCAGGATTATGACCAGGCCAACCGCCTGCTGCGCCGTGCGCTCGAGGTCGATGGCGCCTATGCGCCGGCCTTGGGGCACCTGGGCGTCGTCTGCTACGTGCAGCGCAACTATGAGGATGCTATCGAGTACCTCGGCAAGGCGATCGACGCCGGGTCCACCAGGCTCGAGTATTACTATGAGCTGGGGCTCTCGCACGTCTACCTCGGCGAGTACGAGCAGGCCATCCCGTACCTGCAGAAGGCGCTCGAGATCGACCCCAACTGCGAGCCGGCACAGAAGGGCCTGGCCCAGTGCGGCGTCAAGCCATGAGAGGCGATAAAGGTGGGGTTTTTGGGGGTTGATTGGCCCTGCTGGCCGCCCCTGGCGCGCCCGCGGGCGCGCCAGGGGCGGCCAGCAGGGCCAATCAACCCCCAAAAACCCCACCTTTATCGCCTCTCATGGCTTGACGCCGCACTGGGCCAGGCCCTTCTGTGCCGGCTCGCAGTTGGGGTCGATCTCGAGCGCCTTCTGCAGGTACGGGATGGCCTGCTCGTACTCGCCGAGGTAGACGTGCGAGAGCCCCAGCTCATAGTAATACTCGAGCCTGGTGGACCCGGCGTCGATCGCCTTGCCGAGGTACTCGATAGCATCCTCATAGTTGCGCTGCACGTAGCAGACGACGCCCAGGTGCCCCAAGGCCGGCGCATAGGCGCCATCGACCTCGAGCGCACGGCGCAGCAGGCGGTTGGCCTGGTCATAATCCTGCAGCACAAAGTAGGTCCAACCCATCTGGTCAAAGCCCTGGGCGTCACTGGCATCGATGGTGGCCGCCCTCTCGAACTGGGTCATCGCCTCTTCGTAGAGGCTCTCGGCCACATAGGCGCGCCCCAGCGAGAGGTACAGATACACCATGTTCGGGTGGACCGCAACCGCCTGCTGATACTCTTCGATCGCCCGGGCATAGTTGCCCTGGCGCTCATACACGTAGCCCAAGTTGCGGCGCGCCCACGGGCTCTCGGGGTCCAGCGACACCGCCTTCTCGGCGGCATTGAAGGCCTGGTCGGGATAGTCGGCATCGGCATAGGCCTCGGCCAGGAAGGCATAGGCCATGGCCGATTGGGGGTCGATCTCGGTGGCTTTGAGGCAAGCCGTCACCGCCCGCTCGGCCTGATCGTTCCAGTCGAGCACCATGCCCAGGATGGCCTGGTTCTCGGCCGATTGGGCATCGATCTCCACCGCCCGCTGCGCCTCCTGCAGGGCCTCCTGCCGCTTGCCCCTGAGCACAAGCGCCAGCGCCCGCCTGGCATGGGCGCGGCCGAAGAGCGGTTGCACCTGGGTTGCCTTCTCGTACTGCACGGCTGCGTCGCCCATGCGCCCGGCGGCAAACAGCCGGTCACCCTCGCCCAGATACTCGTCGGCGGTGATGGGCCGCTCGGTGGGCGTCGCCGTCGGCTTGGGGCGCAATTCCTCGGGCAGCTTTTCCACCGGAATCTGGGCCACGAGCCTGGCCACCAGCTCCGGCCGGTATCTGTAGACGTACCAGCCTGCCGCCACCAACCCCGCCAAGAGCAGGATAACGAGCCAGGGGCCGCCTCGCCGCCGCTTAGGTTCCGGTCCCAGGTACATGGATGCCGTCCCTCCGAGGGCAGAACGAAAGAAGGAACCGAGGGAACTCATGGAACTGAAGGAACCGGGGGAACTGAGGGGACTGAGGCGACGAAATCATCCCCCCAGTTGCGTCAGTTCCATCAGTTCCCTTCGGATGTCTCTTCCAGAAGCCCCGCCTGCACCATCAGCTCGGCCAGGCGGACCGCGAGCTCGGCGTCGCGCCGGCCGGTCTCGCATTCGATCAGGTCGATGATTTCGGCGAGGCTGCGCCGGCCATCGATCCAATAGAGCAGGTGCGCCGGCAGGGCATGCATGGCCTCGCGGTGTGCTGCGGCCAATCCCTCGGCCTGCTTCCGGCCGGCGGCGTCGAGCCGCGCCAGCACGGCCTTCTGATCGACCGGGCCGCGGAATCTGCGTCGCAGCACCAGACGCGTGGCGCGCTCGTCCCATTCGCCGGCCGGCGCCGCGGGCGGCATGGGAGCCGCCTCTGCTTTGGATAGAGATGCCAGGTCGGCACGCAGGCTCAGGCGCTCCTCCTCCGCCGCCGCACGCAGGGCCTGCTGCCCCGCCTCGACTGTGGCGCCCAGCCCCGGCGCCAGCCGCAGCAGCGTCTGCAGCCCGGCGGCCGCGCGGTCGGCACAGAAGGCGAGGCGGCGCTCCGCGCCCTGGGCACGGCCGGCCAACTCCTCGGGCGACGCTGCCCCGGCGGCCCGGGCATAGCCCTCCTGCGCCGTGCGAGCGAGCCGCGCCCTGGCGCGCGCCACCATCTCGCGGGCCAGCCAGCGCGCCTCGGCCTCGCCGGCCGTGGCGACGAAATAGGCATACGCCGCAGCCAGCCGCGCGGCCACCGCCAGCATGCCCGCATCCACCTTGTCGATAGTGTCTTCGGATGTATGGTAGAACTTGTCGGGCCACTGGATCAGCATCGGCGTGGGCACGCCGACGGTGGGGTCGGAGAGGATATAGTGGTCGCTGCCGCCCGAGAAGGGCGTCACCGCATGGCGGTAGAGCGGGTAGCTCGCCGTGCCGGCCAGGTTCTGCGCGCCCTCCTGCTGCGCCTCGTGCAACGCCTCCGCCAGGTCGCCGGCAAAGCTGGCCATAGCCTCGGGAGGGCGCTCGATAAGGAACACGCTCCCGCAGAGCGCCTGGTCCTCACCGACCATGTCGAGGTTGATGCCCGCGATCATGCGCGCCAGCTCGGCTTCATGGGTCGCCAGGTAGGCGAAGGTGCCGGTCATCTCGGGCACCCACAGAAAACGGATGCTGCGCTGCGGCACAGGCAGCCGGCCGGCAGCGATCAGCGCCTGGAGCGCGCGCGCCGCCTCCAGCGCCGCCCCCGCCCCCGAGGCATTGTCGTTGGCCGAGGGCTGTGGATGGCAGAGGTGGGCGACGACGACCGCTTCTTCGTCGCTGTGCCCGCGAACGAGCGCCGAGACCACCTCGATCGCACCGTCGTACAGGCGGCTGGCCACATGGGCGCGCACGCGCAGCGGCCGCCCGCCCTCTTTCGCCTGCCGCGCCGCCAGCGCGCGCAGCCAATCGCCCTGGCGCGGCGCGAGCGCAAAGCCAAAGCCCCGTGGCTCGTCGCCCGCCCCCCACCAAAAGGAAGTGTACTGCCGGGCATCGGGCAAGTCGATGCGCTGGCGAATGGGCGGCACTTCGCGGATGCCGTCAAAGAGAATGCCGGCAGCACCTCGCTCGGCAATCGCCAGCCGCTGGACCTCGCGCACGTCGCCCTGGGCCAGCACCACCTTGCCGCGGACGTCGACCCCGGCATACTCCTCGGGCGTCGTGCCCTGCTCGAGCACCACCAGCTCGGCCTCGCCCTCAAAGGGCAGGCTGCGCTGGATGAGCGAGATCCTGTCGTCACGATAGTCGGCGAGGCGCAGGCTGTGGCCCTCGGGCGCCACGAGGTCGAGGGTGGCCTCGGTGGCCTCCCACTCTTGGAACATGCCGTACGTCCAATACGTCGTATGGATATCGGCGGGGAAGGAGACGACCTCGGCGTCGATGCCCCATCCCTCAAGCTGGCCCAGACAGTATCGGGCAGCAGCGCGAAAGCCCGGGCTGGCCTGGAGGCGATGGAACTGGCTCAGTGCAGCCACGTGTTGCTTGGCGGCGGGGCCGGAGCAGGCTTCCCTCAGTGCCGAGATCAAGTCGTCAAGCATGCCGGTCACTCCTTTCACCCGCTCCCCATTATAACACCGTCGATACACTTGGGCAAGATGCGCACGGTCTTCAACCTGGACAATCGTCAGAAACGAGACTATAATGGGGAGGTAGCAGTCACCTTGGCCTGACCACAGGCGTTGCACATATCAGGAGCACCACTCTGGCCGGGCCGCGCCGGCGTGCGGCCCTCAGCGCGCGTGCTTGTTCTCGGAGAGATAGCGATGATCTGCGATAAATGCGGCCTGCCCCTGTTGGGGACGGAGAGCTTTTGCCCCCAGTGCGGCGCCGCAGTCAAGAAGCCTCCTCGACCTGTGCCGGCCACGCCTGCACGCCATGTCGAGCCACCCCCACCGGTTGCGCCGCAGCCAGAGCCAACAGTCGTCGAGGCCGAGAGCATCCCCATCGTAGCCACCCCCGACGACGAGATTGTGGACCTGGCCGAGGATGATGTGGGGTTCGGGCTCGCGCAGCCTCTCGATCCCGCCGAGCCGGCAACCAAGGCGTCGCGCGGCCACACTACTGTCTTCGCCCCCATTGCCGGCCCCATGGGCCTGGGCATGCTGGCCGGATGCCTGGTCTTTGTCATCATCGGCCTGGCGCTGCTCGGCATCTGGCAGGGGCGTAACCTGCGCTTGCAACGCCAGGCCGACGCGGCGGCCGAACACTATGCCCAGGGCATCGACTATATGGACCAGGGCAACTATGAGCTGGCCATCGCCGAGTTCGAGTACGCGCTGCGCCTGCGCCCTACCTACCCCGACGCTGAGAGAAAGCTCAAGGAGGCCGAGGCCAAGGCCAAGCAGCAACCCACGCCCACTGTTGTCGGCGCCGTCGGCGAGCCCTCTGCGCTGCTGGCCGACGGCCGCATCGCCTACGAGCGTGGCGCCTGGAGCGAGGCCATCCTCAAGCTCGCAGCCCTGCAGGCCGCTGATGCCGCCTATGAACAGGCCACCGTGCGGCGCCTGCTCGTCGGCGCATACACCAACGAGGGCCTGAGGCTGGTCAATGAAGGCAGCATGGAAGAGGCCATCCGCCGCTTCGACCAGGCCCTGGCCCTGGAGCCCGGCAACACCGACGTGCAGGTGCAGCGCCGCCTGGCCGCGCTCTACCAGAGCGGCCTCGGCGCCTGGGAAGCTGACTGGCAGGAGGTCATCAACAGCCTCTCGGCCCTCTATGCGCTCAAGCCCGACTACAAAGACACCGCGCAGCGCCTGCAGCGGGCGTACGTCCTCGCCGGCGACTCGGCGGGCACGCAGTCGAACTGGTGCGACGCCGTCACGTACTACAAGGCCGCCCTCATCATGTCGTCGACGCCCGAGCTCGCCGCCAAGCGCGACGAAGCCGCCAGCCTGTGCGCGGCGCCACCCACCTCGGGCACCCCGGCACCCAGCGGCACCTTTATCGGCGTCATGGTCAAGCAGGAGCCGGTGCAGGGCACCTTTGGCAAGGTGCACGGCACCGTGACCGACGCCCAGGGCCAGCCCGTAGCGGGCGCCGCAGTCAAGCTCTCGGCCTACGACTGGTCGGTCACGACCAACACCGACGGCTCGGGCTACTATGTGTTCGAGGCGCTCGACAAAGAGATCACCTTCGCGGTCACCCTGGTCGGGCTGCCAGCACAGCCTGTAGACGTCCAGGTCACGCTCAGCACAGCCTCGATGGTCAATTTCCAGGAGAAACGATAGAGCCTTGTGATGCGCTGCAAGCGCGAGGAGGAGATGGATGCCCGCAAGCCAAGCCAGGTTTGGCCTGCAGGCCAAGGCTCAGTCACCTGATGTGGCGCTGTTTATCGACTGGGAGAACCTCAAGATCAGCCTGAGCCAGGCCAACCTCAAGGTGAACCTGACCTCGCTGCGCGAGACCGCAGAGACTTTTGGGCGGCTGGTCATCGCCAACGCCTATGCCGATTGGCAGGACGACTGGCATCAGTCGGACCCTGAGAACCTGTATGCGGCCGGCATCGAGCCAGTGTATGTGCCCACCCGCCTGGTGACCGAGAGCTCGGGCCTGCGCCGCCGCAAGAACTCGGTCGACATCAAGCTGACCGCCGACTGCGTGCAGTGCTGCCATACGCACCCCAACATCCGCACCTTTATCCTCGCCTCGGGCGATGGCGACTTTATCCATATGGTCAACACACTGCGCCCCTACGGCAAGCAGGTGGTGGCCATCGGCGTCTCGTGGAGCACCTCGCCCCGGCTGGCCGATCGGGTCGACCAGTTCCTGTACTATGACAGGGACGTGGACCCCATCGATACGCAGCGCTTCCGCCTGCACGGCTTGGCGCCCAACACCGGCGACGAGGCCGAGCTGCAGCGCACGCTTGAACTCGTCTGCGACATCGTGCGCAGCTCGCAGCATGGCGACCGGGCGCTGCTCTCGTGGATCAAAAACGAGCTCATCCGTCGCCTGCGCCAGTTCGACGAGAGCCGCTTCGGCTTTCCCAAGTTCAAGCTCTTTATGCACGAGGCCGAACGCCGCGGGCTGCTCTACATCGTGGAAGATGGCCTGGTCGATTGGGCCTACCTGCCCGGCGCCCGCGAGGCCGAGGAGCTCGGCATGCCCAGCGTGGCCTCGATGGCCGAGCCGGTCGACGAGGCGGCGCTGCCCACCATCATCCGGTTCGCCGATGACCTGCAGGCGCGCAGCCCCTACGTCGCCTTTATGTACCTGGTCGATCAGATCGTGCGCGCGGCGATCCGGCCGCACCTGCGCCGCGACCAGATCATGCTGCTCTTGAACCAGGCGGTGAACGACCTGATCTTCCTGCGCGGCACCTACACGCTCGAGGACCCGCTCAGCGGCCAGGCCAAGAACATCCGCACGTTAGTGCTGAACCGCGACCACCCGGTGGTGCTGCAGACCCTGAGCGCTGCACCGCCGGCCGAGCCAGGGGCTCAGGCGCCGGCGGTCGCCGGCCAGCAAGGCACGCCGGCCGACAGCGAGCTGAGCCAGATCCTCGTGGCCTTGGAGGCCGACGATGCAAACGCGGCCCTGCTGATGAGCGCCGCGCGGCGCTGCTACCAGTTGCGCCGCTACGAGCAGGCGACCGAGTACCAGCGGCGCGCCGTAGCGCTGGAGCCCGACAATGTGGAGTACAGTTGCCTGCTGGCCCGCACGCTGAACGCAGCCGGTCAGACGGACGAGGCGGTGGCCCTCTGCCACGAGACGGCCGCCCGCTCGCCCGACCACGCGCTGCCGCACGTGACGCTGGGTTCGATCCTCTACGCCGGCGGCGACGCCTGGGCCGAGGCGGCGGCCGAGTTCCACAATGCCCTCGACCGCCTGGCCGGCAACACCGCGCAGCAGGCGCAGCTCCTACTCTCAATCGCCCGTTGCGAGGAACGCCTGGGCAACGAAGAGGCAGCGCAGCAGCTCTGCCGCGATGGCCTGCAGCTCGTGCACGAGCACCCGGGCCTGATCGAGTTCCAGTCGTACCTGCAGATGAGCGCCGCGCAGCGCGAGGGCTACCAGCGGGCCAAGCAGGCCGCATCGCTGGCCGTGCAGCCAGGGCGCGAGGCCGAGGCGATCGCAGCCGCCCAGGAGGCCATCGCCCTCGACCCCCAGCAGTACCTCTCATACTATGCACTCGGCGAGGTGCACCAGCGCCTGCGCCACCTGCGCACAGCAGCCGAGCATCTGGAGCGAGCCGCCGAGCTCTGTACGAACCCTTCGACCAAGGCCGCGGCCTACCAAAAGCTGGCGCGCCTCTTCGCGCGCCTGGGCGAGCCCGAGCGCGCCCAGGCAGCGCAGGCGCGCACCGCCACCCTCGGCCTGGTCCAGCCGACAATCGAGATATCTGAGGAGGCCTAATGGCTCTGCACAACCTGGAGAGCATCGTCGATCGCATCCGCATAAGCCTTGATGCCAAGAACGCGGCCCGCGATGCGGCCCTCGCCCGCAGCCGCGAGCTGATCCGCTTCTGCGCCAACGCCATCCGCGCGGCGCATCGCAACGAGTTCGCCGAGGCCGCCGAGCTCTTGACCTCGGCCAAAACCCTGGCCGCCACCATGGTGGAGGACCTCGCCGGCTATCCCGACCTCTACCACGCCGGCTACACGCAAGATGCGCTGAAAGAGTACGCCGAGGCCAACATCACCATCGCCCTCGTCCAGGGGCAAGCGCTGCCCGAGCCCGAGCCTCTCGGCGTCGAGTACCCCGCCTATCTGAATGGCATGGGCGAGGCAGCCGGCGAGCTGCGCCGCTACGCGCTCGACGCCCTGCGCAGCGGCAACATCGCCACCGCCGAAACCATGCTCGCCGCCATGGACGACATCTACGATACCCTGGTGACCATCGACTTTCCCGACGCCCTCACCGGCGGGCTGCGCCGTACGACCGACATGGTGCGCGGCGTCCTCGAGCGTACGCGCGGCGACCTGACCGTGGCCGCCCGCCAGCAGCGGCTGGAAGAGGCGCTCAAGGATTTCGAGAGCCGCTTCTCGGTCTAGGCACCTTCACAGGTCAGAGTCTGAACGACTGAAGCAAGATCTCACCGCAGAGACGCAGAGGGCGCAGAGGTTGGAGGGGCGAGTTGACGCCTGCGGGCCGATGCTCCGTGCGAGCACGAAGGGCGCAGGCCTCGACCCTGCTGCCTCCGCGTTCTCTGCGCCTCTGCGGTGTCTATTCCGGATGCCTATGCAAAGCAAAGATCAAGCGATCACCCACGCCAGTGAGCTGGGCGAGTACGCCTACTGTCGCGCCGCCTGGTGGCTGGGCCGCGTGCAGGGCCTGCCCTCGGCCAACCGGGCCGCCCTGGCGCGCGGCCACACCCTACACCAGGAGCATGGCCGGCGCGCTCGCTGGGCGGCCCAGCTCGGCAGCGTGGCCGCCTGGACGCTGGGCCTCGCGCTCGTCCTCGTCGTTGTCGGACTTGTGTTGTGTACCATTGGAGGGGAGGGGCTGTGAAGCTGCGCTGGAGCGCACCATGCATTCTCGTCACCCTGCTCATCTCGAGCTTCTTCGTCGCCACCGTGGTGCCCAGGCTGTGGCCAGCCTCGCCGGCAGGCAGCGCACCAGAGGCAGCACCTTCGCGCTCCGCCGCCTCGGCCAGCGGCGTGCGGCATTCACCGCACGCCGCTGGCGCAACAACAGCCGACCCGGCCCTGGCTCCGACGGCGACGCCGCTGCCCCCGTTCACGCCGCGGCCGACGGCGACGCGCGCGCGCACCCCCACCCCCACCCCCACAGCCACGCCGGTTCCTGTGCTCTCGCGGTCCATCTTTGTCGATCAGGACGCACAGATGATGCACGTCTACGAGAACGGCGTCGAGATCCGCACCATCCCCTGCAGCACCGGGCTCCCCGTCGCGAGCAAGCTGACGCCCGCCTGGGTGGGCCGCGTCGGCCGCTACGCAGGCAGCTTCTTCTCCTTCGGCACCTACCAGGACGAAGGCTGGTACCTCTTTGAGGACTTTTTGATCCACGGCGCCCCCTATCTCTGGAAGGACGGCATCGAGGGCGGCACCAAGGTCTACCAAGAGCTCGACGCGCTGGGCGTGCGGCCGGTCTCCCATGGCTGTGTCCGCATCTCTCCCCAAGACGCACTCTGGCTGACCGAGTGGGACCCTGAGGGGGTGCCCGCTTCCATCTCGCCCCTGACGCGCAAGTTCGACCCATGAGCCAGGTGGGGGCACTGCTAGCCCTCGTTGGCGCAGCGCTGGCCCTGCTGGCGCTGCTCGCCTGGCGCCACAGCCGCCGGCAACGCCAGCGCCTGGGGCTGCCTCAGGGCCGCGTCGTCAGCGCCGACACCGGCGGCTGGCGCGCCTGCGCGCGGCCGCTCTACTCGGCACGCTACGGCCTGGCCGGCAAGCCCGACTATCTCGTGCGCACCAAAGGCGCGCTGGTGCCGGTGGAGGTCAAGCCCGGCCGCCGTGCCGCTCGCCCCTACCCCTCCGACGTGCTGCAGCTCGGGGCCTACCTTTTGCTGGTAGAGGAGGAGACAGGGCGCCGCCCACCCTACGGGCTGCTGTGCTACGCCGAGGCCAAGTTCGAAATACCCTACACCAGCGGCCTGCGCCAGAGCGTCATCGCCACCCTCCAAGAGATGCAGCGCCTGCGTCACGCGCGCCGGGTGGCCCCGCAGCACCACGAGCCGCAGCGCTGCCGCCACTGCGGCCACCGCGAGCACTGCGATGATGCGCTGGCCTAGCAGCAATACCTTTCAAATAGCGGACACACCGTAGTAACGACTCTAGCCGTCCCGTCTCAAGCGGCCAATCGTGCATGCCTGCGACACCGACTGTCGTCATCCGACGCGTCGGACCCGTCGGATAGCGCTGCAATGCTGGCTTGGCCGCCATTCTGACGACGACTAAAGCCGTCACTACGGCTGCTGCCTTGTTCGAATGGTATTGGGCCTAGGAGAATTCTGAAGAAGTGTCTGTTAGTTGATAGTACTTACGCGGTCGTGCAGGGCGCTGCAGTGCCATCGTATAGAGCCCATCCCCCCGGCCCCCTTCCCGCCGCAGCGGGAAGGGGGAGTCCTTAAATGGGGGTTCAGCGGGCGCTTCGCGCGTCGCGCGAAGCGCCCGCTGAACCCCCTAACCTCC
>Ga0116160_1002048_pt1 | contig 19808 bp, 17 predicted proteins | sample AD_JPNAS2_MetaG_FD_89879 | JGI IMG/M metagenome (GOLD analysis project Ga0116160, IMG submission 89879) | Active sludge microbial communities of municipal wastewater-treating anaerobic digesters from Japan - AD_JPNAS2_MetaG | ecosystem: Engineered > Bioreactor > Anaerobic > Digestate | place...
GTGAGGACGAGCAGCGGAATGAGGGATTTCGTATCGCCGCTGTGCGCGGGGTTGATCAGCGAAACCAGCAGGGGCAGGCTGATGAACGCGGCCACGCAGACGAAGCCCATGATCACCCCCAGCTCGCGGCGCTTGGTCGTGCGGTCTCCCCACGCGCCGAATATCGGGAGAAAGAACGTCGCGAAGAAGTTGTCGATGCTCATAATGAGGCTTGTGGCGAACGCGCTCAGGCCAAAGCCCGCCACGACGCTCGCCCCGTCCGCGAAGGCGGGGTTGCCCGACTGCAGGATGATCGGGAAGTAGTTGTTGTAAGCGCCCCACATGATGGAAATCGCCATGTTCAACAAGCCATAGAATACGAAGAATTTCACGTATGGCTTCGCGTTCGAGGAAAACCTTGATTTCATACGGCTGGTTCCTTTCCTGATTTTGATTTGACGGCTGCGGGACCGGCTGAGGAGGATCGGCGGATACGGGCTTGACACTTGGATTAACTTGCGGTAAACCCTTTGCGTAAGTCATTCTAGCATGCGAAATTAACCGCTGTCAACACCAATCATTAAGCTTTCGAAAAGACCTGAAACGCGATGGAACCAGATTTGAGCCGGGCGCGCCCGGTTCGCATCCCGGAGGTATGGATGAATATGCTCAACGAGGCAAAAGCGCTTTCCGCTTGGCTGACCGGCATCCGCCGGGAACTCCATATGCGCCCCGAGGTGGGGCTGGATCTGCCCGTCACGGCCGCTCTCGTCATGCGCGAGCTCGACGCCATAGGCATCCCCTATGCGAAGAACAAAGGCATCGGCTGCGTGATCCAGCGCTATTGCCTGCACGACGGGCCGGGCATCCGCACCGCGGTGTTTTTCAAGGGCTGCCCGCTCCAATGCGCGTGGTGCTCGAATCCGGAATCCCAGAGCGCGCTCCCCGAACTTCTGGGGAAGGCCTTGTGCGGAACGGACATGACGGCGCAGGAAATCGCAAAGGCCGTGCTCGCCGACAAGCCTTTTTTCGACGGCTCGGGCGGCGGCGTGACCTTTACGGGCGGCGAACCCGTATCGCAGGCGGAATTGTGCGAAAAGACCGCCCGCCTGTTGCTTGCCCAAGGCGTGGACCTCGCGCTGGAAACCTCGGGATACGGGCCGTGGGAAGACCTTTTTCGCGTGGCGCGGCTCTGCCGCACGGTGTATTTCGACATCAAAGCCGCGGACGGGGAACTGCACAGGCAGGCGACGGGCGCGGACAACCGCGTCATCCTCAAAAACTTCGCGCGGCTCGCAGCCTCGCACGCGGGCGTCGTCGTGCGCACGCCGCTCATACCGGACTTTAACATGGACGAAGGTTCCATTGAAGCCATATGGCGTTTGGCCTCGTCCGCGGGGATCAAGGAGATGGAGTTGCTCCCGTATCACGCTCTGGGCGTGCATAAATACAAGCTTCTCGGAAGGCCCGCGCCTCAAATACGGCCTGTCGGGGAAAAGGAGCTGGACGCGATCTCCCGGATCGCGCGACGGCTCTCGGAGAAAGGCACCATGAAAATCACGATCATTCGATAGGAGAGCGGCTATGGACGAACTTAAAAAATACGCCGAGGTATTGGCCGGGTACTCGTGCGATGTGCAGCCCGGCGAAAACGTCATGGTGCTCGCGGAGGGCGGCGAGGCGAAGCCGCTGGTGATCGAGCTTGTGAAGGAGATCTACCGCAGGGGCGCGAACCCCTTCGCGGAGCTCGTGGATGCGGACATCCAGAGGGAACTGCTGCTCGGGTGCAACGCGGAGCAGATGGGCGTTTTCGGGGATTACAGCCTCGAAAAGCTCAAGAGGATGCACGCGCTCATCGTCATTTCGGCGTTGGATAATCCCTATAAGTACGCGGACGTGCCGCTCGGGAACCTGCAGCATTACAACTACAATTTCATGCAGCGCTGCTTCTTCGGGCACGGGGTTTCCAACACCAAATGGATTTATGTTAAGTACCCCACGCGGGCCATGGCGCAGCTGTTCGGCCAGAGCTTGGAGCAGTTCTCGGAATACTACTACGCGGTGTGCACGATGGATTACGCGCGCATGTCCGGCCTGATGGACAAGCTCGCCGCGCTGTTTGAGAGGACGGATCGCGTCCGGATCGTCGGGGAAGGAACGGACATCAGCTTCTCCATCAAGGGCATTCCGGCGCAGAAATCGGACGGCAGAAACGGCCTTCCCGACGGCGAGGTGTTCACCGCGCCCGTAAGGGATTCCGCGAACGGAACCGTCAGCTTCAACTGCCCGGTGTATTTCAGGGGCACGCTGTTTGAAAACATCCGCCTTCGCTTTGAGAACGGGCGCGTCGTGGAGGCGTCTGCCAACGAAACCGAAAAGCTCAACCGGATACTTGAACTGGACGAGGCAGCCAAATACCTTGGGGAATTCGCCATTGCCGTCAACAACCGCATCACCAAGCCCATGAAGGACATCCTGTTCGACGAGAAGATCGGCGGGAGCTTCCACTTCGCGCTGGGCAACGCCTACCCCATGACGGACAACGGCAACCATTCCGCCATCCATATGGATATCGTCAACATACAGACGCCGGAATACGGCGGCGGCGAGATCTATTTCGACGGCGCGCTGATCCGCAAGGACGGCAAGTTCCTGCCCGCCGAACTCAAGGAACTCGACGGGCTGGTCTAGGCGCGGGCAATCGCGGAATATGGAGCTGAAATACTACAATTCCTATCTGGAGGTCGATCTCGACGTCATCCGGGAAAACCTCCGGAAAGCCCAAAGGCACCTCGCCCCGGCGGGCATCATACCCGTGTGCAAGGGGGATGCGCTGGGCATGGGCGCCGTGCCCGTCGCGCGCGTGCTGCGCGATGAGTTCGGCTTCCAGCTCATCGCGGTGGCGCAGATGTGCGAGGCAATCCGCCTGAGGGAAGCGGGATTCACCGACGTCGGCATCCTGGTCATGGGCGGCGTTCCAGCCCATGTCCTGCCCTATGCCGTATCCTGCGACATACAAACGGCGGCCTTCCGCCCCGAAGCCGTGCGCGCGCTCGATGAATTGGCAATTGCAGCCGGAAAAACGGCCCGCGTGCACGTCAAGCTCGAAACCGGGCTCAACCGGATCGGAGCGCGTCCGGGCGCGGAACTGGATGCCCTCGTCGCGGCGCTCAAAGCGGCGAAGCGCATGCATGTCTCGGGCGTATTCACGCAGTATTCCGCATGCGCGGCGAACGGCGATCCGTTCACGTATGAACAGTACGGCGGCTTCAAACAGGGCGTGGACCAGCTCCGCGCCGGCGGCTTTAACCCGCAATACGTCCACTCGTGCAGCACGGGCGCGGCGGTATGGTTCCGCGAGGGACAGGCCGATGCCGCGTATTGCACCCACGTGCGCTTCGGCTCCCTCTACTTCGGGCAGGGACAATTGGCGGACGGCGGCAATCCTCTCGGCGTAAACGAGCCGGAATCATGGAGGGCCTTCGTGACCAATGTGCACGCGATCAAAAACGGAGAATCGGTCGGTTACGGGCGGCATTTCATCGCCCCGAAGGACATGCGCGTCGCGACCATCAGCATAGGCTATGCGGACGGCCTGCTCAGGGCGCTCGCCATGGATCAGGGAGCAGTGCTGATCAACAACATAAAAACAAGGTATCTTGCGACGTGCATGGACCAAACGTTCGTCGACGTCACAGGCATCGGCTGCGCCATCGGGGACGAGGCCACGATATTCGGACGGGACCGGACGGGAACGGCGCATCTCCCGCTGCTCGAGCTGGAAAAGCATACGGGGCAGGCTGTCGGATACATCATGAGCAGCGTGGGCAGCCGCGTGCTGCGCGTGTACAAAAACCAATAACGCAGGAAAAACAAAAGCCCGCTCCATACGGCCCGCGGGCTGATTTATTTCGTTTTACTCCGTCAGGAGCCTGTACACCGCCCGCGTCGCGAGGGTCAGCATCTTTTGCAGATGGTCCAGCTTTTCCGCGTTCACAAAGGGAATCGTCCTGAGGAAATAACTCAGATACGTACCCCGGAGCGCGCCGGAAATCAGCTCGTACATTTCTTCAGCGGAGCGGTCGACCGTGACGGTTCCGTCCGCCCTGCCTTTTTCGTAAGCGGCGAGAAAACGCGGGCGGATGATGGAGTCGATGCTTTCGTAGAGCCGCTCGACTTTGCCGCCCAAAGGTTCGTGCCGGAGCAGATAGATGTTGTAATCCACGAACAGGGCGTAGAACGTCGGGTCGTCCTTGGTGGCGTGCGCGTAGGAGTCGAGTATGGCCCTGAGCTGTTCCGCGCCGGAGAACCGGTCGTAGCCTTCGGTGAAGATATTCGCCCTGTAATCCTCGGATACGGCTTCCACGAGATCGTGGAAGAGCCTGCTCGCGATATCGCACTTGGATTCGAAATGCTTGTAAATGGATACCTTGCTCACGCCGGACGCGGCGGCGATTTCATTCATGGTCGTCGCCTCGATGCCTTTTTCAAAGAAAAGCTTCGCGGACGCCTCGAGCACCCGGTTCAGGTTCTGCCGTTTGATTTCTTCGTTTTTCATCCGCGCCAGGCCTTTCGTTTCGCTTTACCGTCGGTTAATGCGTTCGATGATTATCATACAATCTCCCGGCGCGGGTGTCAACGAATTGAACGAAAGCCATAAGGCCGCTTGCGCTGAAACGCTTTGCGCGATAAGAGGCATCCTTATACCACGGACGGAGGGTGCGGGATGTGGCTGCCTGAGGAATGCGGCGGATCGAAACCTATCACGCTTTGAAGGATAGGTGCGCCTGTATTCACGACACTGCCGACTTTTCTTTGGAGTTTACCGCTTTGGTTTCCAAAGCCGAATGAAAGCCAACGAGGCGGATTACACTCCGCCCCGTCCGGCTCGCAAACCCCGCGCGGCGCTCGGGTCGCCTCTTCACTGATCAAATCTTTTCAGCCTTCTCGAAATACTTGACCGCGGAACCCGCCAGCAAAGCGGCGGCGTAATAAGCCGCTTGCCGGTTGGGATAAAATCAGGAGCGCAATATGGCCATATCAACGAGCGCGCGGAAGAGAGCATTCATTACGGGAAGCGTATCGATAAGCTCCTCGGGATGCCATTGGACTGCCATCCATACGCCGTTCTCATGTTCTATCGCCTCAATTACGCCGTCCTGAGCGTGGCCTGTCGCGGTGAAACCGCGCCCAAGCTTTCGTATCGCCTGATGATGTACGCTGTTTACATGAACCGACTCCGCTTTCAGCAACTCCCGGATGCGGCTGCCGAAGGCTAAATCAACCCGATGTATCGTGCTGCAGCTTTTTGACCTTTGCGTGTGCATGAGGGCCCGCCCTTCATACTCCACAGATATATCCTGATATACGGACCCGCCGGCAAAAATATTCATTATTTGGCAGCCGCGGCAAATGCCGAGCGTCGGTACGTTATTTTTCATCAGATATGCGAGCGCGTCCAGCTCCAGCTTATCCAGCGTCGGATCCACCGTGCCAAGATCCGGATGCGGCGCCTCACCGTAGTATCGGGGATCAACGTCTACTCCTCCTGGAATTACCGCGCCTTTGCACAGCGAAAGCGTTTCGATAAGCGAACTGCGATCGCTGCCGTACGGTATTATGACGGGGCAGCCCCCGTTGCGCAGCACGGCGTTTGAATAGGAAAGGTTCAAAGCTGATATTTCGCCGTGGGAAAAAAGCGGATGCTGGTTTTGTATTGCAGATGCAAAAATACCTATGACCGGTTTTGACATGAACGCCACCTTCATTTTTTATAATTCGCGGCAGACGAAAAACCCGGCCGCCGTCTGCCTGACGAACGCCGTTTATTTAAGTGAATAATATGCCCATCGCATAATACGGCGACCGCTCCACATTGCAGCTGTAAAACCGAGTGATATACTTGAGCAATTTTTCTTCGCTTCCCGCTTCCGCCCGTTGTGCCGGAATACGAATCTTGAGAGCAGCGCCGGCATGCCGGCAGAACAAGCCCTTGTGGATGTCCGCGCAAAACACCGTTGGGCAAGCCGTTCGGGCTTATGGCCGTATTTCAGCCTTTTCTTTTCAAAAAAGCCTCGCGGACGCGTATGGAGTTCTCCGGTGTGCCGATCAGATCATATGCGCTCGCCGCTAGAATTTTGCTCGCATACAGCACGGCGTCATGGCATTCCCTACTTTTTCCTTGCGCCGCGGCCTCCTTGCTGTGGCTGGGGACATAGACATCGCCATCGCTGGAAACGCGGATGCAGGCGCCGGGGATGATATAGCATACATTCCCAAAGTCCGTGGAACCTGTTTTCTCGCGCGGCGGCGCCAGCTTGGGCGCACCCACCAGATGAGCGTTTTCCATCAGCAGGGCGTTAAGCTCGGGTATCGGGATGCTATTGTCGATGTTACGGCCGCGCTTGGCGGTATATTGCGTCTCTGTCATCAACGCCGCGCCGTCAAGGATCTTTACGATGCGCGCGAGCACGGTTTCCAGCAATACCCTGTCATAGGAGCGGGCAATGATCTGCGCGGCCGCATATGCGGGTACCGCGTTGGGGGGCATGCCGCCATGGGAAATCGCATAATGGATGCGCACATCGTCCGGAACGTGCTCCCGCAGGCATTCGATACCGTGAAAGGCCAACAGCAGCGCATCAAGCGCGGAGCGCCCGGCCTCCGGGCGAATCGCAGCATGGGCGCTTTGCCCGGTGTATTCTACGGTCAGCGTGCTCAGGGCCATCGTGCGCAGATCTACGCCCGTGCCGCTGGAGCTTGCGTGCATCATCAGGGCCACGTCGATATCACGGAAGCAGCCGTTCTCGAGCATGATGATTTTCCCGCCCTCCGTCTCCTCTGCCGGCGTGCCGTAAACGACCAGCGTGCAGGGTAAATCCGGCGGCAGCTTTTCGCGAAGGGCGACGGCCGCCCCCGCGATCGCGGGGCCCTGCAGGTGATGGCCGCAGCCGTGGCCGATGCCTTCCAATGCATCATACTCGCATAAAAACCCGATAGAGGGGCCTTTTGCGCCACTTTTCCAAACGGCGCGAAAGGCGGTATCCAGGCCGCCGACGCCGAACTCCACAGAAAAGCCGTTCTGCCGCAGGTATTCCGAAAGAATGGCGCTGGCCTTATATTCCTTTAACCCCTCCTCGGGATTATCGCAGATATAATCGGCCATGCGCAGCAGCTCTTCCCGCCGGCCATCTATCGCAGCAAACAATTGCGCTTTCATTTTATGCCTCCTTCGTATTGCATACAGGCCACAAAGTGGCCTTTTTCAGCCTCCAGCAGCCGCGGGGTCTCCTCCCTGCACCGGGGGCACGCAAGCGGGCACCGGGGCGCAAAGCGGCAGCCCGGCTTCGGATCGATCGGGTTGGAGATCTCGCCTTTGATGATGTTTGCGCTCCGTTTCCTTGGCATCAGCTTTGGAACGGGAATCGCGGCAAGCAGCGCCTGCGTATAAGGATGAAGCGGGTTCTCAAAGAGCCGTGCCGATGCGACGCGTTCCACGCACTGACCGAGATACATCACCGCGATTTCGTTTGAAATATGCTTGACCACGGAGAGGTCGTGCGTGATGAACATGTAGGTCAGGCCCATATCGTCCTGCAGGTCCATCAACAGATTGAGAATCTGCGCCTGAATGGATACATCCAGCGCGCTCACCGGTTCGTCGCACACGACGAACTTCGGTTCCACCGCCAGTGCCCGCGCGATGCCGATGCGCTGCCGGCGCCCGCCGTCCAGTTCGTGAGGATAGGCGTTTTCAAAGCGGCTCGCCAGCCCTACGATGTCCATGAGTCTATCCACTTGGCGGTAGATCTCGGCTTTACTGTGGTAAAGCCGGCAAACGCGGATGGGCTCCGCGATGATATCCCGCACGGACATCCGGGGATTGAGGGAGGAGAAGGGGTCCTGAAAGATGATCTGCATCTCCTTGTGAATGAGCGCCATCTGCTTGCCGCTGTATGAGGCGATGTTTTGGCCGTTGTATAGCACTTCGCCGCCGGTAGGCTCGATCAACCGGAGGATTGTGCGCCCCAGCGTGGATTTTCCGCAGCCGCTTTCGCCCACAACGCCCAACGTGCTGCCCGCTTCGATGGAGAGGTCTACGCCGTCTACGGCATGAAGCATCCCTTTGGGCGTTTTGAAGTATTTTTTCAGTTCGCGCGTTTGAATCAGCGGTGTATTCATCGTTCCGTCCCCCCTTTTCCGCTGTCTCCCATCAAATGGCAGGAAATCAGGTGGCTGCCCTCCCACACTGCCGGAGGCGCGACGGCGCGGCAGATTTCCATGCATTCGGGGCAGCGGTCGTGAAATTTGCATCCCGCGGGAAGAACGGTGGGATCGGGCATCAGCCCTTCGATAGGCGAAAGGCGGCGGGTATGCTTCGTCAGATCAGGAATCGACCCGAACAGCCCTCTGGTGTAAGGGTGCTTCTTTTCCCCGTTAAAAATATCCTCTGCGCTGCCGGATTCAATGATCTCTCCGGCGTACATGATCGCGACCTTATCGCAGGTCTGCGCGACCACGCCGAGGTCGTGGGTAATGAGGATCATAGAGGTGTTCAGCTTTTCCTTCAGATCGCTCATCATATCCAACACCTGCGCCTGGATCGTCACATCGAGGGCGGTAGTCGGTTCATCGGCCAGAATCAGCTTCGGCTCGCAAGCGAGGGCGATCGCGATGACGATCCGCTGCTTCATTCCGCCCGAAAACTGGTGCGGATACTCCCCCTTCCGCCCGGCCGGTATTCCCACCATCTCCAGCATGTTTTCCACGCCGGCCGCAAGCTCGGCTTGGCCAATACCCTTTCGATGGAAGCGGAGCACCTCGCCGATCTGATCGCCCACGGTGATCGTTGGGTTCAAGCTGGTCATGGGATCTTGAAAGATCATCGATACCGTGCTGCCCCGCAACAGGCGCATGTCCGCGTCGGTTGAGGCGAGCACATCTATGCCGTCCAGCTCGATGCGTCCGCGGGTGACTTTCCCGATTCTTTCGGGCAGCAGGCGCATGACGCTCAGCGCGGTCGTGGTTTTTCCCGCGCCCGTTTCACCGACCAAGCCAAGCGTTTCGCCGGAAAAGAGCTCCAGATTGAGTCCGTTGACAGCGTAAATGGTGCTTTCGTCCGTCCGGTAAACAACATGAAGGTCCTGGATCTTTAAAATTGGTTCGGCCATATCCATACCCTCCTCAGTTTTTCAGGCGGGGGTCCAGCGCGTCGCGCAGGCCGTCGCCGATCAGGTTCAGCGACATGACCGCGAGCGCGATGGCCGCGCCGGGGATCAATATCAAATGCGGATAATAACGCATCATGGTTTTCCCTTCGGAGAGCATGGACCCCCATTCCGGCGTAGGCGGAGAAATGCCCAGGCCGACGAAGCTCAGCGAGGAGATGCCCAGGATCGTGCGCGCGATGTTCAGCGTGGCTTGTACGATGATCGGTCCCATGGCGTTGGGTAAAATATGCCGGAGGATGATGCGACTGCCGCGCGTACCGCAGGCGCGGGCAGCCTCGATGTAATCCTGCCCCATGACCGTCAGGATCGCGGAACGCACAACGCGTGCAAAAGCGGGGATCTGCGAAACGGCGGTTGCGAGCAACAGGTTGAACATCCCCTGGCCGAGCGCCGCAACGATGGAGATGGCCAGAAGCGTGCCCGGGATCGCAAGAAAAACATCCATGACGCGCATCAAAAGGTTATCCACCTTGCCGCCATAGTAGCCGGCGGCCGCGCCGATCAAGGAGCCCGCCGCCAGCGAGAGCACCATGGTCAGCAGTCCGACGGATAGGGATATCCGCGCGCCGAACATCATGCGTATCAGAATATCCCGGCCAAACTGGTCGGTGCCGAACGGATGCGCGGCACTCGGCGTTTGAAGCTTGTTGGGCATATCCATGGTGATCGCGCTCTCGTAATCCCCGAATATGCTTACATAAACCGCCATAAGCACCATAAGGGTGAAAACAATCAATCCCAGCATGGCAAGTTTATTTTTTTGGAAGCGGAACCAGATTAGCTGCACCTGGCTGCGCTTACGCTTGGCAGGCTTTCTTGTGATTTCCATTCTCACTGTCCCCTATCTTTTTGTATACTGCGTTTTCACCCTCGGATCGATGTAGGTATACAGAATGTCCACGATCAGGTTCATAAGCCCGGCGACAACAGCCACAAAAATAATGGAGGCCATGACGACCGGCGTATCCTTCTGACGCACTGCCGTGACCATATGTGAACCCAGACCGGGAATGGCAAAGACCGCCTCGATCATGACGGTACCGCCAAGCTGATGGGCGAAGTTCATGCCGATGACCGTTACGATGGGCAAAAGGGCGTTGCGCAGGCAGTGTCTGAACACGATCAGAGGCTTGCTGGCCCCTTTGGCGCGCGCAGTGCGGACATAGTCCTGCCGGATGACCTCCAGCATCGTGGAGCGGGTCATGCGGATAAAAGTCGCCATGGTAACGGACGCTACCGCCAGCGAAGGCATGATAAAATGCTTCCAGGTCGCGATGCCGGTGGCCGGCAGTATGCCGAGCTTCAGCGCACACAGCAGGATCAGCAGCATTCCCACGAAAAAACCGGGCATAGCGGTCAGCAGCATAGCGGCAATCGTGCTTACGGTATCGATGAGGCTGTATTGCTTGACCGCCGATATGATTCCGATCGGCAGGCCGATGGTAACTGCGATCAGAATACCGAAAAAGGCGATCATAAAGGTCGTGGGAAGCCGGGAAAAGATCTCTTTAAATACGGGCTGGCGAGTGCGGTAAGAGGTTCCGAAATCGCCCCGAAGCGCATTCGCGATGTAGCGGGCGAAGCGTGTCGGGAACGGATCGTCGAGCCCCAGTTCCATACGCAGCTTCACCACGTCTTCGGCGGGCGCGTCCTCGCCCAGAATCAATCTTGCAGGATCACCGGGCGTCAGGCTCATAATTGTGAAAATGATGAAAGAAATCCCCAGGATTACGGGGATCATCATCAACAGGCGTTTGAGGATATAACGCAGCATGGGAAGCCCTCCTACTGAGTGCCGTGCGGACGGTCCACTTCCCGCCCGCACGGCATCGCTGTTTATGTTACTTGGTCCAGGCGTAATCGAAGACGTAGTGCAATTCCCCTGCGCTGGCTTGGACTCCGCTCAGCCCGCTGTTTGCCGCGATGCAAACATGGTCCGTTATCAAAGGAATAAACGGGACATCGTCGCGAACATATTCGCTGACCTTCCAGTAAAGTTCCTTGCGCCGCGCCGCGTCGGTTGAGGCGCGCGCTTCATCCAACAGCACGTCCACCTCGGGATTGCTGTATTTTAGGTAGTTCGTGCCGCCGATATTGCCGCTGTGCATCCGGCCATAGAGCACATAGTCCGCGTCGGGATACCCCGCGGTAAACATGAAGAGGGTAATCTCATAGTCACAGTTGGTCGTAACGTCGGAAAGGAAAGCCGCGCGTTCCATCAGTTCAAACTGCAGGTCAATGCCGATCTTGCGCAGCTGCGCCTGAACGATTTCCGCCGGGCGGGTATAGGTAGTGCTTTGGTTGAGCTTGATCGTAACGCTAAAGCCGTCAGGATAACCCGCCTCCGCCATAAGCTGCCTAGCCTTATCCAAATCATACTCATGGTTTTCGAAGCTCTCATCATAGCCGAATACGCTGGGAACGATGGGCATCTCGACCGGTTCTCCGAAGCCGTTCAGCGCTCCGGCAAGGATCTCCTCGCGGTCGATTGCATAGCTGATGGCCTCCCGCAGGCGCTTATCGGCAAATATGCCGCTTTCGTTATTGAACGCAATGATCCACATATAGACGGATCCGTTGCCGGTGAGGAACTGAACGTTATCAAGCGATTCAAGCTGGGCGCGATCGGCAACGTCCGGCGCGTAGAGGACGTCTATCTCGTTGTTCTCAAGCGCGATGGCAGCGGTGCTCCTGTCGCTCATGATCACGAAGGTCAGATCCTTGATGGCAGGCGAACCGCGATAATACTCGTCGAACGCCCCCAGAACGACCTTCTCGCCGCTCTTCCATTCCACAAACTTATACGGACCGGTTCCGACGGGCGCCGCCGCGAAGCCCTCGTCGCCAAGCTCCTCAACGGCGCGCTTGCTGACGACACCCATGCAAGGAACCGACAGGCATTGAAGGACGGGGCCAAAAGCCTGCTTCATATAAAGCCTAACATGGGTGCTGTCCAAGACCTCGGCGCGATCCATCGTGCCGCTGAAGCTGCTGGTGAAGCTGGAGGCAATCGCGCGGTTGAGGGAAAATGCCACGTCTTCGGCCGTCATGGTATCGCCGTTATGGAACTTGACTCCCTCGCGAATCTTGAAGGTCAACTGCAAATTATCCGCGGAAAATTCCCAGCTTTCCGCAAGGCCGGGAACCAGGCCCTCTCCCGGCTGGTCGCGCACGAGCGTATCATACATTTGGCGCAGTACAATAGCGGAAACCGTGTCGCGCGCCATGTGGCAGTCTATGCTCACGATATCCGCATTGATGCTGAACACCAGCGTGTCTTTGACCGGTTCGGGCGTGGCCTGGTCGCCTTGCCCTCCGCCGGGCGTGCTCTGGCCGTGCGGCTCATTGGTGGCGGCACCCTGCGGCTGCTCCGTGCACCCGCAGAACGCGCCCGCCAGCATCAGCAATACGAGGATGAGTGATAATGCTTGACAACGCCTAGTCATTTGTTTTGCCTCCTAGTTTTTTTCTTACCTTAGTAAGATTTGATACGCTTTTCTCATAAAGGTACGGACTGAGGTAGTTTCCCTGCTTCGTACAAAGCAGCAATTGTATATTTAATGCCTTTTATATAGTTTTCGATCACGATGTTTTCTTTGGCTGAATGGTGCCCGGAATCCAATGCCGCAACGCCGCAGGCGCAAATGATCGGTAAATCCGGCCGCACGGTGCGCAGCAGATAGGCGGGACCGCTTCCAAGCTGGGTGATCGAAGCGGTCAGCGGCTTTTCATAAACCGCCGATGCGGCGCAGCCCAACACATCGCGCCAAGGGTGATCCACCGGCGTGCGAACCGGGAAACCGGTGGGATCGGCGCTGACCTCCACGTCGTCGAAGCCCTTCGCGCACAAGTGTCTTCTTAATTTATTTAGAATATCTTCGGGGTGCTGCTGCGGAACCAAAACAATGGAGATCCGGGCCGAAGCGGAATACGGGATGATGTTGCGCAGCCCTTTCCAGGGCTCTCCGGATTCCATCCCGTTGATATTGAGCGAGGGCTGTAAAAAGATTTTCTTTTTCAGCTTGATGCCTCGCAATCCAAGAAGAAATTCCTTAATATCCTTACGAGCCAGCATGCCTTCCTCGTCGTACGGATATTTGGACAGCACGTCCAGGTCGGCGTCGGAATCGGGGAGCACGTCGTCGTAGAAACCTTCGATCAATACCTGCTCGTTGATATCCTTCAGCGAAGCCAACGCCCAAACCATACGCCAGGAGGCGTTGGGCAATTCCGCGCCCATACGGCTATGCTCGTCGCCGTTGGAGGATCTTACCTTTAGGTGCACCGTCAGGGTGGAGCGGACACCGAAAGCAGCTTCCGGGCTGCCGTCCGGCAGGGTCCTGCCATTCTCCCAGATGCATAGATCCGCGTCCGCTATCTGTTTGAGCAGTTCAGGCTCTTCTTTCGCCATGCGCTTGAGCGCCGCGCTTCCGGTTTCTTCGTCCCCGTCAAAAACATACGCAACGCCGGCGGGCAGTTCGCCCTTTACCGCCAGAATCGCCTCTATCGCTTGCAGTCGTGCCAACAGCGCGCCTTTGTTATCGGAGACGCCCCTCCCCCAAAGGCGGCCGTCCTTTTCGGTAAGCTGAAAAGGCGGCGTCGCCCAGGCCGGCTTCGGCCCTTCGGGAGCCACGTCGTAGTGGTTATAGAACAGCACAGTCTTTTTTCCGGACATCCGCCTGCATCCATACAGGACAGCCGGTTCCTGAGGCCCGGCATATTCGTTTGCCGCGAACCCAAGCAAGGCAAGTTTTTCCTTCAATTGCATGCGCGCGTGCATTAAGCCGTTGCCGTCGCCCTTCACGCTGCGGTGGGCGCAGAACTCCGAAAGTTCCCTTATATAGCGCTCGGTCATTTGGTCGACATATCGGAATACTTGTTGCATGGTTGTTGCTTCTCCGACAAGAATTTCATGCTTACAGTATACATAGGATGTTGATTAAAATAAAATATTATTTTATAATGATATCCATAACTATTAGTTAACGAAAGGTAAGGCTAAGCAGCTGTATGCAACTGCGGGATATCCAATATGTCGTCACCATTGCGGATAAGCGGAGCTTCTCGCAGGCAGCCGAAGCGCTTTACGTCAGCCAGCCTGCCCTGAGCCAAGCAATCAAGCGGCTGGAGGCCGAGATCGGAACCGCGCTGTTTTCGCGGAAACGAAAGAAGGTATTCCTGACAAGGGCCGGGGAGATCTTTTTGCACGATGCCAAACAGATCCTTCAGTTGAGCAATCATCTACTCATACAAATGGAGAACATTCATTCTCTCAAGCAGGGTAGCCTGCACATAGGAATGACTCCGCTCTTCGGCAGGTTTTATTTTGCGCAGCCCTATAAAGCGTTCCATGCGCTCTATCCCGGTGTGGACATCTCCGTTCACGAGACATCTTCCATCGCGCTTGAGCGCTTATTGGCGGCGGGCACGATCGATATCGCGCTGATCCCGCTTCCCCTCGAAAACAAGAGCTTTCAATACGAGGAAATCGTATCGGAAGAGACCTTTCTGGCCGTTCCGGCCGATCATCGCATCAATCGGCTGATACCCCGCATGTCGCCGGGCGAATTTGGGACAGTGGATATGGCTTTTTTTTGCAAGGATGATTTCATCATGCTCAATCCCGGGCAACGACTGCGGGAACTGGGAATGGATGCTTGCCGGGCGGCGGGCTTCGAACCGCATATCGTGTTCGAGACAATGAATGTCGATTCTGCCAACGCGCTGGTTGCCGCGGGCATCGGCATCAGCTTTATACCTTATATGATCTTTACCACCCGCTCCGATAACGGCGGCGCCGTATATTACCATATCAACGGGATCAATGCGACACGCAATCTCGTCGCGGCATACGAGGACGACTCAAAACTTTCCAACGCGGCAAAAGCCTTCATTCGCATCACCCGAGATCTGCTGCGCTGATATGTTGGATATCACGTCGTACCCGCCTCGGAATTGAAACTCTCCCGGCAGGTTATATGGGAAATCACGCCGGAGAACTGCGACCTGCTGCTTGAACGGAAAGACTCCCGAACGATCCCCGCGTCGCTGCAAAGAAGATATTTCCTCTTAAGTCCTTTGGCCGGGGAGAATACATACCGTTATCATCCTCTGGTCCGGGATTTCCTTCTGGAACGGTTAGGGGATGGCCGGTTCGAGCTGCTCTCGAGGGCCGGGAAGACCGCCCTGAAAACCGGGGAGATCGATCGGGCGGCCTGCAAAAACAGCGCTTGATGTTTTACTGTTATTTAACCTTTCATGCTGTAGAATGATACGTAGAGGTGGCGCGCATGAAAATCCTTCTGGCGGAAGACGATCAAACATTGCATAAATCGGTTTTGGCGGGTTTAAAGAAACTCGGCTACGCCGTCGATTCCGCTTTCGACGGCGAGCAGGCCCTTGAACAATATGAGGTCAATTCCTACGACGCCGTCGTGCTGGATTTGAACCTCCCTTTGGTCGGCGGCATGCATGTGCTGCGAAAAATCAGATCGGCGGACGCTTCCGTCAAAATACTGATACTTTCCGCCCGCTGCGAGATTGACGATAAGATTCAGGGATTGGACGGCGGCGCAAACGACTATATGAGCAAGCCTTTTCATTTCAGGGAACTGGAGGCGCGGCTGCGGGCGCTGATTTACAGAAAATTCGAGCAGGTCGGGACGGTGATCGCGCATGAGGAGCTCAGGCTCGATGCCGCGCGAAAAGCGGTTTTTCTCGGCGGCTCACAGGTGGAGCTGACAAGAAAAGAATACGGCATACTGGAGTATCTGCTTTTGCATAAAGAAAGGCCCGTCGGCATGGAAGAACTGATCGAGCATGTCTGGGACAGCGAAACCGATTTATTCTCCAATACGTTCAAGGCGCATGTCAGTTCGCTGCGTCATAAGCTGTCCGCGGCGGCGGGCGGCAAAGAATTTATTGAAACCGTAAGGGGCGTCGGGTATCGCCTCGCGGAGGCTCCCCATGGGGAAACATAAACTGACATTGCGGCTGCGCCTCACCCTGTTGATGAGCGCCATCTTGATCGCCGCCTGCGGCGTCTTTCTGCTCTCGTCCATTCTTTCGGCGCGGGATACCTATCGTTTCCCCGGCGACGAAGTTCCCGCGCAGGTCCAGGGAACGCCGCCGGAGATTCCCCCCTCGCTCGAGGAAAAAATGCTTGTCGTCAAAAAGGAGCAGGATGAGATCTTCGCAAGCCGGAACGCCGTGATCTTCGCTTTCATCATCCTTCTGAGCGCCGGGGCTACGTATTTGACTGCGGGAAAAGCCCTGGAGCCGATAACGAGGCTTTGCGCGGAGGTCGGAAGCATAGATGAAAGCAAATTGTCCCATCGGGTCGCGGCGCCGCGCTCAAACGACGAAGTGTCGGCGTTGGCGGCCGCGTTCAATAAAATGCTCGGAAGAATTGAAAAGGCATTCGCGTCGCAGAAGGACTTCTCCGCCAAAGCGGCGCATGAACTGCGCACGCCGCTCGCCGGCATCATTTCAAGCGTCGAGGTTTTGCTTCTGGACGAGCTGCCGGACCCGAGGGATTGCAAAGAAACGCTCAATGACGTGCTTCAGAGCGCCGTACGGTTGAATACCCTTGTGGACGGTCTGCTCCAGCTGGACCGCGAGCTTCGAACGACCGATTGCGAATCGTTTTCCGCTGGAGAAACGGTCGCTTCCATAGAAAACGAATTGTCCCGCAAGCTGTTGGAAAAAGGGGTCGCGCTGGACAACCGGTGCGGAGAGGTTCAAATATACGGCGAAAAGAACCTGCTGTATCGGGCGCTGTTCAATCTGATCCATAACGCCGTCAGGTATAACCGGCAAAACGGCGCGGTTTCGGTTACGGCCCGCGAGGAAGGCGGTTTTACCGCCATCGCGGTGCGCGATACCGGCGTCGGCATACCCGAATCGGAGCTCGAGCGCGTGTTCGAGCCGCTGTATTGCGTGGACAAGTCCTGGTCGCGGGAACTCGGCGGGAGCGGGCTTGGGCTTTCCATCGTAAAGGCGGTCGTCGAGAAGCACGGCGGCGGCGTTTCGCTCGAAAGCCGGCTTGGGGAATGGACGGAATTCACCGTGAGGCTGCCCAAACGGATCTAGCGTGAGAGGAAGAGCCAAGCCCGGAAAATTCTTTGCCGGGCTTGTTTATTTTACCGCGGCTTAACCTTACGCCCGCTAAAATCAAATGAAACAATGCCGCGCGTCAAAAGGAGATTCCATGATGTATCTGGTTCGAAAAGCACTGAGAAACCTCAGGAAAAACAAGATCCGAAACGCTGTTGTCTTCATGATGCTCTTCATCGCGATCCTTGCGTCGATGGTGAGCCTGACGCTGTTCAACGTAACGCGGCGGATCTACGCCGAGACCGAGAACTACTACGCGGGCGAGGTGACGATTGCATACGGGGATGGGAGCGGAACTGCCCCGGAACTGTCCGCCGACCAATGGAGGCTTTATGCCGACAGCGCGTATCTTCGCAGCTATGCGTTTTACAAATGCATGCCTGTTGTGGCAGTCGGGCTCGAGCTGATCGACGGGGAATATTACACCGAGGAGAGCCCCGGCAGCGGTCAAAAGGCGATGAGCGCCCCGAACGCCAGGGTATACGCTCTTCTGGACGAGCAGAGCCACGACGATTTCAGCTACGGGGAAAGGACGATCATACGCGGCTCCTTTCCAGACAGCGCGGCGGAATGCATGCTTTCGAGCGAACTTGCGCAACGGAACGGACTGACGCTCGGCGATACGGTGACTTTTATATTAGGCCGGGATCAATCCGAAAATACGCTGACGATTTCAGGCATATACGCGGATTCCACCGTGGAGCTGCGGCAGGCAAACCACAGGTCCCCCGCGCTGAACGCGCGCAACGACATTATCGTGCCCTATGAATTCCTGGAAGGGTTCGACGACGCGATGGATGCGGCGGCGTCCTTCCTTCTAAAAAACGCGGAAGAGCTGAACGATTTTCAGGAAGAGCTCTATGCGAAAGGCTTGCCGAAAAGCTGCGTCGTCCAATATGACACCACCAGGTATAACGGGGCGATCGCGGAAATCAGCGGAATGTCGAAGATCGTGACGCTGTTTTTCTCGATCATCGCCCTGATGGGAACGAGCGTCGTTTTCCTCATCAACCTGTTCGCCCTGCGGGAGCGGCAGTATGAGATCGGCGTGCTGCGGGCGGTCGGGATGCCGAAAACGAAGGTCGTTTTCCTGCTCGTCAGCGAAATGATGGTACTTGCGTCGGCCGGAATCGCGCTTGCGGTGATCGCGGGGATATTTCTAAATCCCCCCGTCGTGGCTTACATGATGCGCCTTGAAATAAACCGCGAGCTGCCCTCCGCGCTTAAATCCGCGGTAAACGGGATAAACAGCGCGCTCTCGCCCATCGCTGTGCTCGAGTTGATCGCTTCCACGGGTCTGCTGGTTCTTCTCTCGGGTTCCGCGACCATCGCGAGCATCGTGCGCTTCGACCCGACGCAAATATTGGCCGAAAGAAATTAAGGAGAACGACATGGCACTGCTATCAATGAACAACGTTTCATTTTCGTATGGCGGCGGCGCGAAGGATGTGCTGCGCGGCGTAAGCGCGGGGTTTGAAGGCGGGAAGATCTACACGATCTCCGGCGAGTCCGGTTCCGGAAAGACGACGCTGCTCTCGCTGCTTGCCGGACTCGCGACCTCCTACAGCGGCGAAATCCGATACAGGGGCATCGACATCAAGGGCATCGACAGCAACCGCTACCGCTCCCATGAAGTCGGCGTGATTTTCCAGAGCTACAATTTGCTTCTGGCGGATACGGCCGCGGAAAACGTTGAGCTTTCCGTCCAATTGAGCGGGCGCGCGGGCAGGGGAGCGAAAGCGATCGCCTATGAGCTTCTCGGGAAAGTCGGGCTGGATCGCGAGAAAGCGGACAGGAAGGTCCTCAAGCTATCCGGCGGCGAGCAGCAGCGGGTGGCGATCGCCCGAAGCCTGGCCCTTGACCCGAACCTGATCGTCGCCGACGAGCCGACGGGAAATCTCGACGAGAAAAACGAAACCGGCATCATGGAGATATTCCAAAAGCTCGCCCGCGAAGAGGGGAAATGCGTCGTCATCGTCACGCACTCGAAAACGGTTCCCGAATACGCGGATATAAAACTCCAGTTAAAGAACGGGCAGTTGGCGGCGGCAGATGGCGCGGCCGCGATGCAATCCAACGGAGCGCGGCGCTAGCTGCCGCAGCAGAGCCGCGCAATTCCGGGAGGGACGGATCATTTGAATAAGATTGCCCCTGATGGCGGGAGGATCCCTCTCCTTTCAAATCCGTCAAGCCGGATCAATACAATCATTGTATCTTTAAAAACAACGGCCCGCGAGGTCATGCGGCGGCTTCGAAGGCCCTTTTTATGTGGGCAGGCAGCTTCCCCTATTGCCCGCCCGTTTTCCGGCGCAGCAGCGGGATGAGCCATCCCAAAAGCGAAGCAAGCGAGACGGCGGCCGATCCCAGCGCAATGGGAACCGCGGCGCTCGCGCCGCCCTTCTCCCCGGGAACCACCTCGATCGCGGGCGCCGCGCCGCCGGGCAGCGGGCCGAGATTGATGATCGTGCCGTCCGTAAGCGTGAA
>Ga0116160_1002058_pt1 | contig 19690 bp, 17 predicted proteins | sample AD_JPNAS2_MetaG_FD_89879 | JGI IMG/M metagenome (GOLD analysis project Ga0116160, IMG submission 89879) | Active sludge microbial communities of municipal wastewater-treating anaerobic digesters from Japan - AD_JPNAS2_MetaG | ecosystem: Engineered > Bioreactor > Anaerobic > Digestate | place...
GCGGGACCACTCTTCGTTGCGGCCGTCGCCCCCATCGAACAGGTCGGATACCTCGCTGTCGCCACGCAGTTGGCATCGGCCGTTCGCAGTTTCCCGATGTTCGCATTGCCTCCGATGCTGACCGTGATCACCCAGACCTTCGGCTCAGCAGGGGCCGACGCGGCAGTGAGAAAAGCCAGCTCCTTCAACCGAGTCTGGGTGCCGATCATTGTGGCCTATGCCTCTGTGACGGCCATGGGAATGTGGTTCGTCGCCCGCGGCTTCGCTGGGGCACTTCCGATCGCCCAAGCGGCGGCTGTGATCCTCACGGTGGGGAACTGCTTCAACCTGGTCACCGGGGTCAGCACCGCCTGCGGGAACGCCATCGGCCGGCCCGGGCTCGCTGCGCGCTACAGCGCGGTCTCGGCCACCGCCACCGTCATCGTCACCGGACCGGCAGCCTTCGTTGGCGGTGCTGTGGGGGCGGCAGTAGCGGTCTGTCTGGTGCAGGCGGGGGCACTGATCTACTTCTTGCGGCTCCTGCGTCTTGAGGTACCTGACCTTGATCGGGGCGGGTCCGTCATGCACCTTCCTTCGGCCGTCGCCGCCGCCGCAGTCGCGGGCGCCGGCGGGTGGGTATCCCTGTCGTGGGGAGCGCGTAGCCCGGCTTCCCTGCTCGTCGCTCTGGCCGCGGTCGGCTTGGGCTTCCTCGCGTACGCCGCCCTCAACTGGCGGTGGCTCGGCCCACTTCGCGCACGGCCAGGGTCCTCCGCGGGCGCGTAGTTCACGCGTTCCCGCTCGGGTACTTAGGGCATGGGCTCGACGGTGACGGAGTGGGCGCGGCACCAGGCCATCGCCGACGCGTGATCGTGGACCGTGCGGTCTGGGAGGAGTTTCTCCTCCAGGGGGATGACCTGAGCGCTGGTGACAAGGGGGTTCTTCGTCCGGGTGATGGTCTCGGCATTGGCGACGAGGTCCTCGGTCAGCTTCTCGCCCGGGCGGAGCCCTGTGAAGTCGATCTTGACGTCCGATCGTCCTGACATGCGGATCAGGGCGCGGGCAACGTCGACGATCTTCTGCGGCCGGCCCATGTCCAGCACCATGACTTCGCCGTGCCCGGGCGCGGCGGCGGCCGCCTCAAGCACCAGCTGGCACGCTTCAGGGATGAGCATGAAGAAACGCTCGACGTCGGGGTGGGTGACAGTGACAGGACCGCCCCGTTCGATTTGAGCAGTGAACGCATGCACGACCGAGCCTCTTGAGCCCAGGACGTTGCCGAAGCGGACTGACACGAAGCGGCCCGGGTGGTCTACGGCATACCCAGCGGTGAGTCGCTCAGCCACCCTCTTGCTATAGCCGAGCATGCAGGTTGGGTCGGCCGCCTTGTCGGTGGAGATGTTGACCACTGTGTCCACGCCACAAGCTGCCGCGGCCGCGAGGACGTTGAGGGTCCCGAGCACATTGGACTTGTAGGCCTCATACGGGAACTGCTCCAAGAGGGGCAGATGTTTGAGGGCCGCGGCGTGGAAGACGATGTCCGGGCGAACGTCGGCGAACATCAGCTTGACCGCTTCGGCGTCGCGGATGTCGACGAGCAATGAGCCATCTCGCTCGAACAGCCCGGGCCGCTTGAGCGAGAGCTGGACCGCATGCAACGCGGACTCGTCTCGGTCGAGCGGGAAGAGCGCTGCTGGCCCAAACCGCATGATCTGGCGGCACAGCTCGGAGCCGATCGAGCCGCCGGCTCCAGTGACCAGCACCCGCTTACCGGAGATCGTCGCAGCGATAGCCGAGGTGTCCAGCGAGATCGCTCGACGCCCCAACAGGTCGGCTAGGTCGAGATTGCGCAAGTCGCCGAGGGACGGACGGCCGATGAGATCCGACACCGGCGGCAAGACCATGACGTCCATTCCGACGTGGTCGGCGCGGTCGCTGAGGTCACGGATGAGGTCGGCATCGGCCGAGGGCATCGCGATAGCGAGGACCTCAGCCCCATACTCGTCGGCGACCTGTTCCAGAGCATCACGCGTCCCTCGCACCCGTACGCCCTCGACCGTGAGTCGCTGCTTACGGGGGTCGTCGTCGATGATGGCCACCGGTAGGTAGGTGCGGCTTCGGTCCCGGACCATGGCCCGTACCAGCTGCCTGCCACCTTCGCCAGCGCCGAAGACGAGGACCCGCTGGGCATCCTCGGTGGCACCGGGCTGCACGCCGACCGGGTTACGGGTCTTCCAGGACCGCACGAGCAGGCGCAGTCCGAGCATGGCGACCAGCGCGAACGGCCCGGCGATGAGCGGGACACTCTTGGGCACGAGGATCGGCAAGGCGATGAACACCGGGATACAGAGCGTCGCGGTTGTCGCTGCCACCGTCTTGGTCAGGTCGACGATCTCCTCGAAGGACCCCCTCATGTGGCCGATTGCATAGGGGCCTAGGAGGAATCCGAAACCAATCTGCAGAATCACGGCAATGATCACCGCGATGGCCATGCCACGCCAGTCGATCGGCGCGAAACTCAACTCGTAGCGCAGATACGTCGCGCCAACGAGAGCCGCTGCCCAGACGAGGCAGTCAACGACGGCCCAAGCAAGCCGGAAGGGATGATCGGTCGGGGTGGGACGAGAAATCGGACGGCTCCTGTGTCATGGCCCGGCACGGCTCAGTGCAGGCGGACTAGCCAGCTCGGTGCAGGCGGACTAGCCAACGGTATCGAACATTCCGCTGGGGTCGATTCTCATCCCCTCCACCACGTCGAGCGGAGCCCGAGGGCGCTGGTGAACCTTGCTCCGGTCACCGTAATCGTCGCGTGAGTGCCGACGATGCTCACGCTGGTCACTCGGCCACCCCATTGGCCGTAGCCGTCCCGACTATTGACCACGAGCGCCTTGGCGGTGCCGATCGATGGCCACGCGTCGCTCAGGGCGCTCAAGGTTACCGACTTGGTCCACGAGTTGGCCGTGTTGCGCACGGCCCCGTCGTAGGGGTCCGGCTTGGCCACCTGGTAGGGCAGTGAACTGGCCACGGTGTAGCCGCCGTTGGAAGAACTGAACTCCGTCAATGCGAAGCCGCTCCCGTACCGCAGCGCCCGCAGGCGGGAGGCCGTGATGGCCGAGTCCGTCGTCGTGACCTCGTACGCCCGCAACAGACTGCCGCTGCTCGACCAGGCGGCCTTGCCGGCATAGACCTGGCAGGCCGTGGTGTCGCAGATGTCACTGGCGCCGGTGGCCCGAGCCCGCTTGTATGCCGCATACGTCCGTGCTGCGACCGCTTGTGCGGCCAGAGCGGTTGCCGGCCAACTCGCGGGCATCTCCGCTGGGACCACACTGCGCAGGTAGCTCTCCATGGGCAGGACGTTGATGGTCGAGAGGGTGAGGACGTTCCGGACCGCGCGCAGCGAGCCACGGTATTCTCGGCGACTCGAGTCTGGGCGGATCAGCCGAAGAGTCCCGCGCGTTGAGGTGAACTCGGCTGTCGCAGTCGAGAACACACGGTCGCGAACCCAACCGCCCGCCCCGGTGTAGGTGAAGTCCAGCCTGAGGCCGGACCCTGACGGGTTTGGCACCAGACGCCAGGCGCTAATGGTGCGTCCAGTGGCCGCGTGAGTTGCTGGCAGTGTGACCTTCGTCCCGCCAGCGGTGACCGCCATCGAGCCGAGCGCATCGACGGCCACCTGGGTAGATGAGCCCGTCGACAGCGACACTCTGATCGGCGCGTCGGCGAGCTGTGACCGAGTCGTCCCGGGGTAGTAGAAGTCGAGGATCGCGACGAGGCCCACGCCCTTGGTCGCGGCACCGTAGGCACCCCATTGCGAGAGGCCGCGCCCATGACCGTAGCCGTGTCCGGCCAGCGTGAAGCCCCGGGAACTCGTCGGATCGTACTGAGCTGCGTTCGCCGAAGGAACCACAGCTCCGACGAGGACAGCCACTGCCGCTGCCGTGAGAACGCGGATCGTCACCCTCATCGTTCCCAAACGCTTCTTGCGCACCATGAAACACTCCAATCACGTCAGTCACAGAAGTTGACCATGGTTGCGGCTGCTCGCCACAGGCGAGACATAACAAAGTGATATCAGTCGGCGTGTCGGACGGCGTGTCGGCGCGGCAACTCTCTCGCAGAGGCCCTCCTGTGACGTCGGCCGGCGCCAGCAGGGGCGCAACCGCGGTGGGTTAGCCTTGTGGAATGCGGACAGGTCAGAGTCGGTCCCGGGCGAGTTCCTCAGTCCCGAGGCTCGGGTAGCTGCCCCGGATGCGGATCGTCGTCGTCAACAACTTCTTCCCTCCGCGGGTCGGCGGTTCTTCGCATCTCTCCGACGCCCTTGCCAGGGGGTATGCCGCCCGCGCACATGAGGTCCTCGTCGTCACCGCGGCCTACGGCGAGGCTCCGGCCCAGGAGCAGCGCGACGGCATCCGGATCGTGCGTTTCCCGGCAGCGATGTTGCCGGAGACCCGGTTCGCGGTGAGCTTCGACCTGTCCTTCGCGAGCCGTCCGTCGTTGCCGCGCGACCTGGCCCGGCTGCTCGACGATTTCCGACCCGACGTCATCCACCAACATGGCCAGTTCATGGACCTCACCTGGGCCACGGGCGCCTACGCCCGGCGGCGCGGCATACCCGTTCTCCTCTCGGTGCACACCCGATTGGAGAACCCCGCGGCCCTCTACCGTCATGCTTTCCGCACTCTCGACGCGACCCTCGTGGCGCCGCGACTGCGGCGCTACCGGCCGCGGATCGTTGTCATGGATGCCCACATGCGTGACTACATCACCGCTCGCTACCGAGGTGGATACCGCGAGCTTGTCCCGATCCCGGTCGGGGTGGACCCCGTGTGGGTCCGTGGCGGCGACGCGGCCGTGGGTCGCGAGCTGGCCGGGGTCGGCGACGCGCCCATCCTCTTGTCGGTCGGGCATGTGATCCCGCTGCGCGACCGGGTGGGCTTGGTTGAGGCCCTGCCCGCGGTGCTCGCGCGCCACCCCGACGCGCGGCTCGTCGTCGCGGGGCGGGTCTACTACGACGTCTTCCTCCGCCGCGCAACGGAGCTCGGCGTGGCGTATGCCGTGCGCCCCCTTGGCGCGGTTCCCAAAGCGAGCATCCCGCACCTGCTTGCGGCGGCGACGCTCGAGAGTCATGAGCAAGGCGACGGGATGGGGACAGCGACGTTGGAAGCGATGGCGGCGGGCGTCCCGATCGTCGGGTGGGGGCGGCTGGACAACTTCCCCGGGGTGCCGCTTCACGATGGCGGCGAGGTGCTGCTCACCGACCGGGGTGACGTCGTCGGGTTGGCGCAGCGACTGCTACGTGTGCTCGACGACCCGGTGGAGGCGCAGGCGGTGGGCGCACGAGGAAGGGCCCTCATCGACGCGCACTTCACCCTCGACCGCGTGCTCGACGCCCACCTCGCCACCTTCTCCGAGTTGCTCGGACGCGCCTGAGCGACCCGCTGGGCGGGAGGGCGGCATACCCCCCGCTGGTAGCATCTGGCCCGAACCCGAAGGAGTCTGCATGCAACGCACCGTGCCCCTCGGCCAACCGACGGTCGGGGAGCCCGAGCTTGCTGCCGTCGCCGAGGTGTTCGCCTCGGGATGGTTGTCCGGGGCCGGGCCGACGTGCGTGGCCTTCGAGAACGAGTTCGCTCGGGCGGTCGGGACCGCCCACGCCCTCACGACTGCCAACTGCGGCTCCGCCCTGCACCTGGCCCTGCAGGTCCTCGGCGCCGGGCCGGGCGACGAGGTCATTGTCGGCGACTACACCTTCCCCGCCACCGGTCACGCCGTGGTGTGGACGGGCGCGACTCCAGTCTTCGCGGACGTCCGGCCCGACATCTGGTCGGCCGACCCGGCCGCGGTCGAGGCAGCGATCACGCCGCGCACCGTCGGGATCCTCGCCGTCGACGTCTTCGGGCAGCCCGCGGACTACGACGAGTTGCGGGCCATCGCTGACCGGCACGGCCTCTGGATCGTCGAGGATGCTGCGTGCGCCGCGGGAGCGACCTACCACGGCCGTCCGGCCGGGAGCCTGGCCGATCTCGCGGCGTTCAGCTTCCACGGCCGCAAGGGCATCACGGCAGGCGAGGGCGGCGCGCTGGTTGGGGATCGGGGCGACCTGATGGACCAGGCCCGCAAACTGCACACCTACGGCATCGCGCCCGCGGTCACGCGCGAGGGCGAGGCGACCCTGCCCGTCCCGAGCTTCGACGAAGCGGGCTACAACTACCGACTCTCCGACGTCCAGGCCGCCATCATGCGGGTCCAGTTGGGCCGTTTGCCCGACCTCCTCGCCGCGCGTACCCGGTCGGCCCAGGTGTATGCCGCGGGGCTCGGGGACCTCGACCAACTCACCCTTCCTGTCGCGCTGGACGACCGCACCCACCCGTGGCAGTCGTACGTCCTCACCCTCGACCCGAGCCTCGATCGTGGCCGGGTCGCGCTGGCGCTGCGCGAGCAGGGGGTGGGGTGCAACTTCGGCACCTATGCCTCGCACGTCCAGCCCGTGTATGGCACCCCGGCCGGTCGCGAGTGCCCGGTCTCGGCCGACCTGTTCCATCGCCATCTGGCGATTCCCATGCACGCCAACCTCACTGACGATGACCTCACCCACGTCGTGGACACCGTTCGAGCCGTCGTCGGCTCGGACGCCGTCCGCCGCTAGCCACCTCGCGGGCGCCTGACCTGCGGGAAGGGCGCACGCGGCATACGAAAGGATCCAGCAGCCTCATGAGCGCCGAGACCGTCTTCTTCACTGGAGGTGCCGGCTTCATCGGTCTCCACGTCGTTCCGATGCTCCTGGAGCGTGGCTACAACGTGCGGATCTTCGACAACATGTTCCGCGGGGACCGGTCTGCCGTCGAGCAACTCCAGGCTGCCCACCCCGGGCGGATCGACCTGATCGACCAGGACATCCGTTACGGCGGTGCCGTCCACGCGGCGATGGCCGGGTGCTCGGTCGTCATCCACGCGGCGGCCGTATCGATCAACAAGAGCCAGGCCGACCCGCACGAGTCGATGGCTATCAACACCATCGGAAGCCATAACGTCATCGCCGCGGCGGCTGATCATGGTGTGCGCCGGCTGGTCTTCTGCTCGTCTGCGTCGGTCTACGGCGACCCGAAGCGACTGCCCATGCACGAGGACGACGAGTTGTCGCCGCAGACCCCCTACTGCATCTCCAAGCGCACCGGCGAAGACCTGCTGGACTTCTACCAGCGGCGATCGGGGCTCTCCTGGATCGCCTTGCGGTTCTTCAACGTTTACGGCCCCGGCCAGAAGACCACCGCCTACTACACGTCGGTCATCAACCACTTCGTCAACCGGCTCAAGGCCGGCGAGCCGCCGGTCATCGACGGCAAGGGCGAGCAGTCGATGGACTTCATCCACGTCCACGACATCGCCCGGTCCGTCGTGCTGGCGCTCGACTGTGCCGGCGACAACGTGCCCGTCAACATCGGCACCGGGATCGACACGACCGTGGCCGAGTTGGCGCGGATCCTCATCGACGCGGTGGGTGTCGACGTTCAACCGCAGTTCAGCGGCCGCGATGTCATTGCCAGCCGACGGGCGGCTGACGTCACCCGGGCCCGTGAGGTGCTCGGGTTCGAGGCGACGATTTCGGTGCGCGAGGGGATGACCGCCCTCATCCGGGACGGCGGCTGATGGCCCCAAGGCCGGCGGCGCTGCCGCCCAACCCGTGGAACGAACACGCCTGGGTGGTGGGGGAGCCCGTCGTCGGGGAAGGCACCTGGATCGGGGCGTTCACGATGATTGACGCCTCCGGTGGCCTCACGATCGGCGCCGGATGCGACATCTCGACGGGGGCGCAGGTCTACACCCATTCCTCGGCGAAGCGGTGCGTCAGTGGACGTCGGTTCGACGTGGTGGAGCGCGCACCGGTCGTCATCGGAGACCGGGTGTTCATCGGGGCCGGCGCGATCATCCAGATGGGCGTCACGATCGGCGATGAGGCGGTCATCGGAGCGGGTGCGGTAGTCACCAAAGACGTGCCAGCCGGGGCCATCGTCGCGGGAGTTCCCGCTCGGGTGGTGGGCCGCGTCGAGTTCGATTCCGGCGGCACGCCAACCCTTGCGTATGGTCGTGCCATGAGCATCGAAGGGTCGGACACGCCATGAAGTTGACGGTTGCCGGGCTCGGTTATGTCGGGATGGCCAACGCCGTGCTGCTCTCGCAGCACCACGACGTCACTGCGTTCGACGTGGACGCTCAGCGCGTGCGACTAGTGAACGAGGGTCGATCTCCAATCGCGGACACCGAGATCGAGGCCAGGTTGGCCTCCGGCGGATTGAGGCTGCGCGCGACGAGCGACCCGGTCGGTGCCTATTCCGGCGCCGAGCTCGTCGTTGTGGCCACACCCACGAATTACGACCCTGAGACGCTCTACTTCGACACATCTTCTGTCGAATCGGTCATCGACGACGTCCTTGCTGTTGCACCGAGGGCAATCATCGTTATCAAGTCGACGATTCCCGTAGGCTTCACGAAGCGGATGCAATCCCTGCGGCCGGATGCCCGCATCCTCTTCTCGCCAGAGTTCCTGCGCGAGGGGCATGCTTTGTATGACAACCTGCATCCCAGCCGGATCATTGTGGCCGACCCAGGGCCGGACGCCGAAGTGTTTGCGGGCCTGCTCGTTGAGGGCGCCGAGGATGCGGACCCGCCAGTCATGTTCACGGGGTCGACGGAGGCAGAGGCGATCAAACTCTTCTCCAACACCTATCTGGCCATGCGGGTGGCCTACTTCAATGAACTGGACACCTACGCGCTGCAGCACGGCCTGGACACGCGGCAGATCATTCGCGGCGTCGGGCTCGACCCGCGCATTGGAACCCACTACAACAACCCTAGTTTCGGATACGGTGGTTACTGCCTTCCTAAGGACACAAAACAGCTCCTCGCCAACTATCGGGACGTCCCGCAGGTTCTGATTCAAGCAATTGTCGAGTCGAACACGACTCGTAAGGACTTTATCGCGACGGACATCTTGGCCAGCGGGCCTACTACCGTGGGCATCTATCGCCTCGCCATGAAGTCAGGCTCGGACAATTTCCGATCGTCGTCAGTTCAAGGCATCATGAAGAGAATTAAGGCGAAGGGGGTTATGGTCATCGTCTACGAACCGATGCTCAGCGAAGAAACATTCTTCAACTCCGAAGTCGTCCGCGACCTTGCTGAGTTCACGGCGCGCTCAGACGTGATCGTCTGCAATCGAGCGGCACCTGAGCTCAGTGACGTTCGTGCCAAGCTCTACACCAGGGATGTCTTCGGTCGAGACTGACCATGTCGGGGAGGTACACCCATCCTAGGAGGACTGAACCATGCTCGGTGCTGAGGGGGCGCTCGTCAGCGTCGTGATGCCAACGTATAACTGCGCCGACTTCATCGAGGAGTCGATCAGGTCGGTTCAGGGTCAAACACATGGCGAGTGGGAGTTGATCGTCATCGATGATTGCTCCACGGACGACACGCGTGAGCGGGTGGAACGGATCGCTGCATCGGACCCGCGAGTCCACTACCACCTCTTGGAGTCGAATTCCGGGGCGGCGGTGGCCAGAACCCTGGGAATGGAACTTGCGCGTGGACGATTCATCGCCTTTCTCGATAGCGACGACCTCTGGCGACCGGACAAACTAGCCCTCCAGCTGGACTTTCTCAATCGAACCGCGGGGACGATCGTTTGCTCTGCCTACGATCAGATCGATGAAGCTGGCCGCTCCCTTGGGCGAGTGCTCTCGCCCAAGAAGCGGGCGGACTACAATGCGGTCCTCTTGACCTGCCCCATTGGCAACTCCACCGTGTTGTACGACGCCGACGCGTTGGGAAAGTTTGTCGTTCCAAACATTCGGAAGCGGAATGACGACGCGCTCTGGCTTCAGATGTTGAAGAAAGAGAAATACATTCTCGGAATGCCGGACGTTTTGATGAGCTACCGGGTGCGAGCGAACTCTATCTCGGCCAACAAGCTGTCGCTTATCCGGTACCACTGGATCCTGTACCGCGACATCGAGCACCTGTCGATCGCCCGATCTGCCGCGCATATTGGCGTGTGGGTGGCCCTCAAGGCGCTGAGGATCAAGTGATAGGCAACGAGGCGGGGGTAGGGCGCTAAGAATGCGGCTCCTTATGTTGGCTCCGGCTAGCGCAGTTCACACGCAACGTTGGGCCAACGGCCTGTGCAGCCTAGGTGCGGAGGTCCACGTAGCCTGCCTTGCGGAACATGTGCCGAGCGTGTCCACGTTGGACGACCGAATCACCGTCCATACATTGTCAGGTCGCGGCCAGGTTGCCTACTTCACCCAGGCTCGGGAAGTCGCGAAACTGGCGCGCCGGGTGCGACCGGATGTCGTCAATGCGCATTACGCGAGCGGCTATGGCACCTTGCTCAGGCTCGCCCATCTCAAGCCTTCCGTTCTGTCTGCGTGGGGGAGCGACGTCTACGAGTTTCCTGACCGTGGCCCACTCCAGCGCTGGTTGGTTGCAGGCAACCTGCGCTACGCCGGCGCGGTCACGTCCTCCAGCAACGTGATGGCCGCCCGGATCGCGGAGGTCACCCACGGCGGCGTGGCGGCGACGGTGATTCCCTTCGGAGTGGATCCGGCCATCTTCTGGCCCGGCCCTGAACGTGCCGATGGGAGGCCCGTGCGGTTTGGCATTGTGAAGACTCTTGAGCCGCACTACCGCATCGACGTTGTCATCGATGCATTCGCTCGATACGTGTCGGACCGGGACCCCGATGCGGCCACCTTGGACATCTACGGCAGCGGTGCTCTCCTACCCGAGTTGCAGGCGCGAATAGCGCGGCTCGGGGTATCCGACCGCGTGGTGGTGCACGGAGGGATCGCCCACGAGGCAGTGCCAGCTGCGTTGCGCGCTTTGGACGTTTTCGTCCTGGCCAGCGAAACCGAGAGCTTTGGGGTCGCCGCAGTCGAGGCGATGGCGTGCGGCGTCCCCGTCATCGCATCCGATGCGCCCGGGTTCGTTGAAGTGCTTGACAGCGGCCGCTATGGGCTGCTCTATCCACGCGGCGATGTCGGTGCCTTGGTGCAACACATGAGTGGTCTTGGCGCCGATGTCGAGGCGCGGCGCCGACTGCGGGTGGCCGGGATGGAGGGCGCTCGGCGCTACGACTGGCGGCGCAATGTGGTCGACATGTTTGGTCTGCTCACGTCGATGGCGAGCCGCGCTTAGCCGATCCGACGGCGATCTCAAGACCGCCTGGAAGCTAGCGGCCGCCGGCGGCCAGGACAGTATCGACGACCTCATGCGCCGGCAGGATCGACTCACGTTCGGTGTCCGCGTCGACCCGTCCCTCGATGAGGTCGACAAAGTGGGCGAGCTGAGCGACCAATGGCTCCACCCCGAGTATCTCCGGGACCTCCATCTCGGTCATCTGTCGGTAGCCACCGTGTGCGGCCTCTCCCTCGATCGTCGTATGCCGATAGACGGTGACTCCGCGCCGGAGCAGGTCGACCTCGATCATCCGGCCCAGCTCCTGGATCACCATCGAGCGGACCTTGCGCTGCCCGATGCGGCTGGCCGAAACCGATGCGATCCCCCCTCCCTGAAACTGCAATGTCGACTCGACGACATCCTCGGCGCCAGTTGCTGACTCGGGGTGGAACCGGCCCACCTGCACACCGACGGAGTGAGGGGCTTGGCCGCCGAAGGCTCGCACGACCAGGTCGACGTCGTGAACGAGGAGGTCCCAGCCGACGCCCGTCCTGATCCGCGAGGCATAAGGAGAGTGCCGTTCCGCGCGGACATAGCACGGGGCTTCGACCATCCGCAGGGCGGTAACGACGGCCGGGTTGAAGCGTTCAAGTAGCCCACACTGCAAAGGGGTGCCCGCGGCCCGGGACGCATCGACGACTTCTCGCGTCTGGGCAAGCGACGGGCATACCGGCTTCTCGATCAGCAGCGGAAGCCCCGCGAGAATGATGGGCAGGGCCAAGGCACGGTGGTGCTCCGTTGACGCGGCGACGACGGCGGCGTCGACCCCCGACAGAGCATCGAGGCTGGGCGCCCACCGGGCGCCGTGGCGTTCGGCGACTGCACGCCCGACGCTCTCGGACGGGTCGATGACGACTGCAAGGGTGGTTTGAGGCCCCGTCGCGATGACCCGAGCGTGGTTGAGCCCCATCGATCCCGATCCAACGAGAGCAATGGCGAGTGGCGCAGACATAACTTCCTCCTCTGGGCACCGATGGCGGTCCCGGGCGGGTGCGTGGGCCAGACTAGTCCCGTGATTGAGCCCGCCCCGGCGCTCCTGCCCCATACCCGCCCGACGCGTGGCTTGCTGTGACCCGAGCCCGATCGTTGCGTATCGCGCGAGCCGTGCTGCTCCTTCTGGTGCTCATCGCCGCGGCATACGCGGTCGTGCGCAACTGGCGTGACGTGAGCGCCACGGTTACCCACCTGTCGTGGCGAGCGTGGATCCCGGCCTTCCTCATCCTGCCGGTCGCGATCGGCTGTTCGACGATGAGCTGGCAGGTGCTGGTCGACGAGCTGGGGGAGCCCATCGGCGCTCGCCGCGGTGCCCAGATCTTCCTCGTGGGGCAGCTTGGCAAGTACGTCCCCGGATCGGTGTGGGCCTATGTGCTTCAGCTTGAGCTCGGTCGGCGGGCCGGGGTGGCGCGAGCACGGATCTTCGCCGCGACCGTGTTCTCGCTGGCGGTCGTCGTCGTCGCGGCGTTGCTGGCCGGTGGTCTGGCGGTGCCAGCCCTCGGTGAAGCCAACCCCGATCTGAGCAGTCTGCGCTGGCTCTACCTTCTGCTGCCCGTGGCTCTGGTCTGCCTTCACCCCCGGATCCTTACCTGGGCCGTGCGGCAGGGGTTCCGGATGCTTGGCCGCCCGGCGCCTGACCACCCGATCCGCAAGCGCGCCGTGCTCACCTCGCTGGCCTGGGCACTGGCGTCCTACCTCGCCTTCGGCACGCACCTGTGGTTGCTCGTGCGGGCCAGCACGCCGATCAGCGTGTCGGCGCTCCCGCTGACCATCGGCACGATGGCGATCGCGATGATTTCGGGACTGTTCGTCTTCCTCCTGCCCTCGGGAGCCGGCGTGCGCGAGGCCATCCTCGTCGCCGGGCTCGGCCCATTCGTCGGCACCGGGCCGGCCATCGCACTCGCGGCAGTGTCCCGAGTGCTGCTCACCATCGCCGACCTCGTGACAGCAGGTGCCTCCGCAGGCCTGGCGACCATGGAGCAGCGTCGTCATGGGCCTTACCACGGCGACCCCGGGATCGACGCGGACGAGGCATAAGCTCGGCGTGTGAGCACCATTGCCGTAGTCGGTGGGGGAATCGTCGGTCTGGCGACGGCGCGCGTGCTGGCCCGCCGGGGCGAGCAGGTCGTGCTGCTGGAGAAGGAATCGGCGCTCGCCCAACACCAGACCGGGCGCAATTCCGGAGTCGTCCACGCGGGCCTCTACTACCCCCCGGGCAGCCTCAAGGCCCGGATGGCCGTGGCCGGTGCCCAGTCGATGTATGCCTATGCCCGAGCAAAAGGCATCGCTTACGACAACTGCGGCAAGTTGGTCGTCGCCTGCGACGAGTCGGAATTGCCGGGGCTGGATCGCCTTGCAGAGCGCGCCGAGGCCAACGGCGTCCCCGCACGGCTGCTCGACCCGGCCGCTGCTCGCGAGATCGAGCCCTACGTTCGATGCGTCCGGGCGCTGCACGTCGAGACGACCGGAATCATCGACTACCCCGCCGTATGCCGCGCGCTCGCCGACGACATCGGCGCTCAGGGTGGCGAGATCAGGCTCGGGGTGGGGGTGGCCTCTGCCGAGTCGACGCCCCACGGGGTCGAGGTCCACACAACGACCGGCGAGACGCTCCGGGCTGACGCCTTGGTCGCCTGCGCGGGCCTGTATGCCGACCGGGTCGCCCTCGCGTGCGGACTGGAGCCGGACGCGCGGATCGTCCCGTTCCGGGGGGAGTACTTCGAACTGGCACCCGAGAAGAACTACCTCGTTCGCAACCTCATCTACCCGGTCCCGGATCCGCGGTTTCCCTTCCTCGGGGTGCACCTCACGCGCATGGTGCACGGCGGCATCCACGCCGGGCCCAATGCCGTCCTGGCGCTGCGTCGTGAGGGCTACACGTGGCGCGACGTGGATGTCGCCGAGTTGCGCGAGTCGTTGGCCTGGCCGGGGCTCTGGGCCTTGGCCAAACGCAACATCGTTCCCGGCGCTCGGGAGGTCGTTCGTTCCTTGTCCAAGCGACAGTTCGCCGCCAGCCTGTCCCGGCTCGTCCCGGGGATCGAGGCCGCCGATCTGCGTCCCGCCGCCGCAGGTGTGCGGGCCCAGGCGCTTCGGCGAGACGGCTCGATGGTCGAAGACTTCCTCGTCCAGACCCAGGGTCGCCAGGTCCACGTCCTCAACGCTCCATCTCCCGCTGCCACCGCTGCCCTGGAGATCGCCGACCACCTCGCCGACAGCGTCGAGCAGGTGCTCGCTTCCTGACCTCCGCCCTGAGCCGGATAGGGTTGCTCCACGTGAGCCTCACTCCGATCGTCGTCCTCGTCTCGGGGACTGGGTCGTTGCTGCAGGCGCTCATCGACGCCGGCACCGATCTCGGCTATGGCGTCCGGGTCGCGGCTGTCGGAGCCGATCGCCCCGGAACTCTCGGGCAGGCGCGGGCGGAGGCGGCCGGCATACCCACCTTTGTTTGCCGCGTCGCGGACTTCCCGTCGCGCGCGGACTGGGACGCCGCTCTCGCGCAGAACATCGCGGCCCATGCGCCCGCCTTCGTCGTCTCGGCAGGCTTTATGAAGTTGCTCGGCCCAGTGACCCTCGGGCAGCACACGGTCGTCAACACCCACCCCGCGCTGCTGCCGTCCTTCCCTGGCGCGCATGCGGTGCGCGACGCGCTGGCCTATGGCGTCAGGGTCACTGGCACGACCTGCCACCTGGTCGATGCGGGCGTCGATACCGGGCCGATCATCGAGCAGCACGCGGTCGCCGTCGAGCCCGACGACACCGAAGACTCCCTCCACGAGCGGATCAAGGTGCTCGAACGCCTAATGCTCGTCGATGTCGTGGGCCGGCTGGCCCGTCAAGGTTTCACCGTTACCGGCAGGAAGGTCACCATCCCGTGAGCAGCGTCAGCGCACCCGGCCCGACCCAGGACGTCCGCCCCGTGCGCCGGGCCCTGGTGTCCGTCTACGACAAGAGCGGGCTCGAGGACCTCGTCCGCGGGCTTGCCGACGCAGGGGTCGAGCTCGTCTCGACGGGCGGCTCGGCCGCGCTCATCGCCGGGCTCGGGCTGCCGGTGACCAAGGTCGAGGACCTCACCGGCTTCCCCGAGTGCCTGGAGGGGCGGGTCAAGACGCTGCACCCGCGGGTGCATGCCGGGCTGCTCGCCGACACCCGCAAGCCCGACCACCTGGCCCAGCTCGCCGAGCTCGGTGTCGAGGCGTTCGAGTTGGTCGCCGTCAACCTCTACCCCTTCGCCGCGACCGTCGCTTCCGGGGCGACCCCCGACGAGTGCGTCGAGCAGATCGACATCGGTGGGCCGTCGATGGTCCGGGCCGCCGCGAAGAACCACCCGAGCGTCGCGGTGCTCACCAGCCCCGCGCAGTATGCCGCCGCGCTGGCTGCCGTCCGCTCCGGCGGGTTCACCTTCGCGGCCCGCCAGCGGCTGGCGGCCGAGGCGTTTGCCCACACTGCGGCATACGACGTCGCTGTGGCCTCGTGGATGGGCAGTAGCGCCTACGCGGACACCTCCGACGGGACCGGGTTCGCGGCCTTCGCGGGGGCGACGTTCACGCGGGCCGCGGGCCTGCGCTACGGCGAGAACCCGCACCAGCAGGCGGCGCTCTATCTCAGTGGCGCGCCCGGCATCGCCTCGGCGACCCAGCTGCACGGCAAGGAGATGTCCTACAACAACTACGTCGACGCGGACGCGGCGCTGCGGGCCTGCCGTGACCATGGCGGCCTGCCGACCTGCGCGATCATCAAGCACGCCAACCCGTGTGGGATCGCCGTGGGGACGGAGGAAGGCGGGATCGCCCAGGCGCACCGCCGGGCGCACGCCTGCGACCCGGTGTCGGCCTTCGGCGGCGTTATCGCCGTCAACCGGCCGGTGACGCTGGAGATGGCCGAGACGGTCAAGGACATCTTCACCGAGGTGGTCGTGGCGCCGAGTTTCGATGACGACGCACTGGCCGTGCTGACGGCCAAGAAGAACATCCGACTGCTCACCGTCGACTTCGCTGCGCTCGATGCAGCGGCGGCCGGTGACGGGGCTGGGCGCACCGAAACCCGGCCGGTATCAGGCGGATTGCTCGCTCAGAGCATTGACCGGGTGGACGCCGTGGTGCGCGACGAGTCGGGGGCCGCGACGGGTGGTGACGACCCGGCATACTGGACCCTCGCCTGTGGTGAGCCCGCGGACGAGGCGACTTTGGCCGACCTCGCCTTCGCCTGGCGCGCGGTGCGTGCCGTGAAGTCCAACGCGATCCTGCTGGCCCGCGACGGCGCCTCGGTGGGCATCGGGATGGGCCAGGTCAACCGAGTCGACTCGTGCCACCTCGCGGTCTCGCGGGCGGGGGAGGAGCGGGCGCGCGGCGCGGTGGCCGCGTCGGACGCGTTCTTCCCCTTCGCCGATGGGCCGCAGGTCCTGCTCGATGCGGGGGTCGCGGCGATCGTCCAGCCGGGTGGGTCGATGCGCGACGCCGAGACCATCGCGGCTGCGACGGCCGCCGGGGTGACGATGTACCTCACCGGGACCCGCCACTTCGCCCACTGATCTCGACGAGACCGATCACTCGTAGAGGACGTACTCCGGCTGGGGCGTGAGCGCGAGGACCTCAGCCGGGGTCATGAGCGGCCCGATCTGGGCGTCTTCGTCGTAGAAGAGTTTGAACCCCTTGTGGACGTGATCGGGGGTTTCGGCGACGATCGAGCGCCACGTCGCCGCCTTCTGCGCCCGGCTCCCGATCCCGTCGACCGACACGACGAGGGTCACCCCGGGATGCGGCTGCAGGCCGGAGGGCTCGCGCACGATCGACCGGCTGAGTTGGTGATAGACCATGACCTTCTCCGGCAGTCGGTTTGCGGCGACGATCCCCGCGACGTATGCCGCGATCGCATCGAGCTCCGCGCCGGTCGTCCGGCCGAACACCTTCCCGGGGACCTGCCCGGCCGTGACCGCCCACTCCGGGTCGAGCGCGAGGCCCACGTCCGGCTCGCGCAGCCAGGGCTCCCAGTGCTTGACCTCGTCGAGGAAGGCCGCCCGGCCGGGCTGGATGTTGAGCAGGAGGATGGCGCCGTGCCGTCGGGCCGCCTCGAGATGACGCCGAACGACGCCCTCGTCGATCCGGGTCCGGTAGAGCCCGTCGGCCCCGGGCCGGCTGTGGACCACAGTGGCGATGAGTTCGAAAACGGGGAGTGGGCGGCGCCCGGCGGCATACTCGCCGGCGAGGGCGGTGATGTCGGCGCCCCGCTCGTCGAGGTTGCCGACCCCGAGGCGGCCCAGGGCAGGCGCCCCCGGATAACCCGAGAACCCCACGAGGCGGCGATCAGGGAAGACCGTCGTGCCGCCGCCGGGCAGCGTCAGCGTGGGGGTCGGTGGGGGTATGGGTGGGGGTGTGGGCGTCGGCGGCGGCAGGGCTGTGGGAGTGAGCGTCGCGGTCGCTGTGGGCTGGCCCGTACCGACCGTCAGAACAGGCACGGAGAATTCGCCCCGAGACGCCGCGCCGGTGGGACCAGACGGCTGTTGGCCTGAACCGTCCGGCGCTGTCGAGCACGCTGTCAGGATGAGTGCGAGTGCGACTGCGGGTGTGAGGGGGAAGGCGCCGAGCGCAGCGCGGACGAGCAAGCCGTGAGCGGGCGGCATACCAGTCGGTCTGCGGTGGGACATGCTGCCTCGGAGGGTGGCGGGCGGTGAACCATCCACGCTACGGGGTGGGGTGCGCCGACATGGAAGGATTGGCGCATGACGGCGCAGATCCTCGACGGCAAAGCCACGCTCACCACGGTCAAGGCCGAGTTGGCGGCACGGGTGGCGGCGCTCGCCGAGCGCGGAATCGTTCCGGGCCTCGGCACCGTTCTTGTCGGTGACGACCCGGGCAGTCAGTGGTATGTCGGGGCCAAACACCAGGACTGCGCCGAGTTGGGCATCCGCAGCATCCGCCGGGATTTGCCGGCGACGGCGACCCAGGCCGAGGTCGAGGCCGTCATCGACGAGCTCAACGCCGACCCGGGGTGCACAGGCTTCCTCGTCCAGCAGCCGACCGGGTTGGACGAGATGGCGCTGCTCTCGCGGGTCGACCCGGCCAAGGACGTTGACGGCCTGCACCCGATGAACCTGGGCTGGCTCGTCCTGGGCCGTCCGGCACCGCTGCCGTGCACGCCCATGGGGGTCATTGAGTTGCTGCGTCGCTTCGGAGTGCCGATCGCGGGCGCGAAGGTCTGCGTCGTCGGTCGTGGCCTGACGGTCGGGCGCCCCCTGGGGCTGATCCTTACCCGCAAGAGCGAGAATGCAACAGTCACGTTGTGCCATACCGGGACTCGCGACCTGGCCGCCGAGGTGCGTCAAGCTGACATCGTCGTCGCGGCGGCCGGGGTGCCCAACATCATCACCGCCGACATGGTCAAGCCTGGCGCTGCGGTCCTCGACGTCGGCGTGAGCCGGGTGACTGATCCCGCGACGGGCAAGTCGCGGGTGGCCGGCGATGTGGCCGCGGACGTCGCCGAGGTAGCCGGCTGGGTCAGCCCCAACCCCGGTGGCGTCGGGCCGATGACTCGGGCCCTGTTGCTCATCAACGTCGTGCTCGCCGCGGAACGCCAAGCCGCCAGCGCATGACCACCGAAACCCGCTCGGCTCTGCGCGCCGTTCGGCGCTTGGGACTGTGGTGGGTCGTCGGCGTCATCGCCGGTGCCGGGCTGCTCGTGGTGGGGCTCGGCCAGGTCCGGCCGGGGGGTTACCTTCTGGCCACGGCCTGTGCTGTCGGGGGGCTGTTGCGGGCGATCCGCCCTCTGGGGCGGGCCGGTGGGCTGGCAGTTCGTCGGCGCTCGGTCGACGTCGTCTGCTGGCTCGGTCTGGGTGCCACTGTGGCGGTCGCCTTCGCCCTCGTTCGCCTCTGACTCGTCTGGCTCGACGGGCCGCGGGATTCGCTGTCCCGCGCGGCGCTCCGTCGGCACGAGGGCCGGTCAGCGCGCGAGCCCGAGAACTTGCTGCACGAACCGATCAACGCGAAGGTTCAGATTGGCCCACGTCCGGGCATTGCGGCCCAGCTCGGATCGGCGCTGTTGATCGGACATGAGGTCTTGGATGGCCCGTGCGAGAGCCGGCGCATCCCCGGCTGGGACTACAGACGCGGTGGAACCTGCGACAACGTAGTCCCGGCTGCCGTTGGCGTCTGTCGCGACGATGGCGGCTCCTGCCGCGAGGGCATCGACGAGGACCAGGGGGCCAGCCGGAAGATGGGTGTCCTTCAGCGCGACAACGACGACCGAGGCACGCAGCGCCAGCGCTCGACCGTGGTGGGGTGCAACCAGCGGAAGGACGGTCACCCGATCAGGCAAGGTCGCAGCAACACCGTTGGCTACGGCGTCGGGAACGCTGATCACGGCGGCGACAGGGGCGATCCTCAGGGCCGCGACGAGGGTGTCCCAGTCGCGATGGGCTTGCCCGCTGGCGTAGACGAAGGAGGCGGGCAGCGCAAACGGAAGTGGATCTCCAAAGTCGGATGTGCTGCCCGCA
>Ga0116160_1002069_pt1 | contig 19631 bp, 11 predicted proteins | sample AD_JPNAS2_MetaG_FD_89879 | JGI IMG/M metagenome (GOLD analysis project Ga0116160, IMG submission 89879) | Active sludge microbial communities of municipal wastewater-treating anaerobic digesters from Japan - AD_JPNAS2_MetaG | ecosystem: Engineered > Bioreactor > Anaerobic > Digestate | place...
GGGGGGGGGAATGGACACACCACTCTCCGTTCAACTTGCAGCCCCAACCCAACGAAATTATGAGCTATCAGTTGCGATCGGACGAAAAGCTTCTCGACGAAATTGTTATCAACATCACCACGCCCGACAGCCATCTTCACAACGTCTGCGTCGACGACTCGCTCGAGAGCGCTAAGGTCCTGGAATCGCGTCGCAGCAAACGCAAGCGCGGGGTGCCGGCGTCGACCGAGTGCGAACCGCAGTGTCGCACGCCGCCGTTGAAGCGACCGAGTGGCGGCGACATGTCGTTGCCGTTGGTGGTTGCTGCACCCGGCTCCGGGACCGAGTGCAGCAACTTTGCCAATCCGCTGCTGCGCGCGCAGGCGATCTTTGACGCGACGGCGGCCATCTTTTCGGCTGAGCAGACTGCGACAGGGCACATGTCGCGCGTGCTTGCCGGCTGTGCGACGCGTAGCCTCGGCAGCGGCATCAACGGCCAAGTCTGGTCGGCCGAGCTGGGCGGTCGATCGTACGCCGTCAAAGTGATCAAGTCGGGGCTGCGCGGCGAGGAGATGAGCGCCGCCGAGCGTCGCGAGACGGTGATCGAGGCGCGCGTCGAGGCGTTCCTCACGCGCAAGGTGCTCAACGTCAACAACCCGACGCTGTCGCGCTGCCCCAACTTTGTCGCCAGCTTTGCCTACGAGCTGACCGAGACGGTGCCGCTGATGTCGAGAAAGCGGCCGGCGCGAGCGATCTGGACGCCCAACTGCAGCTGCGTCAACGTGACCGAGACGTTTCAGAACGGCTCCGCCATCAGCCTGGCGCTGCCGCAGCCAGACGGCCAGATCGCCTACGTCAACGCGCTGCGCTCGCCCAAGCTGGCGTTTTCGCTGATCGCGCAGGTGCTCGTCGCAATCAGCTGCATGAGTTCGATCGGCCTGTCGCACAACGACCTCAGCATCAACAACGTCGTTGCGCAAGCGACGCCGACGCGCACGCTCGTCTACGAGTTTCCGGGCGCCGAGTCGACGCCGAGCGAGCTGGGCGCGCTGGCGATCAATTCGCAAGGCTTCCTCTTTGCGGTGTGCGATTTCGGCCTGGCGTCGTGCAACGACTGGGAGCTGGCGGGCGACAAGCGATTCGACGCCGAGACGGCGCACTTGCCGCGCCACCGACGACTCGGAGCCTACTACTGGCCCGAGACGGCGAGCGTCAAGCCGCCCAAGCGGCGCTCGCTGATGACGAGCGACGCGCTCGACCAGCCGGTGCACGTGTTGCGCTGCGACATCGACGTGCTCGAGCGCGACGTCGCCTTCTTCCTCAGCACGGTGGCGGTCTTCTCGAGCGACTGCAAAGAGTCGCAACTCGTCCACAATTTTGCACGCGCGGCGCTGCGCGAATTCGACGTGCCCGGCCGACTGCAGACGCCCGAGCAGTTGACGCGAATCGTGCGACGCGTGCTGTCTCCGCCCTTTACGGCGCAGCACTTTGGCGCGGCAATCTCGGATTTTTACATGCACGACGTGCGACCCTACACGCACGTCTATCGGCTGCCGAGCCCCGGCGAAGCGATGTCTCTTGCGCGCTCGCTCGTCTCGCTGCTGCAGTCTGATATTGAACCGCAGACGCTCGTTCGTGTCGTCGAGTGAAAACCAAATCGGAACAACAAATGATCGCGTTGGCGTTTCTGTATCTCGTCGCGTTGTGCGTCGGCGTAAAGTTTGGACCCGATCGTACGCTGAAAGTCGGCCCAGCCAGCGGAGCCGGCGCACAACTGATTGCCGAAAACATCGGTGGCAAGCGTGTCGAACCGGTCGACAGCCTCGTTCCGGCCGACGCGAAATGCCAGATGCTCGCGCCTCGCGTGCGCCTGGTCCGAGGCAAGTCGGCGTCGGTCTTGCACGTCGACTTTTTCGGCGAGCCGCTCGACGCCCGCCTGGCGCCGCGCCTGTTTCACCTCGGCACGCTCGAGATGCACAACTACGACGCCCAAGAAGCTCGCCTCGAAGCCGCGAAGCGACATCCGGCCGGTGCAATTGTCGATTGCTTTCCCGAATTTGCGAGCACCATCCAAGAAGAGGATCTCGTCGAATTCAGCGTCAAGCCGACTGAAACGGCGCACGGCGGGTTCTCATTTTCGAAATTCCTCCTGCCAATCACGTTTTGGTTTTTCTGATTGAATCACGCCTTGGCGTTTACTTTGCGCACGCTTCCGTCAAAGTTGTATTTGTAACCGCTCGGCGCCGGCGCAAACTTCTCCGGATCGTCGATCGGATTGGCGTAGTTGCGATAGCGAAAGTTGGCGTAGATGATGCACGCCACCGCCAGCATGACCAGCGTGTGCCAGATACCGTGCGCCCACTCGTAGTCGACGCTCGGCAAGAGGTACATGAAGATGCACGCCACGCCGCCAATTGCAATACCGAGCAACGCCCAAGGCAGCCGCCTGAAAACCTTGACGCGGTTGCGCAACGCGACCCAGCCCATCGCGAGGCCGGGCAAAACACCCGCGACAATAGGCACACCGGCGTTCATGTGGCCACCAACGATCAGAAACGCCGTCGGCAAAAAGAAGAGCACAAAGATCAGCAGTCGCGTGTCGTGCCGAATGACGTGACTCCTGCCGACGTGTGTGATTGTCCAGAGCACCGAAAAGTACACATAGAGATAGTCGAGCTTGACGTGATCGTCGAAACCGACGACGCAGCCAAAGCCGGCGCGACACGCGTGGTAAGCCGAACTCGCAATCAGCAGGCTGAAATAGACGAGCGCCGACGCGTTGGCGTTTTGCAGCAACGACAAGTAGATGGCCGGCGACATGAACAGGTTCGAAAGGACGAGAAACAGGCCGCCTGCCACGGTTTGAGAGGCTGCCAATTTGGCAACCTCGTCGGCGCTATCGGGCATCACGATGTGCCAACACACACAAAACACGCACCACCAAGAAACTTGTAACGAATCAATTCAAAAACAGCGACGCGGCTTGTTTTTGTTTTTTAATCCTAGGAACAGCCGCGCACCACGCACGCATGACAATGGCGCGACAATTGTACGAATACTACAGGACAAAGATCGACGACAAGTGCGGTTTCATTCGCGTGGCGTTTATGGAGGAAGATCCAGACGCCGGTCTGCGCGTTCTGCGAGCCGCGACCGGCGATCCGACGCAGCGCCGATTCGGCGCGCAGGTGCTCGGCGTGAACTACGGCTTCTTTGCCGACCTGTATCTGCGCGCCGCGCAGCTCGTCGAAGCCAGCTTTCGCTTCACGCACTGCGAGTTTGCGTTTGACTTGTCGATCGAGGGCAAGCGAACGGCGGGCGCCGACAAGCTGCTCGCCGCGTTTGTCAGTCGGCGCGACAACGTCGGGTTGCGCTGGCGCTCGTTCGATCACCGCTACGCGTGGTTCCAACTGCGCGCGACGCCCGAGCAGCTCGACGCGATGCTCAAGTTTGCCTGTCTGACGCACGGCCAGCCGTTTTCGGACAAACTGATGGGTCGTTCGGTGGTGATGCCGGGCTCCGAAGCGCAGCAGGGTTGGTACTGCACCAAGCACGTTGCCACGGCGCTGCGCGTGCTCGACTGCGAGATGTTTCACCTCACACCCACCAACACACTCACCGTCGACGAGCTGCACGCGATGGTCGACGCCGCCGACCACGGACCGGCTGCGCACCAGATATCGCGTCCGGCCGCCGTGCTGAAACACGTTTTCGATCCAAGGGCGGTCGACGCCGTCCTCTCCAAGGCCATTGAAGCCGTCTAATTCTGTTTGAAATCGTCTCTCCTCGGAGCGTCGTTTGCAATGGCATCATCGACGCAATGCAAGCAGACGACGACGGCGCAGCTATCAGCGTGAAACGCCGACGCGCATTCGCCACGGAAAACACGCCGATTCGGCAGCCTTCGCCACCGCGACATGGCATGCTCAATGTCGGGTTGCGCTCCGACGAAACGGTGGTGCGTGTGCCAGGCTTCAACAACTACCAGCGTGAAGACGGTGGCGCTGGACCGGTCGGCGCCGACGGAAGCAGCGACTCGTTCAATCTGACCTACATGACGGCGTACGCCGAGCGCATGGACATGCTCATGCACGATCCGCAGTACCGATTCGTGCGACTGATCAACGGCTTCATGAACGGCAACGTTTTCGAGGTCATCGACCAGGACACGTTCTCGCGCGGCATCGAAATGGAGATCTCGCGTGCCAAGGAGCAGGCGCGCGTCGCTCGCTCGCGTGGCGAGAATCTCAACGAGCTGCGCAAATCGATCGCCGACCTCGAGAAGCAGAAGCTGTTGATCGACACTGCCGTTCGCGCCGGAGACGCACGAAACGCTGCCTGGAAGCAGGCGCTGACCGAATTCGATTTGCAAAAGGAGTTGGCCAACGTGCTGCTCGCCATGAACGGCATCGTCACGACATCGCCGATCACCGCCGAAAAGGTCGTCGCGGCGATGGCTGCTCGCGAGATCGACAACAAGTCGGCACAGATGTTCGATCTGCTGGCGCGCATCGCGTTTCACAAGTATGGCCCCAAGGGACTGCTCAACAAGGGCTTTGCCGGCGACATGGAGCAGTTCTTTCGCTCGCTCTGGAAGCCGGTGGCGCTGTCCAAGCTCGAACAACACCGACCACTCGTCTCTGACGTCGCACTCTATTTGGCGACGCTCAAGGCGCTCGCGACGTCGCGCGGGCTGCTTGCCGAGGTGGCGACGCGCGTCTCGTTTGAGCCGGGCTCGGCCTACGCAGTCGATCCAACGCTGTTTGCCGACGACGCATTCGAGCTGGCGACGTCGTTGATGCCCGACAGCGGCGAATCGCAAGTCAAGCCGCTGGCGACATTCGAACAGCTCACGCTGATCGTGTTTGCGTTGCTCAACAACATGATTCGGCGGGCGACGCGCAAGGATGGTGCACCGCGGCTGATCGCCAAGCCGAGCGATGCACCGCAAAGCGCATCGGCAGCGACGTCGACAGCGCGAAAGACAAAGCGAAGCATCCTCGGCAACGAAGTGCTTGTCAACGTCGACGACGCGAACGCGCATCGCGCCGCCACCAACGAGAATCGCCAGATCTTCACCGAAGAGCAGTACGAAGCGTATCGCAAGCAGTTGTTTGTGAACAACGACGTCGCAACGACGATGGGCGCGGTGGCGCGGCTGCTCCGGCCGCTGTTTCTCGAAGCGTTTGGCCGGCTGTTTTTTGTCGACGGCATGAGCGACGCCGATCGCGAACTGTTTCTCGACGAGAGTCGCTACCCGGTCGAAAGATCGTATCTGGCTCGCGACGCGTTTACGAGTTTTCGCTCGACTGCCGTGCCGGTCGCTGTTGCCACCGCAGCGTCGGCCGAATTCGACGCACTGACGATGGGCGACGTGTTTAGCGTGGCGCTGTTCATTCTCGGCTCGACGCAAGTCGGCGAGCGAATCGTGCTTTCGACCTACGAGCGGCGTCGCGAAAATCTGTTTTCGCACGACGAGTTGTTTGCCAAGCTGCTCGAACAGAATCGCACGCAAACGGACTGGTTGCGCTACGAGAAGCACCTGCGCGACCAGGTCGTGAAGCGCACCGTGTTGCCGACGATTGCCAAACTGCTGCTCGGGCTCGACGGCGCCGATCCATCGCTGTCGCCAACCGTCAGCGACATGCTCGGTCTTTCAGAGGGCGGCGACATCACGCTGCCGCCGCTCACGGCAGAAACGCTGCGAAGCTACGTCGCCAAGCCGACGCCGGCGCTGGCCGTCGAAGTGCTAAACGTCTACGACACGGCAATTGTCGACGCCGGCGCAGCGGTCAACGCGCGCAACCTCGAAGGAATGGTGGCGACGCGATCAAACGAGCAGTTTGAAACGTTCATCGACAAGCACCGCGCTGCGGCGCCGTTTCCGGTGCCCAACTATCTGCGCACCGATCAACGCGATCTCGCCGCGGCGATCGACGAGCAGCGGCTGATGCTGCAGACGATCCTGACGCGCACGCCAGAGGAGGACGCGCGGCAGATCGAGCAGAATCTGCGCGTTGGCGTGACGCGGCGCTGGGCGTCGCAGCCGTTCAACAGCGGCATCATTGTGCTGTCGGCGCGCTGCACGGCGTGCATCGCCAAGGCGACCGACCAGGTGCGCGACCAGTGTCCGAATCTGGCCGGCTACAGCGACGAGGAGCTGCAGCTCGATCCGGCGATCAGCACCAAGTTTGCGTCGCTCGTCGCACACCGCATGCTGCGCGTCAACAACGAGAATCCGGGCGAGTTTCTGCGCGACAGCACGACCGGCGATCTCAAGGTTGCGATCCTCGACGACATCCAGGCGTTGCGTCGGATCCGACCGCGCTCGCGTGCCAACTGCATGAGCGGCGCCTCGTTTAGCGCTTCGCTTGGCGGTGGCCAGATGGTGCCGCTTCGACCACAATCGCAGCAGTTCTCGTCCTACTTTAGCTAGCGGCTGGCGCAAGCGGCTAGCTGCTAGCAGCGCTAGCCGCCGAAAATTGATTTGTGTGGCGTGAAATAAATCTGGCGACGCACTTCTAACGACCTAAAGTTGGCACTGAAAACCCAGCACTTCAAAACTTTAGCAATGTCACGCAACATCTGTGATAACAACGATGACATGCCGGCGGGCTCTGAGTTTGACGATCAGATCGCCGCCGACGCCGCGTACGACGCGCAGTTTGACGCCGATGATGACGACGCCGCGATCGAGAGTCGCGTGCCGAATGCCGCTGGCGCGCTCGCCGCCGGCGCACCGATGGGCAAGTCGGTGTCGCTCGCTGCGGTGACGCCAGCGCCGGCCGCTGCCGGTTCGCTGCCGCTCGAGGCGGCGGTGAATCAGCTGCTGTTGGCGCAGCAGGACGCGAATTCGCTGCTCGCGCACCTGGTGAGCATGCAGACGGGCGCGCACGAGCGCACGCTCAAGACGCTGGCCAACGGCGCCAACGTCGTGACGCGCGAACTGCACCTCTCGTGCCGCGGCTCGCTGAAGCAGTTCTCTGAGAATCCGGGCGCCGCGCGTTTTATCGTGCCCGAGGGCGCGCTGCCACACACGCACGGCACGCTGCTCGACGTGACGGTCGTTCGCGCGTCGAGCGCCTTTCCGGCGTCGTTGATGATGCAGGCGTCGGGCATCAAGACGCTTGCCGAGCCGACCGTCGTTTCGGCCAGCAACGTCAAGGGCGTGTGCGTCATTCCGGCCAAGTCCAAGGACATTCCGCGCACGCCGATCATTTCGGCGGTCGAGTCGGATGCGCATCGCAAGTTCACCGAGCTGTTTGGCGAGTACACCGTCGACACGCTCGAGGCCGATCTGACGAAGCTCCACGTCAAGGACCCGACGACGGGCGTCAAGTCGGTGATGGTCAACATGCCGGCCGACCATCCGGTGACGAACTTTCTGCGCGCCAAGCTCGACGAGAAGAAGGTCGCGTACAGCGAGAGCTGGAACCCCAAGACCAACTCGTTTACGTTTGCGCAAGCCGAAGTCAACGTCGCGCTCGCCGAGCTGAAGCACAAGCTCATGAAGGAGAACTCGGCGGTCAGCCTCGACAAGCTGTCGTTCCCGCTCGTGCGCGCCGAGTTTTCGCCGGCGCTGGTCAAGAGCAAGGCGGCGACCAAGGAGCGCGACACGTGGCTCGACACGACCGAGATCGCGACGCACATCAAGGCTGGCACGCCGGCCAACGAGCTCGAGAAGCAGTTTCACGTCAACGCCGTGTTCAGCATCACCTACGCGCCGTCGCCCAACTCGCTGCGCAAGGTCGAGGCCAATTGAAAGCTGCGCTTTGATTTTTCACCAGAGTGCCTGTTTTTGATTGTTGCTTCGCTAATCGGTTGCGCACCGACCAATCGGATTGGACGACTGACGCATGGCGACACTGTTTGCGTTTCTGTTGCCGTTTGTCGGCCTCGTGGCTGCGGTGCTGGGCGTCGTCGTCACGCTCGTGTCGGCCACGCTGTCCGGGCTGCTTGGCGCGCTTATTTGGATCGCCACCGTGCTGCTCGCGACCGGCAACGTGCTGATGGCGCTGGCGATGAACAAACGACTCGCCGCCGGCCTCACGATTGGGCTGGCGCTGAGCGTGGCGGTCGGCCCGCCGCTCGTCAGCAACATCGATCTGGCGCTGACGCCGATCGACATCTTGGCCGAGGGTCCGGTGCGCTACGGCTTTGAGGTGCTGAGCAAGGCGGGTTTCGTGCAGATCAAGGGTGCGTACGAAGCGATTGCGCCGATCTACAACAAGATCGTCGAGTACCTGTTCGATCGCTTCGACGTGTACTTTCTCGATTTCAAGGATCTGTACGGCATGATCGTGGCGACGGGCGACTACTTCCGCGTGCTCGAGTTTGTGCGCGACACGTGGGAGTTTCTGGCGTCGTTTCTGCTCTACTTTCCCGACATCAAGGCGCCCGGCGGCAAGGTCGAGTTCTTCAACGAAATCAATCCCGGCGGCCACTTCTTTCCGTTCACCGACATCGCGACGCCCAGTGTTTACTACAAGTACGCGCACAATCCGCGCTACGGCTCATTCCCAAAAGTCGACTATTCGGGTCCGCTCTACTATCTGCTCAACTTCTTCGAGGACTTTATCGACATCTTTAAGGCGGCGGGCGACATTGTTGCGAACAAGGTTGCGCAGCTGGCGTTTCCGGCGCAGCTCTTCTTTCCGTCGTTCATTTTGCGCCTCGACGCCGAGGCGAGCACGTGGCGCGAGCTCGCCGACTTGTTCACGCGCATCATTTCGTTTGTCGCCGGCGAGAGCTTCTATCCGAAGCTGTCAAGCGTAGCGGCACGCGATGCGCAGTCGGTGCAGCCGAAGCGCTTCAAACGCGAGAGCTACATAGCGCGCGTCTTCCGCATCATTGGCCAAATCATTCGGCTGATCTTTCTGCTCATCAACGACGCGACGACGATTCGTCGGCCGAAACCGCTCAACGCCGTGACGTCGGTGATCGGCATCGAGTTTATCAAGGACAAACTGATCGGCGCGCCTGGAATCGATCTGTTTCTCGACCCCGACCTGACGGCTTTGCTCAACGTCAACCTGCTCTCGAAGCACTTCTTTTCGTGCTTTGCAGCGAAGGAGGTTTACGACACTGACCCATCCGCGCGTCCGTTGATTGCCGACTGTCTGACATTCAATGGCATATTCAAACGAACTCTTCCGATCAACGCCGTCGATCCGGCCGGGTGCTCGAGGACGTGCTGTCTGTGGAGCGGACTCACGACGCCGCGCGAGGACGAGCGCATCGACTATCTGGGCGAAGCGTACGAGATTGTGCCTGCGATCGCGCAGATGATCGAGGATCCGAGCGGCGTTTCGACGCTGGCGCGCCAAGAGGCGATTCTGCTGTACAACGAGGTTCTCCGATCGATCATGCGCATCATCTTCTCGGCGATATTCTACATCCAGAGCAATTTGCCGGGCTACAATCTGTGCGTGCCGCCGCTCGCGGCCTTTACTTTTGCCAACGAAGCCAACGAGATGGCGATCCGCATTCTGCAATACTTTTACCGACCGCGAACGTGCCTATTCGGTTCGCCTCATTTCAGAGTCGAACCACTGACCTGTTTCATCACGATCAACTCGCGCGCCTCGGGCGCCGGCTTTTGGAAGCTGCTGTGCGACATCATGAACGTGCTCTTTCACATCGACGACTTTGGTCTCGGCGACGACACGTTTACGTGCACCGGCGCCGGCAAGCGCAACGTTGCGTCCGATCGCTTCGCCGGTCCGCCGCCCACGCTCACGTTTCGCGACAAGCTGCACGTCTACGCCATGCGCTGGGCGTCCGAGACGCGCAAGGCCATGACCGCCGTCGACACGTGTGTGTTTGCGCCTAACTCGACTGCGTCGACGGGCGCGTGCGCAACCGACGTCTGTTCGGTCGGACCGTGTGCCAGCACGGTGTTTGATTGCATCTACGAAGCGCTGCCCGAAAAGAACCTCTGGCGCAACGTGCTGCGCCCGAACAAAGATACCGGCATTGCGATCCGCAACTTTGTCAACGTGGCGCTGGCGTTTGTCGATCTGGTGCGCGGCTGCTCCGACTCGTTGCTGATGCGAACGTACAACTCGATGCGCGACACCGTCTCGCTCGTGCGCTCGTTCTTTGCGCGCTGGACGCTCGTCGTCGGCGACTTTGTGCCGACCTACTTTCAGTGCATGGTCGAGCTGCGCAACGCCAATCACACCGACGCCGAACAGGACAACAATCGCTTTGCCGAATGCATCGGTTTGAAGAAGAAGCCGGCGCAGCAGCGGCAGCAGCAGCGACAAAACACAACCGAGTGGCAGGAAACGTTGGAACACAACGGTGTTTACCGCAACGCGTCGTGGTGTTCGTTTCGGCTGCACAAGATTGGCGTCGTTGTCGACGACGTTGGCATCAGCGAGTCGCTGTCGCTCGACCACCTGGTGACGCGCTTCTGTCTGTTTCAGCTGTCGTACGGCACGCGCGCCAATCTGGCCGGCGTCTCGTCGGCGCCGCTGCCCGAGTACCTCGACGGTTGGCTGGCGGCGCAGGCGCTTTCGTCGTCCACCGACCTGCTCGACGACGAGAAGATTGCCACGATGAAGCTGCCGCACGAAATGCCCGAGCCGATCGACGCGCTGCCGATCGAGCCGTTGAACAGCACCGAGTCGCGCACCACCGGCACCGCGCACGTGCAGGCGTTTGTCGCTGCGCTGCAGGAGCTGATGCCGGCCGCTGAAATGGCGGCGGCGATGCTCAACTACTACGCCGATCTGAACGATCTCGTCGCGACGCAGCCGAGTTCGGCGGCCGAGAAGGCCGAACTCGACCACCGACTGCTGCTGCACCACGTCGGCTTGGCGCACGAGGCGCGTCGCAAGCGCAGAGAGATGCGACCAAACGAAGAGGTCGGCGTCGAGCGTGCACGAGAGTCGCCGCTGTACGCCGAGAGCGAGGAGCGCAAGCGCAACTTTGTCAACGCCGCCAACTCGTTGGACTCGCGCATCACGGCGCTGCAAGAGTTTGGCCGCCAAATGTACTGGGCGGGCACGTATCCGATCGCAACGGCGCGCACCGAACAGGAGGACGTGCCGTTTGAGTTTAGCGTCGATTTGCGCAGCCACTTTGGCGGCGAGCCGACGCTGTCGATGCGCGTCAAGCACACCGACGAGTACGGCGTCGTCGACGACTCGCCCGAGCAGCAGACGCTCTGGCAGACGGTCGAAATGCAGGACTTTGAGTCGCTGCTCACAGACATGTCGGCCGAAGCCGACGCGAGTCCGGCGCAGCTGCAGCTGATCGACAGCGCCATGACGGCCTATCGCAACATGCGCGGTGCGATGGTGCCGCGCTTTGGCTACGTGCGAGGCGCGTCGACGACGCGCAGCGGCCGAGCGGCGCTCTCGTACGCCAGCACGATGATCTCGCTGGTGTGGCGCATCGTCAATCGTCGGCTGCGCGTCGAGGGTCTGCCAGCCTTTCACTCTGCTTCGATGCTGCTCGAAATGCTCGGCGGTCGCGAGAAGTCGATTGCGCAGCTGCCCGACTGGCTCAGCGGACGCGTGTCGTATCTGCGTGGCGCCGGCTTTGTGTCAAACGAAGTGTACGCGCGCTATATGGCGCACGAGCAAAGCGAACGCGTGCGCGCGTCGATGGCCTACTTGCCGAGTCGCTATGGCGAAGCGCGCGACGTTTCGCTGATGTCGGCGACGCGTGCCAAGGCAATGGCGGTGCAGATGGAACTCGAACACGAACAGTCGCTCAAGGTGCTCGGCTACGAAAGCGCCTCGTCGCAGCAGGCTTTTTACGAGACGCAGCAGCGCTCGGTCACGGCCAACGTGTTGAAGCGCTTCGTCACCTTTCAGACGCGTGCGGCGTTTCTCGTGCGACACAACATGCACGTCGACGACGACGCACTGCACGTCGTCGCGCCGCACTATTGGCCGTTGCACAAGGAGCTGCAAGTCGTTGCAGCGTCAAACAGCACCAGCAGCAGCGGCTGGCGAGCGCGTTACAACATTGCGGCGTCGCTGGAAGGCGGCGACTTTCTCGCGGCGCTCGACGAGTTTCTCGAACTGTTTGGCGCGTCGCCCAACACGCTGCAGGCGGCGCAGCTGCAGCTGGAGCTGGCGTCAAACGCGGCGTTCTCTCCGCTGACCAGTCCGTCGTTCTTCACCGCGCTCAAGGTCAAGTTTGCCAACTACGTCGCGGCGCGCGCCTGCGTCTCGCCCGACGACTATGCGCTGAGCGGCACCGGCGTCTACAAATTTCTGTGCTTCCCGCGCGTCAACGAACGAGCGCTCGGTTGGTACGAATACTTTCCGCTTCGACGCAACTACGGCATCTTTGGCTACTTTCAGGACTCGGGCGAGATTCACTGGCCGCCGGCGATGGTCGCTGTTCCGTGCTTGGTGCCGCGCAATCCAATTGCACAGTGTCCGCCGCCGCAGCCGCTCTTCTACCAGAATCCGACGACAATCAACTACCAACCGGGCGCATCGGAAACAGGCCCAGGTGGATCGGTGCCGGTCTATCCGATCGACACGTCGAGCGTGCTCGGCAACATTTGCATCACCGACTATTGCGGCGTCGTGCCCGGCAATCCGCGAAGACCACTGTGCCCGGTCTTTGACTGGTGTCAGCGCAACTACTTTCCGCCGGTCGTGTTTGGGTTTTCGAGCGGCGTCGAGAATCTCTACGTGTGGACAAACGACGCGCTGCTGCTCTACCAAAACGCCATCAGCAGCGATCCGGCGACGCTCGAACTGCGCTTCTACTCGTTTGGTCTGCTCTTCCTGCTGATCGCGTTTGCCGAGTTCTTCTTTCTGCCGATTCCGTTCTTTTTCGTGTCGGGCGCCGCGCCGGCCTACTTCATTGTGCTCGGCTTCTTGGCGTCAGAGTTCTTTGTTCTGCTCCGACCCGAACTCTACGCCTACGTGCTGATCTTCCTGTGGGTCGTGCACGAAGTGGCGCCGCTCGTGGCCTGGCTGCTGTGGGCGCCGCTCGTTCTGCACCTCGGTCTGCTGCTCTACGTCGGCTCGTCGTTTATCGGCGCAACGCTGTTTGCCGTGTTTCCATACTTGCTGCCGCTCAACCTCCTGCTCAAGTTGAGCACGTGGCTTGGAGGTGTGCCGGCGCTCGATCCGTACCTGGCGCTGCTCTCGCCGATCGGTGTGACGCTGTCGTCGGCGCGATTCGCGACGCTGTCTGCGACGATGACGAGCAAATTTGCAACGTTTGGCGCGACCGAGCTGAACAACGTCATGGCCATCTTCTCGTTTTGGAACGTCGAGCTGCTGCTGTTTGAGACGGCCGGCGTGTCGTATCTCGCCGTGATCTTTGGCGGCGCGGCGTTTATGTTTCTGCTCTCGTTCTTCTCGGCGTTTGCCATCTTCCCGGCGCTGCTCGCTGCGATCGTCAGCTTTCTGACGGCGTTTGGCGCCGCCAACGTGGCTTCGCAAGTCGACGATCTCGAGGACACGACGCACAAGCAGATCGGCAGGCTACGCAACATCGCGTCGCTCGTCTACAACGCGCAGCAGCAACAGATCGTCGAGATGCGCGGCCAAATCGAACAACTCAGGAAATTGGGCAGCGCAAAGAAATGAAGCGCGATTCTTCGTTTCAATCCTGGCGAGCGCGCTTTGTCGTCGGAATTTCGATGGCGTCGGCGAGATAGATCTTGGCCGGACCGGTTTTGACTTTGTGCTCCACCTCGGTCACGCGCACGTCAACGCAGATCGTGTTGCTGATCGAGCACACAAAACCACCATTGCAGAGCTCACCGAGGTTCTTGCGGAAAGCAGCCATCTCGTGTGCGTTTCCAGGGTTATTGTCGGGGAACTTGAATTCGCGCTCTTCGAGGTGTGCAAGCGTCTCGGCGACAAGGCTGTCAAAGTTCGAGTAAGTCTTGAAAAAGCGGACGGGCGGACTCGCGCCATCCGTGTCGACGACAATGACGGTCCACGTGCGAGTAGTCATTTTTTAGTCGGTTTCGCTCTTGTCCTCCGCCAATTGGCGAGCTCCTTTGCCAGCCGCTTCAGATCGGCGCGAGCTTCAAACATCGCCAGCACAATGCGTTGAATCTGCACGCGGTAAAAGTCGTTGCACTGCGGCGCCACGATCAGCATGCGTCTGACGTCTTTGAGCGTGCAGTTTCGCGAGACGATGACCAGCGCCTGATTCAGCAGGTCGTCGCAGCCGAGTTCGTTGAACAGCGGCATCATCTGCAAAGCCTCGTCGACGGTCGCTTCGACGACGCCGGTGAACATCGTCTTGATTGCCCGCTTCGCCACGCTGATTGTCGCAATCGAGCGGCACTCGACGACGGGCGGATACTGGATCTGGCCAATTTCGATGTCGCGAAAGTCGTAGATCGACACCATCAGCGAGTCGACAAAGTCGGTAAAGATGCACGTCGGACTGATGTGGAAGCGAATCGCAATGTCGCATCGATCGGCGTTGCGCGTGTCGTAAAACATGTCTTGCGCCGCACACGACTCTCGGCTGTAAAACTCGAGTCGCCTCTGCAACGCTCCTTTTTTCGCCGGCAGCTTTGTTGCGCGCGCCGCGTCGATGATGCTATCGAGTCGCCGCAGTCGGTCGAAATCCTGGTGCGCCACGTGTTCGAGCAGCTCGGGCGTCGCGCACTCGTAGCCGTGCACAAACGCTTCGCGACACGCGCGCAGAAAGCCGAGCTCTTCGTCGCGCGGATCGATCAACAGACCTGCGTCCGTGAAACGTTTCCGCACCGCCGCGGCAATCGCCATCGCCACGCCAAGCCGCGTGCGATCGTAGCCGCTCGACATCGAGATGTGTTCGACGTGCTTCTCCTCGATTGCGTAGACGCCGTACTCGCCGCCTTCGTAGTCGACGGCGTTGAGCAGATCAAAGACAACCACACCCGAGCCCGAATGGATGTGCGTTAAGCGAAACATCACCAGTCCGGCGATGGTAAAGTCGCACTTTAGCGTGCGAGGCACGTTTGTAAAGTTGGTAAACGGCTTCTCTGAAAGCTGGCGCACGCGCACAAACGAAAGCGGTAGCGACGGTGGCGTGCTCATTTCGTGTGGAGAAGGAATCGGGCTCACTTTAAGAGCCGCTCGGAATTTAGTCTTTTCCGTTCGCGCGCCGCTCGCGATCGCGCCGTCGCCCGCAACGCCACCAACAGCACGGCAATGTCGAGCAGCGCCACCGCCCACACCTGAAAGTAGTCGTTGGCGGCGTAGTGCAGACCAGAGTTTTGCGAGATCAACGACCACGCAATCAAGAGAAAGCCAACAAGCGTCTGGTCGCGTGTCTTCAGGCTGCCCCACACAGCTTCGACGTCGGTCTTGCTGCTCGTCGCTGCGCGCCACACCACCAACAGAACCAGCGAAATCGCACCGCCCGTGATCAACAAGCCCCAGTGCTGATCGGTCGAACTTGGGATGCTAATGCACAAGAAGCACGCTTCGAATAGCGCAAGCAGGCCGTAGTATTTCGCAACCATCCAGCCGGGCAGGCGGCGAAAGCCCTGGAGCGGCGACCGAAAGCCGGTCAGGCGACACAGCAGTGCGCCAAGCACGACGCCGAGCGTGCCGCCGAGAAACGCATCGGCAAACAGCGAACCGGCCAACGTTTCCATGTCGGTCGGATTCGTCGTCGTGTACAGGAACGACCGGAAGCAGAGCAGAGTGACGAATTCAAACACCTCGAACAGATACGGAATCAGCAGCGACAGCTCGACGTCGCCCGTGAACATGAAGATGAACATCGGATGAAAGATGTGCGGCGCGACCCAGTTGGCGTCTTCGCAGCAGAGAAAGTCGAGCGAGTGGTGGTCGCGCGAGTCGTACGGACACGACGCCGTGATGTTGCACCGCTCAAACAGACCCGGCGCTTCGTCGAGTTTGTACTTGAACTCGGCCGCGACGCCAGCGCACAGCGCCAGCAACGGCAATAAAAACATACAATTGTGATGCAATTCAATAGTTCATTTCGCTCGCTATTCACCGACGTGAATCAGTTTGTTGGCTTCCTCTTCGCCGTGGTCGCGCACCAGCGCCGCGCGCCACTTGGCCAACTCCTCCTGCGAAAAGGTGCCGCGGTTGTTGTGATTGACCTTGAGGTGCGTGTCTTCGGTGAAGCCGGCGATGCCGCAGATCAAACACGCTTTCGATTCTTTCAGCCGACCCTTGACCGTTTTCGCCGTGAGCAGCGGAGTCTTCACGGCCGGCATTGCTGGCGAGCGACGCTTGCCGCTGGCGGGAGCACCGCCGTTTTCGGGCGAACCAGAGTCGGATCGACGTTTGTGGTTGCTCGCGACTGCGGGCGAATTCGACGCCGACGACACGGTCTGCGATCGGCCCAAATCAACGGGCATCTCCGGGTAGTAGTCGATCGCCTGGCCGCACTCGAGCGCCTCCTGCAACACCGTCGCCGGATCGCTCTTGACCACGCCGGCAACGGTGTGGATGATTGCGTAGCTCGCCGCCGTCGCCTTGTCGATGACGCCCGAGTTGCGCAGACGCACGAGCGGCGCGCTCGCCGGCAGCTTGTAGATCGACGGCACGAGCTGAAACTCTTCGACGCGGCGCGTCAACGACCGCTCGCAGTCGCACCGCTCAATCGAGCAGCTGTCGTCGGGCGGCGGCTGGCGCAACGCGTCGATGTTGTCCGGATCAAAGGCGATCCAGAAGAGCTGGTGCGTCGGCTCGTGTTCGCACAGCACCGAGTAGCCCATGCCGGCGTCGCTGCACTTGACGCGCACGGCCAACGGCGTGCACTGCAGCACGCACTCGCCAGAGGTGTGTGTCGAGCCGGCGCTCTCGAGTGGCAACTGCTTGCGCCAAAACGGATCCTGCCAGTCGGGCACAAAGGTCAGCGGCGGCGGCACTTGCGACGCGTCGTTGAGGCCGAGCAGTTCGGCACGTCGCGACAGCGCCGATCCGAGTTCGGGTGCGCAGGCGTTGGTCGAGCTAAAGATTGCCGTCGCCGCGCCATAGTCGCAGCCGATCAGCGTCGTCGAGAAGGTTTCGCTGTTTGAGTGCGGAAATTCGCCGCTCGGCGAGTCGGCGGGCGCGAACCAAAACGTCACCGGAATCGGCGAGTCGTGAATCTCGCGTCGCGTCGGCATGTATTTCGACGCCGTGCCGCAGACGACGGCCATCTTGCCGCGCGCCGCCAGCGCCGCCGAGCAGCACAGAAATTGCACAATCTCCGGGCGCCGCGCGCGGCGAAACACGCGCACCACCTTGAGGAAGACGACGGGCTCGCCGTCGACTTGGAAATGCTCGCTGAAGCTGGCGACGTCGAGCAGTGACGAGTCGGGCGGCGTCGCCGCGACGAGCGCCGGCGAGTGCGAGTAGTAGACGCCGTGCAGCAGCTGGCGCGCTTCATAGCAGGCGCTCGGCGGCGGCATCGAGTAGGGCGCGTCGTTGCGCTGACCGCCTGGCCGATAGAAGAGCGAGTCGAGCGCCTGCTTGTCGCCGTCGTTGCCGTTGATCGTGAGACTGGTGATCTCGATTTCGAGGCGGCGCGCCAGGTCGAACGTTTCGCGTCGCAACTCGCGCAGCTCGGCCTCGTCGCGCAGCACCTGCGCCCGCATCGACGCCGCCAGCGTCTCGTTCGACTCGAGCTGCGCGCGCAGCGGAGCGATTTCGCGATTCAGCTTGGCGATCGAGTCGCAGTTGCGCGACAGCGTCTGGCGGAAACGCGTTTCGCGGTCGGTGGTGCCGGCCACTTTCAGCGCCAGCTCGGCCGTGAGCTCGGCTATTGTCGTCCGTTGCGCAGTCACCATCTTGCATCCGCCATCTTTCGCTGCGTCGACACTTTGCGTCATTCTTTCTCCACAAAAGTGTTGTAGAATGACTAGTCGTAACAACAACGGCAAAGTGGGCGGCAGCGGTCGCCGACGCAAGCGCCAGGCGGCGGAAAGCGATTTCGTCGGCGAATTTCCCACGACGCTGGGCGCCGGCGACGACGAGGATTTCGTGCGCGGCAACGACGAGGAGTTTAGCGAGGCGGCGATGCGTAAGCTGCAGCGGCAAATCAACAGCGAGGACCAGGAGCAGGTCAACGAGCCCTACCACATGTGGAGCGCCAAGGCCAAGAAGGCCAACGAGGCGTTCATTTCTTTCGTCGCCACGCAGGTGCAGCGGCGCGCCGTCGTGCCCGACGATCCGAAAGTGCACGAGCGCTTCCGACGCGCCGAGGCCGCCGCCGGCGGCGAGCAGGGCCCGGCGTCGATCTCGATCTTTGACGTGCGCAAGCCCGACCCCGACTACGCAACCAAGATGCGCGGCGTCGGCGAGCGTGCGCCGAAACGCGCCTCGGATCCGCTCAGCCACCGACACACCAAGGAGGCGACGCTGATCGTCGAGCTGCGCAACGCCAACGGCTTTGACGCGCGCCAGCCGCTGCCCGCCGGCGTCGCCGAGTCGGAGCGCTTCTGCGACGCGTGCATACCGGAGCTGTGCGAACGCGCGTTCCACTGTCTCGACACCTACGACCAGGCGGTGCGCGCCGCCGCGCGGCTGACGCAGGCGCGCGCCACACCCACGACGCTGGCCGGCTTCATCAAAACGCTGCGCGCCGAGTGCGCGATGCCGGTGTTCTGCGTGCGCTTCCTGCACGACGCGACGCTCGAAGTCTGTCTGCACATGGAGTCGAACGCCTCGTACTTTGCCGTCTTTGCGCTCTCGATCGCCAAGCAGGTCGCATTCATGGCGGCGAGCGAAAACAAGTCCACCGACCAAATGCTCAAGCTGCTGCGCTCGCGCGTCTGCCTCCAGATCGCCGAGGAGCGCGAGAAGTCGGAGAAGCGACTGCACACGGCGGCGATGTTGTTGCAGGCACCGCTCACGTCGCTGACGGCGGCGCAGATCACCGAGCGCGAAAAGTACGTGCAGGACGAGCGCGAGTTTCGCGCCCTGGCCGACCACTTTCACGTGCGCTTCGAAGACGCCGATGCGAATCAGCTCGAGTACCGCGACATTGCCGTGCACTCGCCATTCGCGGCTTTTTCAATCGACAAAAGTCCGCTCCTCTCGTCGTTGGAGTGCAGCTACCTGTACATGTACTTTGCAACCTGTCAGTGCTTGATGCAAGACACCGACACCGAAGAGACAACAGCTGCCACATCAACGGCCGACGATCGCGCACTCGTGGCGAGCATCGGTTACGATTTCAACGCGAAGCTTGACAAAAGTAAGGAAAAGCCAAAGTAAAGCGACCAGTGCGTCGAATCCTATTCCAACCGTCCCCCCCCCCTTCCTCCCCACCCCCCCCCTCTCGGCTATCCAGACCAACTTTTTCAGCCTCGCCACTTTGGATTTCTTCAAAACCTGGGTGCAAAACCTAATATCGTGACGCTTAGGATCAAATCCGGACACTTTGAAAAATCCGAAAAAATTTTAAACTATTTGGTTAGGGTGCTTCTCCCTGGGAGGTCAGATTTGAAATAGTTTAAAAAAATAGTTTCAAAAAAATTAAAAGTGATCCGATCGGGCTGATACTTTGGATTTAGAGGTTTTGCATATGGGTTTTTAAGCCATCTCGAAGGGTTAGGATCAAATCGAAAAAGTCGTGGTTGGGGTGTCGGGACCCCCCCCCCCCCCCCCCCCACCCCCCCCCCCCCCCCCCCCCCCACCACCACCTACCCCACCCACGCAAATATTCAAAACAACCCCCACACTAGCACGTGCAAC